>Ga0255783_10001326_pt1 | contig 26723 bp, 32 predicted proteins | sample 011ome_22_FD_179981 | JGI IMG/M metagenome (GOLD analysis project Ga0255783, IMG submission 179981) | Coastal salt marsh microbial communities from the Groves Creek Marsh, Skidaway Island, Georgia - 011507BT metaG (version 2) | ecosystem: Environmental > Aquatic > Marine > Intertidal zone >... | reverse complement strand
AAAGTAAAATTAGAAAAAAAAGTTAGAATTGTTGTAAAAATCAAAATTTTAAGAAAACCTGTAGTCAATTTTTACCCTCCAAAAAAATATATTTGAGAGGAAAGTGGCGATTTATTTTGATTTACATCCTGGTTTTTATTTTTTTTAATAATTAAGCCTTTTATCTCATTAATGCTTGGAAGATAAAGTTGTTTTCCTGAGTAGAGATAGTTAGGATTACTTCTAACAAATGCTTTTTTATTAAAATGCACAATTGCTAAACTTAAGATATTTTTATTAAAAGATTTTGAACCATAATAATTCAACATTATGTCACTTAATGTTTCATTTTTTAAAACAGTATGTTTTGAACTATAATTTAAATCTCTTAAAAATAAATTATCTGAACTGTTATCACCCCTATCTATTTGCCCCCTATACTCTAAAACAACAAATGGCTCGGATATAGAGATTTTAGAAAAGCAAAATATCAGAATGATAGTAAATTTTAATAAAGACAAAATATTCATTACGTTACTCCACGAACTCTACAGTCATATTGTCTAAGTTAGCTAATTTAAGGTTTTCATTTAATGGAAGTAAAACACTATAATTGTCATAAACTTCTCTTGTATGAACAATAACGGAACTATTGTTTAGCATAGAGTTTTCAATGTTTAAGCCTTTTACAATTCCTATTTGCTTTTGTCTAAGACCTTGTTTTTTACCCAAATCTACTATCAATTTTCCTTCATTTATAGCTAAAACTCCCTCTAAAGGTTGACAATTTAGTTCGAGTAAAAAACTATTTATATTTTCTAAAAAATACTTACTAACTTCTTTGTCAACATAATTAATATCTAGGGTTGAGATGTTTTTAAAGAATTGAAATTTACTATCAAGCTGGTATTTGATAGGTAGTTCATAGCTCTTTTTTGAAACTAATTTGAAATTAGGGCCTCTATATATATTAAGCTCCAGCTTAATCATATAATTTGAAAAAATGTCACTACCACTCATCGCAGCAAGATATAATGATGGAACCATGCTGTAATCCCCAGCTTGTATATTAGGCAAGCCTTTAGTTAAAGCGTTGTAGTTAAAAGAAGAATTGACATTTGACTTTTTAAGACTTTCAAGTGACTTATCATGTTTATTTGAAGTCTTTACATTTGGTATCTTGGGAATAATTTCATATATTTTTTTAAACCATATGGGGGTATATCTAGCTAATTTAGAGGGCACATTAGAATGAACATCATAAGATCCCTTTAGCAAAGTTATATTTAGCGGTCTTTTCTTACAATTTTTATTAACTAATTCATTACCAACTACAGCACTAATTTTAATACTTAAGAATTCTTTATTTTGTTCTTCGGATAATATTTTAAAATCGATAACCTTATTCGTAGCTTTAACAATAGAGTGATCATTTATAACAGTATTTGAACTAATAGCAGAAAACCCATCTATATTTGCACCACCTCTTAACGCGGCAATGTATAACGCATCTTCCAAAGCTCTTTTTCGAGAAGTGTTAATATCACCCTCTATCAATATTGCTCTTCCTGTAGCTTCAACTTGTTTAAAGCTAGAGTGATTATCAGCCACTAATGGGCCAGAACTTATTAAAAAAAAAGCTAATGTAAAGCAGGCTTTGATTAGAATTAAATTTTTAAAGTTAAAAAACATTTTTTATTTATGTTCTTCTTGCATTTCTTAACATCATAAGCATCATGTCTTTATCTATTTCTAAAACTGTCTCATAAGTATCGTCACCTGTAGGATTAATTCTTACAGTTTTAGCTCCTCTAATAATCCCCTTAACAACAGCTCTAAAAGTATCATTTTGAACCATTAAATCTATAACGGTAGTGTTTGAGTCAACTTGTATGCCATGTATTTGTTCAGCTAATTCTCTCATAGCAGCCATTCTAGCTGATCTTATAGCCATAAGTCTTTTTTGAGCATCTGTCCTGCCAGGTTGACTGGAAACAACTGCATACCCGACAGCTGACAAAGTAGGAATTTTTTCAACTGAACTATCAAAAACCTCTTTTAAGGCTATGACACCGTCACTTTCAGATTGAATTTGTTTTGCACTTAAATTGTTGCTAGATGAAAAATTAGAGTGAGCAATGTTTTGAAGACACCCTGTCCCTAAAAACAACATCCCTAAAGTTGTACCGACTATTATAGTCTTTGGTCTAATGAACAACATACAAAACTCCTTAATTAAAATTGATTTAACAACCTATGCAGATTACATGCCAATTTTATTGGTTAATAAATTTTCACTTAAACAAATAAATCTTAATGAAAGCGAAATAAAATCATATTGGCATTGTTCTTGCTTCCATCTACATAAGGAAAATTAATATTATAAGTAATTGATATATATACATTTTTATTAGAGAAAATAAAGTAGGAGATGTCATGAATTTGACAAACACATTAGGCGGACCAATTTCACTCCCAGAAAAAATAAAACCTTTTGGACTTCCTGTTGCTATATTAATGCTAATGGTGATGATGGTTATTCCCTTGCCATCATTTTTATTAGACATATTTTTTACTACAAATATTTTACTTTCCTTACTAATATTAATGGTTTCCATTCACACCTTTAGACCACTTGATTTTTCTAGTTTTCCCACAGTACTTTTGTTTGCAACTATATTAAGACTTGGTTTGAATGTAGCTTCTACAAGAATAGTTTTAAGTGCAGGACATACTGGCCCAGATGCTGCTGGCAAGGTGATAGAAGCTTTTGGTGAATTTGTTATTGCTGGGAATTATGTAGTTGGAATATTTGTTTTTGCAATCCTTATAATTATTAACCTTGTTGTTATTACAAAAGGAGCAGGAAGAGTTTCAGAAGTTTCTGCAAGATTTACTCTTGATGCTATGCCAGGTAAACAAATGGCCATTGACGCTGACTTGAATGCAGGTCTTTTAACTAGCGAAGAAGCCAAGCAAAGAAGAGAAGATATAGCAAAAGAGGCTGATTTTTACGGTTCAATGGATGGTGCTTCTAAGTTTGTTAAAGGAGATGCTATAGCTGGAATCCTTATACTTCTAATAAATATTATTGGAGGGCTGATAATTGGAATTGCTCAGCATAATTTACCCGTTTCAACTGCAGCTGAAAACTATATTATTTTATCAGTTGGTGACGGTTTAGTAGCTCAAATACCATCATTGCTTCTTGCAATCGCTACAGCAATAATTGTAACAAGAGTATCTACAAGCCAAGACCTTTCAAAGCAAATTGGTTCTCAGATTGGTGTAAAACAAGCTTGGTTACCTAGTGCCTGTGTATTATTTCTTTTAGGGTTAATACCAGGAATGCCTAACACTCTTTTCTTACTTGGTTCAGGTTTGACCTTTTTTGTATGGTGGATGCTAAGGAAGAAATCTGAAGAATTAGACGAAGATATAAGAATATCTGATGAAAATAACGATATAGAAGATGTAAAAGACGAAAATTCTATTTCTTTATCTGAAATAGCTGATAATTCTGCAATTTCCATGCAACTAGGATATGGACTAATTCAACTTGTGGATGACGAGAATGAGGGTCCACTAATAGCTAGAATTACAGGGGTAAGAAAACAGATTTCTAAAGAGTTAGGTTTTGTAATACCTCAAGTAAGGATTAGAGATGATTTAACCCTGGAAGCTAACCATTACAGAATTAGAATTGGACAGGAAATTGTAGCAGAAGATAAAATTTTCCCACAATTACTTTTAGCTATACCTGGTGATAGTGCTCAAACAAAAATAGAAGGCACTGATGTAAAAGATCCGAGTTTTAATATGGATGCAACTTGGATAGAACCTCATCAACAAGCAAGAGCCGAAAATTTAGGATATATGGTGGTAGAACCAGAGGCTGTAATAGCTACACATTTAAACCAAATTTTGTCTAAACAAGCTTCTGAGTTACTTGGACAAGATGATGTTCAGGCACTTTTAGATAATTTATCTAAGACCTCTCCACAATTGGTATCATCTGCCGTTCCAAAATTAATACCCTTAAATATACTTACATCTATTCTTAAATCATTATTAGCTGAAAAAATGCCAATTAGTGACCTGAAGAGAATATTAGAGGTTCTAGCTAGCCAAAATATTAAAAATATGTCTCCTATAGAATTGGCTGAAGCTGTTAGACCAACGATTTCAGGATTGTTGATACAACAAATTGCGCCTTTAAATAGTCCTCTTCCCATTATTACTTTTTCAGCAGAATTAGAACAAATGATAGTTAATATTGCAAAACAAACAGGGGCTAATGGATTAATCTTAGAGGCTAACTTAATTCAAAAAATTGTAACTGCTATAAATAACGTGATTGAAAAACTACAAAGTGAAAACAGGAAAGCTGTTATGATAACTGCTCCTGTTATAAGACGCGATTTGTCGCATATGCTTAGACAGCATATTCCAACTCTAGACGTCCTATCATTTACTGAGTTACCTGATAACAAAAAGATTGAAGTTGTAGCGAATATTGGTTCAGAAGAACAAAATAAAGATTAACAAGTAGTTAATAAGTACGGAGAAAAAAATGACACAACATAAAGTTATTGCTGAAGACAGCCTATCTGCAATGGACGAGATATCAAGAGTCCTAGGTAAAGATGCTGTAATACTAAAAACAGAAAAAATTAACGGTAAAATTCATATTTTAGGCTCAAATAATATTGAGGATTTAGCAACTTCAAACGCAAAAAAATTGAATAAGCAAAAATCAAATTTTAGCCATTTATTTACAAATCAAAATTTAGAGCAAAAAACTCAAAGTCGAAAAATTCAATCAGTTATTGAGAAAAATAATATTAAAGACAAAGACGTATCAGCTAGCTTTGAAAATCAAAACAATATCATACCTGTAACAAAGTATGTTGATGTTGAAACATTTAAAATTTTTACTAACAAAATAGAAAATCTATTACAGAACATGATTATATCCGACATGGATACTCTAAGTTCCTATTACAGTCGGTCACTAACGCTTAAATTATTAAAAAAAGGATACTCTAAAAAAATTATTTCAGAATTTCAAAAAGACGTATTAATTGAAGAAGATATTGATCCTGAGCTAACTTTTTATCATTATTTATCAAAGCAATTAGTTACGCCATTTGAAGAGACTATACTTAATTCTGATTTAATTTTTGTAAATGGACCCAGTGGTTCTGGTAAAACTACTTTATGCTCAAAAATTGCTTCTTATGTTCTGGATCATAAGTTTGTGGGTAATGATAGACACAAACTTTCAATAGTAAATTTCGCTCCAAAATCATCAAATCATTCCGAACTTATTAACTTTGGAAGATTATTAAATTTGAATGTAAATTCAATATCTTCTTTAGAGGATCTTATAACATTTATTGAGGCTAATAGAACTCAAAGAAAATTAATAATAGACGTTTCTCAAGAAAATAATAATGCAGAAGGATACCATGAGTACATCAACAAACTAACCTTAGATAAAAAATGTTCTAATATAATAGCTCTTCAGGCAAGTACGAATAGGAATATGATAAAATCAATAATAAAGTCGTTTGAGAACTCATTTCCTACAATTGCACTCACTAAACTAGATGAGGCTAACATTGGATCCGAAGAGTTATCTATTTTAGGTGAACTAAAGTGTAAAATTGGTGTTTTATCAGGTTCAAAATCAATTATTGGGTCATTAGCTTTTGCTAAAAGAGAAGTTTTGGCACAATATATGAAAGACATTAGTATATAGATCTTAGATCAGGATTAATTATGACAACTACAATTGCAATCACTTCTGGAAAAGGTGGGGTGGGGAAAACAACAATAGCTGTTAATTTAGCCTTAAGTCTTTCTTTACAAAAAAAAGAAACTCTTCTTTTAGACGCTGACCTAGGTATGGCTAATGCCCACATTTTACTAGGTATTAATCCTAAACTATCCTTAGATGATTTTATAAATGGTAATTTAGAATTAGCAAAAGTCATTACAACGACTAAAGATAATCTGAAGTTTGTTTCTGGTGGAAATGCAATTAACAATTTATTGAATTTAGGTGATCTTGAACGTCATAAAATTATCAAAAGCTTTAATGATATTTCTAAAAAACCAGAGTTCATGATAATTGATGTAGGCGCAGGTGCTGAGGCATCATCAATGACTTTTATGGCGTCTGCAGACAAAGTTATAGTTGTTCTTACTGGTGAACCTACAAGCTTTATAGATGCCTATAGCCTAATTAAAACCTCTTTCTTAGACTATAAAATGAATAATTTTGGTATTATAGTTAATTTGTCAACTTCTCCTCTGCAAGCAAAGCTAAATTTTGATAAGTTTCAATCAATAACCCATAAGTTTTTAGATGTTAATTTAAAATTTTTAGGTCATGTACCTACATCTCAAAAAATAAAAAATTCAATTATATCTAGATCAGCCTTAATGACCTCAAAGGTTGAGAGTCCAGAAAAAAATGCATTTAATGAAATATCTAAAAATTTATTATCCCTCGGAAACAACAAAACAGGAACTATAAAGTTTTTTGATAATTAACCAAATTTATGAAGATTGAAAATGAATAGTTATTCTAAAATTGTAAAACCAAATATTAATCAATTAATAAACGATCATACGAATTTAGTTAAAAAAATTTCATGGCATTTACACGGTAGAGTGAGTGCAGTAATTGAAATAGACGATATTATTCAAATAGGTATGCTTGGACTGATCTCAGCTGCTCAAAATTATACCCCTCAAAGTGATGCTTCTTTTGCTTCATATGCAAGTATTAGAATTAGAGGTGAAATTCTTGATTTCTTAAGGAAAAGCTCTAATTTAGACAGAACAACAATCAGTATCAAAAAAAGTGCTGAAAAAGCTATGAATACCCTAAGAAACAAACTCGCCCGAGAACCTCATGAATACGAAATAGCTAATGAACTTGGTATAACAACTGAAAAATATTTTGAATGGAAGAATGCTTTTGAAGCAAGTGTTTCTAGAAGTTTAGACGATTCATATGATGAGTACTCTAATTGGTTTGTTGCCAAAGACTTAAACCCTGAAGAACAGATAAATGACACTGAACTAAGACAAAGTTTAAAAGAGGTTATCAAAAAGCTTGATGGAAAAGAAGCTTTGATAATACAATTATATTTTGTTGAGGAATTAAATATCTACGAAATAGCAGAAGTTATGGAAGTCTCGACTGGTAGAGTTTCTCAGATAAAAACTTCAGCCATCAAAAAAATAAGAGAGAATCTTAGTAAAGAAATATAAATTTACATGCAAAAATTAGAAATGCTTATTAAAACTGTAGATGCGCATTATAATAGTTTACATTTAATAGAATGTCTTTATCTCTCATGCAGCCTTCTAAATATTGCTAGAGGAACGTGCAATATGATGATTGTAAATGAATCAAAGAACTTCAGAAATAAAATTACCATTGAATATGAAAGAGCAATAATGACTGGAACCATTCAGGTTAAAAATGATTTTTTTAAATCTCTACAAAAACAACTTTCTATAAAGAATGAACGTCCAGCAAGATTAGAATTAATGATAAATGATAAATTAAATATTAATAAGAATGGAATTCTATTTTTAGATAAGCAGTTAGTGTCTGATATTAATGAATATAAATTCTTTATACCGCTTTTATAATTAAAAACTTGATTCAATAGACCTTAAATTAACCATCAATAAGTCTCTTAGAGATGTCAATTTCTGTTTGAAGTAACCGTGAAACACCGGAAAAAGCTTGCTGAGTTTTCAACATAGTTACCATTTCTGACGTAATATCAACATTTGCTCTTTCTAGATTTCCAGCGTTAATCTTCCCAAAAGAGCCGTTCATAGGTATTCCAAACGTAGGTAATCCAGATTTATTATTATTTTGAAAGCGGTTGTTTCCTACTGGTGTTAGTCCAGGACCATTTACAAAAGAAGCTAATGCGAAACTACCAATAACGACTTCTTCATCAAGTCCGTATGTTGCCGTTATTTTGCCGTTAGACGCTACATTAACATTTGAAATAATTGAGGTTGTTTGATCAGCGTTTTGCTTTGTTGTTGGAATTATTAAATTTTTTAAAACAGCTTTTTCATCTCCTAAGAAACCCATAACTTTCAATCCATCATTTGTAACCACTTCACCTTTTGAAGTAATATTAAATGAGCCATCTCTTGTAAAAAAAGGTGTGTCTACTTGATCACCTTGTATTACTGGAAAAAATCCAGTACCGGTAATAGCAAGATCAAGCGCCCCTCCAGTTTCTTGAAGTGAACCTTGACTCATTTGTATACGAGGATCGCTTATCCCAACACCCTGACCAGAAAATGTGTCTGGGTCTGTAGATTTATGAATAGAATAAATATGTTCAAAATTTGCGGTACTTTTTTTAAAAGCTGTACTATTTGCGTTAGCAATATTATTAGAGACTATACCCATTTCTCTTGAGTTAGCATTTAAAGCACTTTTTAAAATTGATAACATGTAATAACTCCTATAAGGTTATTATAGAGCAATATTTATGCCATTGACTTTTTGTAGAATAAAATTTTATAAACAAAATATTATTTTGATCGTATTGTTGTTTAGTCGTTGATATTTTTTTAACATCTGGGGAAATTTCAAAAATGAGTTTATCAACTAAGAGTACAGAGTTAATAAAAATCGATGATAAAAAATCAAATCTTCCTATTAAGTTTAATCCTAATGAAATTAACCAAGCATTACAATTAGTTGATAAGGACTTATATTTAAAAAATAGAGAGGATGTTAAAAAGTACTTACCTGACATATTAGGTAGAGTTTTAGCAAGAATTTGGATTGATAAAACATTTAAGGAAGATTTTAAATCAAATCCTAATGATGTTTTGAATGAAAATGGTGTTTTTTTACCTGAAGATATGATTTTAGAGTTTCAAAAGCCAAACTCTGATAGACCTAAAATTATAGTTTATGAAAAAAAGCAAAATTCCAATTTCAAGGTTAGAGTTGTTCAATTACAGTTAGTTATGTTGGCAGGCAGGTAAACTTTGTTAAGCTATTTAAATAGTTGTTTCAAAAATTTTAAATATATAAGTTTTATTTTTTTATACCTTTTCTGTTTTTCTTTTTCAGATCAAACTTTAGCCAATGAACAGAATAAAAATTTAGAAAATGTTTATAAGCTTCTTCAAGAAAAAAACTTTAAGGATGGGTTAAAGGAACTTCAAATTTTATGTGAAGATAATAATATACAAGCTCAGCTTTTATTTTCTAAAATTTTGTTTTCAGGTGATTTGACCCCTCAAGATTTTGAGAATTCTTATTTTTGGTCATCATCTGCATTACTTGGTGGGTTAAAAAAATCAGAAATTATAATAGAAAAATTAAATAATTACCTTACTGAAGATAAAATAGTAAAAATCAAGGACAATTTAAAAGTTTTTTTAGAAAAAAAAGCTCTTAATGGAGATAAACGAGCAATAATTCAAATTGCAAAATTTTATGAAATATTTTTAGAACCAGCAGATTTTGTTAATTCTTATACATGGTATAGTATTGCGGTTGCTCAGGGTATAAAAACGGCAAAAACTAAAAGAGATGAGCTTATAAATGAGCTTAATGAGAAAGATTTACTTGAAGCTCAAACATTATCAATTAAGCTGTTTAAGCAAATTAATAATTAATGGAGATATTTATGAAATGTAAAGTTCATTGGTTAATTGATGGCCTTGTAGAAATTGAAGCTGATAATATTGATAATGCAGAAAAAATTATTAAAGATAAAATTGAAGCTTTTATAAAAAGTAATTCTGACTTTTTTGAAGAAATTGGAGCAAAAGCTGTTCAAGGTCAAGCCTATTTACCAGGTACCGACGAAAAATAATTTGGAGTAAATTTTGTTTAATATCAAAACTAGTAATTTAATTAATTTGCTTTCAATTTTGTTAGCTACATTTTTATATTCATCACATTCCTTTTCAAAAGGTAAAATATATGGAAATTCTAAAACGCTCTCTAAAGAGTATATAAAGTATGAAAAATGTAGATTGAAAGAGACCTTAATAAATATCAAAGATGGCCAAAAAGATGGGTATAAATGTGTTTATAAAAGACAAGGTCGGGGTAAAGACATTACAGTTTTTCAGCCCTCAGCAATATGTCAAAAGTCATTTAAATGCAAAACTGAAATACAATAATACATTTATAAACCACAATATCTTACTAGTAAAAAAATATCTTATACTAGATATGGTATGAAAAAGAAAAAATACCTATTAATATCAATTAGTTATAGTTATTCCTTTTGAAATCCATTAGTATAATAGTATGGATAATTATGAGATAAATATATTAAGACGCAATGGTAACTGGAATAAAATTACACAGAATGACGATGTAATGAACAATAATGAATTACATAATGAAAAAAAATTAGAAAATAAAAATCATAATGATTATGAACATTTAAATGATGATTTTAAATTTTATTTAAAACAAGTTAGTTCGATTATAAATAAAATTGAAAGTTTAGAAGAAGAAAAAAATAATTTAAAAATTCAACTTAAAACCTACGAGGTAGAATTTATAAACAAAAAAAAAGATACAGAGAATAAGATAAATTTAATGACCGAGGAACGAGATATCCTTGATAAGACTATTAATGTAATTAAAAATTTGAAATCTATTTAATTTAGCGGAGGTAAAGATGTCTAAAATTAAGACTAAACCATTAAATGATGCTAAATCTATTTTTGTTGCAAATGTAAAAGGCGGTGTTGGTAAAAGCACATTATCAATTATGCTAGCAAGAGAGTTAGCAGAAAGAATACCTCCACAAAATATAACAGTAATTGATACAGATTTACAAAGAACCGCCACTGAGTTTTTAACAAACAGTAACCCAGAAATAAATGTTGAGTTTCTACCAATCACACCTGCCTTTGAAAATACAAATATCTCTCTTGTACAGCAGTTTATTAAACAAAACGAGTTTAGGCCTGGACATGTAGTGATTGTTGATACTCCTGCAGGAAGTTCGCAAAGATTATGGAATTTAGTTGCCGAAGGATATGCTGTTTTAATTCCGACTACTCTAAGTAATGCGGACCTTTTACCTACCGAAAATTTTATTAGGAGTATAGATAAAGTTAAAGCGAGATATGGCAAATACCACCCGCACTTAATAGTATGCCCAAATAAGATACCCTTTGGTCAAAAGGATTTTTCAGTAATGGCAGATAGATTGAATAATCACGATGTGGTAATTGGCCCTGCTTTAAGAGATCTAGCTAGTGTTAGACATTTTTATAATGGAAAGGCAGAAAAGTGGGAAAACAAATCAAATAGTAATGCACAGTCCGACTTCGATCAGTTTGGATCATTTATTGAAAAATATGTTTTAAATGGTGAGTTAGATAAAATTTATAATAAAAATAATACGTCTAAAAATATTATTCCATTTGGAAAGACTAGTAATTAGATTGTAACCTATTACCTAACTGACTAACCCATTTCTCAGTCGCTATAAAAGGTAATTGAGATTGGATATCTCTTTTTTTGTTCACTATAATTTTGTCTACAAATAGATTTTCTTCCGATCTATTTTCAGTAGTTTTGAAATTTTCTTCTTTAAATAACTCGTTCATGTATAATTTTACGTCATAAATAAAATTTTGTTTAATTTAACCGTAAACATTATTATGAGTTATATGGAAAATAGTAATGAATAAAGATGAAGTTGAGGATCAAGTTTTAAAAAAGATTAATTTAATACTCGCTGAATTTGAATGTTATGAAAAACCTTTAGTGAATTCCAATGGCGATATTATTATTAAAAACAAAATAGTAAAAGCACCGAATAAGGAGAAATTAATTTTAACAAATATTTTTAAACAGATAATTGCGAATGATATAAAAAAAAACAGGGCTTAAAAGCCCTGTTCGTATTTAATTAAGAATATGAACCTTAATTAGAGTGCATATTTTATCAAAGGCTGCTCTGATAAATTAAAAACCTTATAGGAACACATTCCATAAAAAATACTAGACATCAGACCACCTCCTTTACTGTTTGTTAAAAAAATCATAATAGTATAATTAATTTTAAAAAACAATGTTTCAGAGGTTTTAGCAATAATTTAGAAACAGGAAAATTTTATGAAAAATAATAAAGAGACAAAAACATATAGAGCCGGCGATGTAATTTATTCTCATAATGATCCTGCAGAATTTATTTTTTTAATACATAGTGGGAAAGTAAGAATTGAGTCTAAACATGGCTTAGAATTAGGAATATTAGAAACTGGAGAAATATTTGGTGAAGTTGGCCATATAATTGAGTCTCCAAGAACAGTAACAGCTGTAGCTGTTACTAATTCAATAATCAGAGTTATAGATGAGAAGACAGTTAAAGAAAAAATGAATAAAGCTGACCCCGTTTTAGCAGCAATCATTAGAGGCTTGTCTCTTAGAATAGGAGATGCAAACGCCTTAGCTGAAAAGCACTGGCTAGAGCTAAGTTTATACAAATCGCTTGGTAAATAAGAAATTTTTATATTTATAAAAAAAAGAAACTTATATGGCAGATCAAACAAAATCATTAAAATCTAAAATAATGAATATAAAAAATTTATATTTATATTTAATAGGTCTTATCTCTTCTATTTTAACATTATTATTTTTTTACTTTAGCAATCAAATTATTAAAGAAGAAAAAAAAGTAGAAGAAAAAGTTGATATTTACAAAGTAGCTAAAGAAGAAGCGATAAAATTAGGTAGGTTAGAACCTGATGAAAAACCGATAGTTCAAGAAATTGGCCCTGATGGGAAAGTTATAATACCTACACTATCATATGTAGATATAGGAGGTATGGGTGAAAATTCAAATAAAAGTTTTTGGACAAATATACCCAACTCGAAATCTTTCATTAGTTTTGATCTAGTTCTCTCTTCCTATAAAGGTGAAAAATTAACAGACTATCTTACAGATTATGATGCTGATTTGAGACAAATTGTATATAACGAAATTGGCAAAAAGAAATTAAAAGAATTTGATGGTAGTGAAGGTAAGAAAAAATTACTTGAGAATATAAAAAATGAATTTAATGCCTATTTTGATGACAAAGAGTTAGAACCTGTTGTGTTTGGAGCATATTTTAAAGTTTTTGCAATTACGACTAGAGGCTAATCAATTAAAAATCTGATAATTTATTTTTTTATCCTTATCTAACTTATTAGTTACTGGTGGCAATGGATATTTTAGGCCAGTTGCACAATTAAAAAGTACAACTTTATCTGACTTTGTAATTAAGTTTTGAGATAATGCTTTTTCATATGCGCTCATTGTAGCAGCCCCCTCAGGACATAAAAAACACCCATCTGTATTTGCTACTCTATCTCTACTTTTCATTATTTCTTCATCAGAAATAGCTATAGCAAAACCCTTACTTTCATTGACTGCCCTTATAATCAGAAAATCTCCTACAGCAATAGGCACTCTTATTCCAGCAGCTTTAGTAAAAGCATGTTCCCATAAAGGTGCATGTTCCTCACCATTTTCCCAAGCTTTTACTATAGGGGCGCACCCTTCTGCTTGGACCGCTACCATTTTAGGAAGATTTCCTTTTATCCAGCCAAGCTCTTTGAGTTCTAGAAAAGCTTTCCACATACCAATTAAACCAGTACCTCCTCCCGTTGGATAGAAAATGACATCAGGTAATTCCCAATTTAACTGTTCAGCCAATTCTAAACCCATAGTCTTTTTGCCTTCTATCCGGTAAGGCTCTTTAAGAGTTGAAACATCAAACCATCCTACAGACTCCTTACCCTCTCCAACTATTCTGCCACAATCATTGATAAGCCCATTCACTAAGAAAGTTTCAGCACCTAAAGACTGTATTTCTCTTACATTTATATCTGGTGTGTCATCTGGACAAAACACTGTTGATTTAATATTTGCGTGTGTAGCGTAGGCTGCCATTGCAGCACCAGCATTTCCGTTAGTGGGGATTGCAAGATGATTTAATTTAAATTGCTTTGCCATTGATACTGCTAAGCATAAACCCCTAGCTTTAAAAGAACCTGTTGGAAGTCGTCCTTCGTCTTTTACCAACACGCAACCTTTATCTTTTTCATTATAACTAACTGAGTGTTTTAGTTTTATTAATGGTGTGATGACTTCTCCAAGAGACACTCTATTATCTGGATTTTTGACTGGCAAAAGAGAAGAATAACGCCAAAGTCCATTTGTTTTGGAATTCGTAATGTCATCTCTACTAACTTCGTTTTTTAATTTTTCTAAGTCGTAACGTACTAATAAGGGTCTGCCTACTTCTGATAATCCATGAATTTTATTTGCTTCGTATTTTTTGCCCGTCATGGAGCATTCAAGATGAGTTACGTAATAGTTATCCATTTTAAGCCTTATTTATCTAATTATTTTTTCCAGAAATAATATCAATCATTGCCTTTGTAATTTTTTTAGTAGAACTGTTTCCACCCAGATCTTGAGGCAAGTGTTTTTTATCATAGGTAAGTTTTTCAATCGCGAACATTAATTTTTGAGCAGCCTTAAGCTCACCTAAATTTTCTAGCATCATTACAGCAGACCAATAAGAGCCAATAGGATTGGCAATTCCTTTACCCATTATATCAAATGCGGATCCATGAATGGGCTCAAACATTGATGGGTGTCGTTTATCAGGATCCAAATTTGCAGTAGGAGCAATGCCCATAGAACCTGATAAGGATGCTGCCAAGTCTGTCAAAATGTCAGCATGAAGATTTGAAGCTACAACTGTGTCTATGCTCTTTGGGTCTAAAACCATTCTTGTAGTCATAGCATCAACAAGCATTTTATCTGTTGTAATATCTTTATAATCCTCTGATATCTCCTCAAAAATTTCATCCCACATTACCATGCCGTGTCGTTGAGCATTAGACTTAGTTACAAGTGTTAGCAATTTTCTAGGTCTGGAACGTGCTATCTCAAAAGCAAATCTCTGTATTCTCTCTACACCTTGTTTTGTAAAGAGTGTAATATCCATAGCTGTATCATTACTGTAACCCTTGTGACTTCTTCCACCAATGCCAGAATACTCTCCTTCAGAATTTTCCCTAATAAAGGCCCAATCAATATCCTTTTCACTAATATCCTTTAATGGTGAATTTATACCAGGAAGCAACCTTACGGGCCTTAAATTAGCATATTGATCAAGACCTTGACATATTTTTAATCTTAACCCCCAGAGAGTAATATGATCTGGAATTCCAGGATCGCCCGCGGATCCAAAATATATTGAATTAAAATTTTTAAGTTCTTCGACACCATCCTCAGGCATCATCACACCATGTTTCCTGTAATGATCCGAACCCCAATCAAACTCAGTAAATTCTATTGGTAAATTAGATTCAACTTTTGAAAGGGCCTTTAATACTTCGACCCCACTACTTATAACTTCCGTACCAATTCCGTCACCAGGTATTACGGCTATTTTATACATTTAACAACTTTCATTTTGATTAAATTATTATTAAAAAAGTTAGAATTAGTATACTAATAAAAGTCCATATATTTTAATAATTGATTATAAATAATAACATGAGTTTTTTTTCAAATTTTTTAAAAACTAATAATAATTTTTATATGAAATTAATTTGTATTTCTATCATTTTCTTACTAATAGCACCTATAATTGCCATTATTTTTTCAAGTTTTGAAAATACATTTTCCTTATGGATACATCTAATTAATACAAGACTAGAATTCTATTTGTACAACACTTTTCTTCTTATGTTTGGTGTTGGTGTAACAACATTTATTATAGGAGTAGGTCTTGCTTGGTTAATATGTCGATACGATTTTTTTATGAAAAATATAATAGAATGGGCTTTATTATTACCACTTGCGTTGCCATCATACATAATAGCTTATTGTTACACAGATTTTTTAGAGTATAGCGGTTATCTCCAAACTCTTATTAGAAATATTTTTGAGTTAAACTCTCCAAATGAATATTTTTTTCCTGAAATAAGATCATTAGGAGGAGCAATATTTGTCATTTCTTTTGTATTATATCCTTATGTTTATTTAATAACAAAAGTAGCCTTCAGATCAACACCTACATCCTTATTAGAATTAGCTGAAATCAATGGTAAAAATCCTTTATATTCAGTGGCACTTCCTTTAGCCAGACCTGCCATTATTGCTGGCCTTTCATTAGTATTAATGGAAACAATTTCAGATTTTGGTACCGTAGATTTTTTTGCTGTAGAAACGATTACTTTAGGTATCTTTAATCTCTGGCTTGGAATGAATAACCTTGCTGCTGCTTCTCAACTAGCTCTAATCGGTTTTACGTTTGTATTAGTTTTATTTGCATTAGAGCTTGCTGCAAGAAATAAACAAAGGTTTAATGATACTAAAATAACTTTATATAGAGGCTTTAATAAAAAGGTATCTCCACTAAAAAATCTTTTTATTTTTGTGATCTGCCTATTACCCTTAGTTATAGGGTTCATAATACCAGTTTTAATCTTAATTATTAATTCTATTAGCTACCTAGATTTAGAAAGCTTTAATAACCTAATAAATCTTTCAATTAATTCTTTTTTAATAAGTATTATAACCTCATTAGTTATTGTAATTTTGTCATTGATCCTTGTTGTTGGTTTGAAATTTTATAATTTTAAGGGAATGAATTTTTTATCAACTGTTGCTGGAATAGGTTATGCTTTCCCAGGTATAATTATAGCATTAGGTTCTCTTTTTTTTATATCTTTCCTTCAAAACACAACTAACTCAATATTTTTGTTTTTGGGTACTGAAATAGAAATTATTATGATTGGGTCATTTTTTATTTTAATATTTGCTTACGTTTCAAGATTTAATGCTGTGGCATTTGGAGCTATTAATAGCGGAATTAGTAGAATTCCTCCTAACATGATGGAAGCAAGCCTTACTTTAGGGAAGCCTTTTGGTTTTAGTTTTATAAAAATAATACTTCCCCTTATTAAGCCATCAATACTAACGGCTACAATTTTAGCCTTTGTAGATATAATTAAAGAATTACCAATCACCCTATTACTCAGGCCTTTTAATTTTGAGACTTTAGCAACATATGTATACCAATATGCCAATGATGAAATGCTCGGAAGGGCTTCTGGACCTGCTTTATTAATCGTATTCATTGGTCTCATACCTATATTATTCATAAATAATGTAATGAATAAAAAAACAATTTAATTGTTTGATGAATTATACTACTTTAATTTTATACTAAATATCTTGGGATAGTTAAGCATGGCTAAGCTTTACGAAAAATGTATAAAAGTAGGATTAAGGATGACCTTGCCTAGAAAGATTATACTCGAAGTAATTGAAGATTCAGCCGATCACCCAGATGTTGATGAACTTTATAGAAGGGCTGTAGAAAAAGATAGGTCAATATCGATTGCGACTGTTTATAGAACAACAAAACTTTTTGAAGAAGCAGGTATAATTGAGAGGTTAGATATTGGAGATGGAAGAGCCCGATATGAAGAGGCTGGTGAACACCATGAACATCTTATTGATATTGAAACTGGAGAAATAATTGAATTTCAAAATGAAGAATTAGAGGAAATGAAAAGACAGGTAGCCAAGAAAATGGGCTACGAGTTAGTAGATCACAGGTTAGAATTATTTGGAAAAAAAATTAAAAGTTAAATATTTTTTATTTTTAAATTATTAGACTTATTCAAAAATTTTCATAAATAAATCGTAGTTTAATTACCATCCAACTCTATCAATTATCATTTGAGCATCCTTTGAAAAATCTGCTATTTTACTTATTGGTAAAGCATCTGCTTTAAAAGTGCCCCACTCCATAATTTTACCATCAGGTTTTACATTAGGATTGACAGGATATTCGAAATTTATATTTGAATATATTTTCTGTGCTTTAGGCATAGTTAACCATTCAACAAATTTTAAGGCCTCATTATAATTTTTCGAAAACTTTGCGATGGCAGCACCAGATACATTTATATGTTGTCCCCTATTATTTTGATTATAAAAAATTATGTCAGTCGCCTCAGCCCATTTTTTTTGTTCAGGGTTTTTTTCATTAAATTTCATAAGAGCAAAATAATATGTGTTCATTAATACAATATCACACTCACCTGAGTAAATTGCTTTTGCTTGAGCTCTATCATTCCCTTTTGCTTTTCTGGCAAAATTAGACACTAATGCTTCTGCCCATAGTTGCGCTTTTCTTTCACCATGATGAGCTATTATTGATGCTAATAAAGCTCTATTATATGGATGACTACCTATTCTAGTGCATATTTTACCTTTAAATTTTGGATCTGCTAAATCTTCAATGTTTTGTATTTCATCAACATTTACTCTTTTGTTAGAAACCCCAATAACTCTTGCCCTGGTAGATAAACTAACCCATTTTTTATTTACGTCTCGTAAATGATCAGGCACATTTCTATCAATAATTTTTGAGTTTATTGTTCTTACTAAATCCATATCAGCAAGTTCTGATAATCTTGAAATATCTACAGTAAGGATTACGTCTGCAGGAGAGTTCTTACCTTCAGATTTAAGTCTTTGGGCAAGGCCTTTTTTAGCATGTAGAATATTAAATTTAACAGCGTATTCTTTTTCGTATTCACTTGTAAAAGGGACAAGCAGGGCTGGACTTCTATTTGAATAAATATTGATTTCATTTGCACTTGCAAGGTGAATTCCAAAAATGAATATCGAAATACAAAATATCAGATTGGAAATACAGAAAATAAAAGATTTGAAAGATTTCATTTAGTTTTTCTCTTTTGTTAATGATAATCATTATCATAAAGATTATCACTGTCAATACCTTTTATCCCCCTCCTATTAATATTCCAGCGGCAAGAACTAATGACCCTCCAAAAACAACTTGGAATATAGCCTTAGTAAATTTTATTTTCATATATTTTGTTTGTATCCACGCAATAGCCCATAACTCTACTAAAACAAATAACATTGCTATAACAGTTGCCGTATAGAAATCAGCTATTAAATATGGTAACGCATGACCTAAACCACCCAGAGTTGTCATTATACCAGAGGCAAATCCTCTTTTTACTGGAGAACCTCTTCCAGATAGAACTCCGTCATCATGTACCGCTTCAGTAAAACCCATCGAAATACCAGCACCAATAGAAGCCGCTAAACCTACTAATAAGGTTGTATGACTATCCTTAGTTGCAAAAGCAGTAGCAAATATAGGGGCTAATGTAGAGACTGATCCATCCATTAATCCTGCAAGACCTGGCTGCACCCAAGTTAGTATAAATTGTTTTTCATCTTTTTTAATCTCTTCATCACCAATTTCTGATGATTCAATTTTAGAAAGTTTAAGAGTGGCCTTCTCCCCATGTTTACTTTCAATTGCTGCTAAATCACCTAACAGCTTACGAACATCTGGGTCATTAGCCTTTTGAGTTGCATCATAATAAAAGTTAGCAGCGTCACTCTCCATCTTTACAATCTCTTTTCTGACTGTAGATAGAGATAGATTTTTTGTAAGCCATAAAGGACGTCTAGAATAAAAACCAGAGACGTGTTCACGTTTAATATATGGTATTATATCGTTAAATTTTGTTTTATATAAATCTAATAGAAGTCTTCTATGTTCATTTTCTTCATCACACATTTCTTGAAACATTTTTGATGTTTCAGGAAACTCCGTTAAAAAATAAGAAGCGTATTGTTGATAAATTTTTGCATCTTCTTCTTCTGCAAATATTGCTAATGCAAGAACCTCTTTATCAGATAGTTTATGATATTTTTTTTTATTGTAAAAAAAAGCAGGCACAAATATCTCCAGTAAATATCAACTTATCATGATCTTAATTTTAAGTCATTGATTTGATTATTTTTACTTAATTTATTATTTATAACTTAAAAATAAAATATGAACATTGAACAATAACATCATTCAGTTTTATTATCATTTAAACCAATCCAAAAATAGAGTAATGTTCGAACTTAATTGTTAATATTTTTTTGTTATCTAGAAAGAATTTATAATCATGCAAAATTTTACAATAGCCACAATTCCTGGAGACGGAATAGGAAAAGATATAATAAAATCAGCTATTGAGTTAGTCGATTTGTCCTCTGAAATTATAGGCGGTTTTAAATGTGAATGGGAAATGATTGATGCTGGAGCTGAGTATTATTCTAAAAATGGAACCGATGTGGAGCCTCAAGGTGAAGACAGAATAAATGAAGCCGATAGCATTTTTCTTGGAGCAATTGGGTTACCCTCAGTTAGATATGAAGATGGAACAGAGATATGCCCTCACCTTAGATTTAGAGAGATGTTTAGCTTATATGCTGGCGTTAGACCTGTAAAAGCCTATCCAAACATAACGAATAGGTTAAGTAATAAGTTATCAAGTAAAATTGATTTAGTCATATTAAGAGAATCAACCGAAGGTTTGTTTTATACAGCAGCAGTTCATAATAGATGCCCTGTAGACAATAATGATGAAGTTCAGGACATTATGCGTATTACAAGAAATACCACTGAAAAACTTCATGATTTTGCATTCAAGTTAGCACGACAGAGAAAAAAGAAAGGAAAGTTGGGCAAAGTGACTTGCGTCGATAAAGCCAATGTGTTTCGTTCTCAAGCATTTTTTAGAAAAATTTTTGATGAAAGAAAAACTAATTTCCAAGATATTCAATCCGATCATTGTTACGTAGATGCTATGGCTTTAAATTTAATCAGAAACCCTTGGGAATATGATGTTATGGTCATGGAAAATATGTTTGGTGATATATTATCTGACCTAGGTGGCGGTTTGGTTGGTGGCATGGGCATGGCATCGTGTGCAGAAATTGGAGACAATCATGGATTATTTCAGCCAGCTCACGGAAGTGCCCCAGACATTATGGGTCAAGACAAAGCTAATCCATTGGCTACCATACTAAGTTCCACTCTAATGCTTGATTATTTAGCTGATAAAAATAATTGTTCAAATGCGGCTAAAAGTTCTAAGTTGATTGAGACGGCTATAGAAGTTGGATTTCAAAAAAATAAGCTAAGGCCTATGGAATTTGGTGGTGACATGGGAACGCAAGCCATTACCAAAGAATTGATGGATTTATTAAAAGATACAAATGTTCAAAAAGAAGCATTAAATTAATAAAAATGGGAGCAATTTATGTTTGTCATAACTGTTAAGTTTGTAATACACGAAGAGTTTATAGAAAAATTTAAACAAAGAATTTTACAACAAGCAAGAGACTCTCTCGAATTAGAAAAAGAGTGCCATGAATTTGATGTATGTCATGATCCTAATGATGTAACAGTTGTATTCTTATACGAAACATACACGGATAAAGATGCTTTTGATGTTCACTTGAATAGTGAACATTATAAAAACTTCAATGAAGAAGTGACGCCGTGGGTAAAAGAAAAAATAGTTACCCAATTAGTTAAACAAGAATTATAATTTAGGTTTTAGGTTTATGAAGTTAGGTATAATAGGTGATGATTTTACAGGTTCTTCAGATATTGCAAATAATCTCAAGAAATCTGGAATGCAAGTTTCTATGTATGCCGGTATTCCACATTCCATAGCTAAAGACGAACAAAATCATTCAACAGATGCAATTGTAATAGCCTTAAAAACAAGAACTATACCTATTGAAAATGCAATATCCGAGAGCTTGAAAGCTCTTTCTTGGTTAAAGGAATGTGGTTGCCAACAATTTATTTTTAAATATTGTTCAACATTTGATTCAACAAAAAAAGGAAATATTGGCCCAGTTACTGATGCTTTAATGAAAGAATTAAAAACAGATTTTACGATAGCTTGTCCGTCATTTCCAGACGCAGGAAGGACAGTTTATAATGGACACATGTTTGTTAATGGGGTCCCATTAAATGAATCAGGTATGCAAAATCACCCTCTTACACCAATGACCGATCATAATCTAGTTAGATGGCTCAATTATCAAACCGAAGGCAAGGTGGGTCTTGTAGATTCAACTTCAATCGCAAACGGCGTAGATAGTGTCATTGGTAAAATTAATGAATTAAAAAACAATGGTTATCAATACGCCATTATTGATACTATTAAGAATGAAGATTTCGATATTATATGTAATGCGGTAAAAGATTTACCCTTCCTTACTGGAGGATCTGGCATTGCACTAGGCTTACCACAAATTTATAAAGATAGAGGATATCTATCAGGATCAAACTTTAAAATACCAGAAAATAATTCTAATGCTGTAATCATGTCAGGTTCATGTTCAAATGCGACATTAGAGCAAATTAATATTTATAAAGAAAATAACCCTTCATTTTACGTAGATCCTGATAATGTTATGAATAACCAAAACTTACTTGGAACTGTTTTTGATTGGATTAAAGAAAATGAAACAAAATCACCATTGGTATATTCATCATCTGAAAGCAAAATAGTTACAGAAAAACAAAGTCAGTACGGCCAAGAGATTTTAGCTGATAAAATTGAAGTTTTCTTTGAAAAATTATCTAAGAAACTTGTTGAAGATAATTTTGGAAGATTTATCTCTGCAGGAGGTGAAACCTCAGGTGCAATTATAAAAGGTCTTGGTGTACAAGAATTAAAAATAGGCGAAGAAATTTCACACGGCGTTCCAGCTTTATGGTCCCCTCATTCATATGGTCAAAAACCAATTTCAATCACCCTTAAATCTGGGAATTTCGGACAAAAAGATTTTTTTGAACGAGCCCTTAATATACTCTAAATTTTTGCAAATTTCTTTAAAGCATTTGTAAATGTTAACCCATTCTCCATTTCGCCCATTGCTTTTTTATCATCGGCAGAAAACTTCTCTGAGGCCTCAGTCACCTCCTTTAAATGTTCGATAGGAATACATAAAACACCTGTACCATCAGCAACTATAATATCGCCTTTTCTGACCCTAACACCTGCACAAATTATTGGTTCATTAATAGATAAAACTTTTATTCTTGTTTTTCCTGGGGTAGGTACCATGTGCTTAGAAAATGCCGGAAAGGCAAATTCAATAATTTCTTCCCTATCTCGAATTCCACCATCTACAACTAATCCGCCTATACCTTTCAATTTAGCAGCATAAGAAGCCATTCCGCCCCAAGTAGAAACCTGAGCTCCATTATTTGCTACTACAATAATATCACCAGAGTTTGCGGCATCGATCATATGCCCTACTTTAAAATCTTCAGTTGGGAAACTACCAAATGGCCCTGTTGTCTCCTGTACTGTGATTGCTCTTCCAACCATTGTCATCCCAAAACCAGCTGGGGATAAATTATTCATCACTCCATTGAAACCTATATCGTCTAATGCGTTTGCAATTGTTGGTGTTGCAATCTTTTTTAATCGTTCCATCAAATTTTCAATATCAGCCATTTTTATACTCCCTAGAAAAGAATTAAACCAAGTGTTCTTATTTACAATAACTATACTTAATTTAAGATTAATTCTATTGACGTTTAACCTATATAATCTAACTTACTAAAGAATAATTAACTAAGTAAGTTTTATATATGTCAAAATTTAATTTTCCATTTATTTCAGAAACAAAAGAGCTATCCAACCTTCGTAAAGAAGTTAGAAAATTTATATCTGATGCTTTAATTAACAAAGAATTTGAACCTGCAGCTGACGGATGGGTTTTTTCGGCAAACCCTAATTTTAGTAAAAAGCTAGGCTCAAAAGGATGGCTTGGGATGTCTTTTCCTAAAAAATATGGAGGAAATGAAAAGACTACTTTAGAGAGATATATTGTTACTGAGGAGCTTTTAGCCTCAGGAGCACCTGTAGCTGCCCACTGGATTGCAGACAGACAGAGTGGCAGTCAAATATTGCGGTATGGAACAGAAGAACAAAAACAATCCATAATTCCTAAAATAACTTCAGGTGAATGTTTCTTTGCAATTGGAATGAGTGAACCTGATTCAGGATCAGATTTGGCTTCTGTTAAAACAAAGGCCACCAAAACAGATGATGGCTGGATATTAGAGGGTCGAAAAATATGGTCAACCGGAGCTCATTTATCGAATTATATGATTGTTCTTGCAAGGACAAGTCCAGCATCTGAGAAAAACAGGCATGAAGGACTATCACAATTTTTAGTCGATTTATCATTACCTAACATAGGTATAAAAGGTATTCCTGATATGAGCGGCCAAAGACATTTTAATGAAACATTATTTGATAAAGTCAAACTCCCAAAAGATGCTTTACTAGGAAGAGAAGGTAAAGGATGGGAACAAGTTGTTGGAGAACTTGCTCTTGAAAGATCAGGCCCAGAAAGATTTTTATCTCATTTCTGTTTGCTTGAAAGTTTCATTAATCAATTTAGACATGTTCTAGTGAAATCAGGTTCGAAATTAATTGGAAGATTAATAGCTGAACTGCAAACACTCAGGAGAATGAGTTTTTCAGTAGCGTCAATGCTACAAAATGGAGAGTCTCCTGAAACTCAAGCTGCCTTTGTCAAGGAATTAGGAAACAGATTTGAGAAAATGATGATTGAGTCATTAAGAGAGTTTTCCAATATTATTCCTCTTTATGAGTGGCCAAACCAACTACAAAATTTATTTGAAGATGCAACGCTCAGAATACCTTCCAATTCACTAAGGGGTGGAACAACTGAAATTATGAGAGGAATAATTGCTAGGCAGTTAGGTCTAAGATGAATGAAGAAATACAAATTATTTTAGAAACAACTGAAAAAGTTCTTCAAAAAAATATTAACCATCAACTTAGACAAAATATTGATCAAAAAAATAATGATCTAATAAATTTGTGGAATGAAGTTGAAGAAATAGGACTTCCTAAAATAGTTGTGAAAGAAAAGTTTGATGGGTTCAATCTAGAGTTTGCTTCTGTATTACCAATAATTCAACTTTCAAATAGCCTTGGCGCACCAATACCTCTTTCAGAAACAATTTTATGTAATTATATTTTATCTGAATGTGACATAAACCCTCCAGAAGGCATGATTACTTTTGCCAATGTTTCGAAAAATATAAAAATTTCAGGAAATGAGTTAAGCGGTGAATTAATCTCAGTCCCCTACTTAAATTTGACAGATAAAATTATGTTCATAACTAAAATTGATGGTGTTGAAAAAGTAGTTTTTTTACAAAACTCAAATTTGGATATCGAACAAAAAAAGAATTTTTTGGCTGAACCACGATTTAATGTAAATCTTAAAAATAATAATATTATTGAAATTAAAACCCTAAATCCCAAAATAAACTTTAACTACTTAGGGGCAATTTTAAGATCAGCACAAATGATCGGTTCCATGGAAAAAATTCTGAATCTTTCAATTGATTATTGTTCTCAAAGAAAACAATTTGGTAGGCCTTTATCAAAATTTCAGGCCATTCAACACCAAATTTCAGAAATGGCTGTTGAGTTATCAGCTTCTTCAGCAGCTTTGTCTACTATTGCTAGTTCAGAGGATTTGTCTAAAAATATTTATGATATTGCTATTTTAAAAATAAGAACTGGCATTGCCGCTGGTAAAATAATCGCTATATCTCATCAAGTACATGGTGCAATAGGTTTTACAAAAGAATATGAATTAGCCTATTTTACCAAAAACTTGAATAGTTGGAGAAATGATTTTGGCAATGAAAGTTACTGGGAAGAATTTTTAGGGAAAGATTTTTTAGAAAATAGTAATAAAAATTTGTGGGAATATCTAACATACTAAAATAAAAATTAAGGAGAACCATGTCTAAATCCGTTTTATATGAACAAGATAAAAGAATAGTTAAAATCACACTTAACAGACCTGATACTAGAAATGCACTCTCAGGTGATATTATTGAAGAACTTGTAGAGTATTTGAATAAAGCTGATAAAGATAAAAATGTTGGCTGTATAATTTTGACTGGTGCTGGTAAAAGTTTTTCATCAGGTGGAAATCTTCAAGAAATTAAAGATATGACCACCAAAGACAATATGTCCTTATCAGAATTAGAGGACTGGTATCGATTTGGAATTCAAAAAATTCCCAGAACTATGAATAGCATTGACGTACCAATAGTTGCTGCCGTTAACGGTCATGCAATAGGTGCTGGGAATGATTTATGTACTATGTGTGATATACGAATTGCTGGTGAGGATGCAAAATTCTCAGAGAGTTTTTTAAGAATTGGTATTATTCCTGGTGATGGCGGATCTTGGTTTCTTCCAAAAATAATTGGGCTATCAAGAGCAAATGAAATGATTTTAACTTGTGATGTTCTGGATGCTCAAAAAGCATTAGATTGGGGCCTAGTATCTCAAGTTGTTCCAAATGATGATTTACTGACAGTAGCACATGAAATTGCTTACAAGATTGCATCACAACCACCTGAAGCTTCTCGAAGAGCAAAAAGACTTTTAAGAATGTCTCAAAATGTATCATTAGATAAAGCACTTGAAATGGCTGCCAGTCAACAGAGCATACTTCAACAGCTAAATGACCATAGAGAAGCCATAGATGCTTTGTTAGAAAAAAGAAAAGCTATTTATACAAATTCGTAATCCAAAAACTAACAGACTACTTGAATGGCTTGAAAGTATAAGGTATCAGAACTTTATTGAAAATTTAATATATTTTGGAATTTAGTCGTCAGGCTCATAACCTGAAGGTCGTAGGTTCAAATCCTACCCCCGCAACCAACTATATTTCAATAATATCAATAACTTAACGCCTAGTTAG
>Ga0255783_10001323_pt1 | contig 26740 bp, 21 predicted proteins | sample 011ome_22_FD_179981 | JGI IMG/M metagenome (GOLD analysis project Ga0255783, IMG submission 179981) | Coastal salt marsh microbial communities from the Groves Creek Marsh, Skidaway Island, Georgia - 011507BT metaG (version 2) | ecosystem: Environmental > Aquatic > Marine > Intertidal zone >... | reverse complement strand
GAACAAATCTCTTTCGACTGTCGTGGGCTGGCTGCTGGTACTTACCGGCATAGTCTCGGCTGCCACTATCGCCAATGGTTTTGTCGGTTATCTCAATGTTTTCGTTTCAATGGATGCCGCCCTGGCAATAGCATTACTGGTCCTTGGCATGGGTGTTTTGGCCTGCTGGGGAATCAAGGAATCGGCGGTGATTATTTTCGGTGTCACAACGGTAGAAGTGTGCGGTCTGATTATCGTAGTCCTGTTTGCCTCGGCTGCTGAACCGGCTGAAGTCATCACTGTAACCACCACACATGGGAACGGCATTATTTCGGGCATAGTACTCGGGAGTTTTATTGCCTTTTATGCATTTATCGGTTTCGAGGACATGGTTAACATTGTTGAGGAAGTTAAAAACCCGCAACGCAACATGCCTCTTGGCATTATTCTCTCAGTAGCACTTTCAATTTTGCTGTACATGCTGGTCGCATTTGCTGCAATGCATGTGATGTCTGCTGCTGATCTTGCCGCCAGTGATGCGCCGCTTGCGGACATGATGAAAATCAGCGGCGGCAGTGAAACATTGATCACTCTCATTGGCCTGGTTGCTGTGGTCAACGGCGCTCTGGTACAGATCATCATGGCGTCACGTGTGCTGTACGGCATGGCCGGTAAAGACATGGCTCCCGATGTACTAGGCAGCATCAATCCTGCTACAAAAACTCCTATTGTAGCGACGGTACTGGTGGCCGCTCTTGTGCTGGTCTTTGCACTCGCCCTGCCCCTGACGCAGCTGGCACAGATAACCAGTTTCAGCATGCTGGTGATCTTCATTCTCGTGAATTCCGCACTCTTCGTCATAAAACAACGCTCCTACAAGGATTACGAGGGCATTAATCTCCCCACATCCATTCCTGTACTTGGCGCAATTACCGCCAGTTTGCTGGTGCTTTACCAGGCATTGGTGTTCGTTGGTTTATTCTGAAATTGAATCACGTTACCCTCCCGAATTGATTGCGACTTGAGAGAGGGAATGTAATGATTATTTACGGTGTTGCCTTGCTGTCAGTGTGCCTTGTTGTTGGCATGTTGATTGGCGAAGGTCTGGGCGTTGCGCTAAATGTGGACGCCAATGTAGGTGGTGTTGGTATCGCCATGCTCCTGCTGGTTCTCGCCAGCAATTCCAGCAAGTTTAAATCCCTCACTGAAGGCGCTTCAGCATCAGGTATCAAGTTCTGGAGCGCGATGTATATCCCCATCGTTGTTGCCATGGCCGCAAGGCAAAATGTGGCCGGTGCTACCGAGGGTGGAATGTTGGCACTTGTGGCTGGTATTGCAGCTGTCGTGGTCAGTTTTGCCCTGGTCCCAGTGCTTAGCCGCATAGGGAGTCCACCTGCAGCTGAACAAGAGAGTGAATGATGGATATCATCGAAACTGTTTTTGTTCGCAATAACCTCATCGTCGCCTTTGCCCTAATCGGCGCCACCATCTGGCTATCCTATTTCCTGGCAGACAAACTGACTTCTGGTCGAATACATGGGTCCGCCATTGCGATCACGCTGGGCTTGATTGCTGCCTACTGGGGTGGAGTTAACACCGGGGGCACCAGAGGTGTTGCAGATATCAGTCTGCTGGGCGGTATTGGTCTGATGGGTGGCGGCATGATGCGGGATTTCGCCATCGTGGCCACGGCTTTTGGCGTTCACATGAGCGAGCTGAAAAAAGCCGGTTTGGCCGGCATCATTTCCATTTTTGCCGGTGTGGTTATTTCATTTATTGTCGGCGCAGCTGTTGCTGTGATTTTCGGCTACACAGACCCTGTTGCCATTACCACCATCGGCGCTGGAGCTGTCACCTATATTGTTGGCCCGGTTACCGGTGAGGCTATCAGTGCAACCGATACCGTGATTACATTAAGTGTGGCCGCCGGCCTGGTGAAATCCATCCTGGTGATGATCGGCACTCCCCTGGTAGCAAAAACAATCGGACTGAATAATCCACAATCTGCCATGGTATTTGGCGGACTGATGGGAACCACCAGCGGCGTTGCCGCCGGGTTGGCTGCAACAGATCCAAAACTTGTTCCCTATGGTGCCATGACGGCCACTTTTTATACCGGTATAGGTTGCTTGCTCGGACCATCCATCCTGTTTTTCATTGTCAGCGGAATATTTTAACCATGAGCGAAGTGCCTTTTCCCTTTCTTGCCAACAACGACCAGGCAACCGCCCTGGTTGAAGGTGACATTGCTTACACCTATGCAGAAGTTAACTCGCGTATTAATCAATTTGCAGCAGGGATGCTTGATGGTGATAACGATCTGGAAGAAGCCCGAATCGCCTTTTTTATTCCGGCCAGCATCGACTATGTCACTGCCTTGCATGGTATCTGGCGCGCGGGCGGTATTGCCGTACCTCTGAATGTCGCTTCTGCTGTCAACGAACTCGAGCACTACCTGAGCTGTGCACGAGTGTCTCGATTGATCGCCAATGATGAGTACCAGGAATCATTGCAGGAATTGTGTGACAAACTGAATATCACACTGCTCAGCGTTAATGATGTACTGAATAATCTTTCAACTGAAACACCTGCCCCATTACCTGAGATTGATCTTTCACGGCGGGCCATGATGCTGTTTACCAGTGGCACCACCAACAAACCCAAGGGCGTTGTCAGTACCCATCACACCATCAGGGCACAGATCACTACCCTGCTGGATGCCTGGGCCTGGACAGATGAAGACGTGATTCCCCTGTTCCTGCCCCTGCATCATATCCACGGCATCATCAATGTACTGTGTTGTGGTCTCTGTGCTGGCGCCACTGTCCACTTGTTTCCAAAATTTGATATTCCAGCCATCACCCGGAAAGTCAGCAATGGTGTGTACAACGTATTCATGGCAGTACCTACCATCTATGTGAAGCTTATCCAGTATTTCAACACCATTGATGAAGCCGAAGTCAAAGCTATCTGCAAGGGCTTCAATGCCATGCGACTCAATATCTCCGGATCAGCGGCATGTCCGGTCAAACTGTTCAACGAGTGGCAGTCACTGACAGGCCAGGTATTACTTGAGCGCTATGGCATGACCGAAATTGGCATGGGCATTTCAAATCCATACCACGGCGAAAGACGTGCAGGTTATGTGGGCCAGCCTTTACCCGGCGTCGAAGTGCAGTTGTTTGATGAAGCAAATTATCCCGTTAACGAAGAAGAAAAGTCCGGTGAGATTCGCATCAAGGGAGACAATGTATTCCTGGAGTACTGGGACAACCCTGATGCAACAACAGAAAGTTTCATTGATGGCTGGTTCTGCACTGGTGATGTTGCCGTGATTGAGGAGGGCTATTACCGCATCATGGGACGCTCATCCATCGACATCATCAAGTCCGGGGGATACAAATTATCCGCCCTGGAAATTGAGGGCGTTTTGCTTACCCATGAGGCTATCCGAGAAGTGGCAGTAATAGGGGAGGAAGATGAAACATGGGGTGAAGCCGTGGTGGCGGTCATTGTTCTGGAGGATGGTGTCACACTTGACTATGATCAGTTAAAAATTTGGTGTGATGGAAAAATTTCGTCATACAAGATTCCAAAAGCCATCAGAATTGTTGATGCCCTTCCCCGTAATGCCATGGGCAAGGTTACAAAATCCGATCTAAAACATGAGTGTTCCCGGTAACTCAAATACCCGATAAATAATCATAGGTGAAGTAAATGACAACCAGCATTACAGAGCTTGCCGATAAAATTGCCAAACTGGAAAAACAGTTATTTGATGAGCTGGATAAAAAGCAGGATGAGTTTAAATACCACCTGGAAGGCACCAGGGTAAAATTTGAGCAGGAGATACTGGACGCTCACAGAAGACTGAAAGTGGGCATCCTGCGTTACCTGTTCTCCTCCACCGTCCGCAACATACTCTCTTCACCCTTCATCTACGGCATGGTTTTCCCCATTGCGATATTCGACATCACAATCACCGCCTACCAGCATATCTGTTTCCGACTGTATGGTATTCGCCGGGTAAAACGTTCGGATTATATTGTCATGGACAGGCATCAGCTCGCTTACCTCAATGGCATTGAAAAACTGAACTGCCTGTATTGCGGTTATGGTAATGGAGTTGTGGCGTACTCACGCGAAGTTATCGCCCGAACAGAACAATACTGGTGCCCAATCAAGCACGCCAGGAAAGTGGTTGGCACCCATCGCCGCTACAGCAAGTTTGCTGATTACGGCGATGCTGAGCATTATCGGGAACAACTGATCAAGTTACGCGATGAGCTCAAATAAAATGATCATGAAAAGACAATTTCCCCTTCTTCCAAATCCACGTTGATGGCATCACCGGGTGCATAACTGCCACCCAAGACTTTCTGTGCAAGGGGATTCTCTATCCATTGCTGGATAGCCCTTTTCAAGGGACGTGCGCCATACACCGGATCAAAGCCAAGCTCGGCAATCTTGTCGAGCACGCCTTCACCGATATGGAGATGCAGGTCATTGTCGTCCAGGCGCTGCTGCAGTAACTGGATCTGGATTTCAGCAATACCACGCACCTGTTCAGCGGCCAGGGGATGGAAGACAACAGTTTCATCTATACGGTTAAGAAACTCCGGACGGAAATGTTTGCCGACCACTTCCATCACCGCATTTTTTACAGAGCTGTAGGAGGAGTCATATCCTGAATCATTACTCATCATATCCTGGATTCGATCAGAGCCCAGGTTGGACGTCATGACAACGACTGTATTTCTGAAATCGACTGTCCGGCCATGCCCGTCGGTGAGACGACCATCATCAAGTACCTGCAACAGGATATTGAATACATCCGGATGGGCTTTTTCCACTTCATCCAGCAGCAATACGGCATAGGGACGTCGACGGACAGCTTCTGTCAGGTAGCCGCCTTCTTCATAGCCCACATATCCCGGCGGCGCACCTATCAGGCGTGCGACGGAATGCTGTTCCATGAATTCACTCATATCCACTCGCACCATGGCCTCTTCGGTATCAAAGAGGAATTGCGCCAGTGCTTTACACAGTTCAGTTTTACCCACACCCGTAGGTCCTAAAAACAGGAAGGAACCGTTGGGGCGATTGGGATCAGACAGACCCGAACGTGAACGACGCACAGCGTTGGCTACGGCATCAACTGCCTCAGCTTGCCCAATAACCCGTTTGTGCAACTCTTCTTCCATGCGCAAAAGTTTCTGCTTTTCACCTTCAAGCATCTTGGACACGGGTATGCCGGTTGCACGACTGACCACTTCCGCAATTTCTTCATCAGTGACCTTGTCACGCAGCAGCTTCATTTCCGTGGTATCGGCTTCTTCTGCCTGCTCAAGCTGTTTTTCCAATTGAGGTATTACGCCGTACTGCAATTCAGACATGCGTGTAAGATCAGAAGCACGGCTTGCTGCTTCAAGATCAATTCGGGCCTGTTCCAGGTCACTCTTGATTTTCTGCGAACCGGAGACGATGGCTTTTTCAGCCTTGAGCACTTCTTCAAGATCAGAAAACTCTCTTTCCAGCCCACTAATCTCTTCTTCAATTTTTTCAAGACGTTTCTTCGAGGCATCGTCCGTTTCTTTTTTCACCGCTTCACGTTCCATCTTCAGCTGAATGAGACGACGTTCGAGTCGGTCCATCTCTTCCGGCTTGGAGTCAATTTCCATGCGGATCAGTGATGCTGCTTCATCAATCAGGTCAATAGCCTTGTCTGGTAACTGACGGTCGGTGATATAACGCTGGGACAATTTAGCGGCGGCGATAATGGCAGCATCAGTGATATTGACGCCGTGATGTACTTCGTAACGTTCCTTAAGTCCACGCAGAATCGCCACGGTATCTTCTTCCGTGGGTTCATCCACAAGCACTTTCTGAAAACGGCGCTCAAGGGCAGCATCTTTCTCAACATACTGGCGATATTCATCCAGGGTTGTGGCACCCACACAGTGGAGCTCACCTCGGGCCAGTGCTGGCTTGAGCATATTGCCGGCATCCATGGCCCCTTCGGCCTTACCGGCACCAACCATGGTATGGATTTCATCGATAAACAGAATCACCTGCCCTTCCTGCTTGGACAGCTCATTAAGGACAGCCTTCAGGCGTTCCTCGAATTCACCACGGAACTTGGCACCCGCGATCAGAGCGCCCATATCCAGGGAAAGAATGCGCTTATCTTTCAGTCCTTCAGGCACCTCACCATTCACGATGCGTTGGGCAAGGCCATCAATGATTGCTGTTTTACCCACGCCGGGCTCACCGATTAATACAGGATTGTTCTTGGTGCGACGCTGCAACACCTGCACAGTGCGGCGAATTTCATCGTCACGGCCGATCACCGGGTCAAGTTCACCCTGCTCGGCTTTTTGTGTGACATCGACAGTGAATCTTTCCAGGGCCTGGTAGTTTTCTTCCGCTTCAGGATTATCCACACTGGCTCCGCCTCGAAGATTCTTGATGGCGTTTTCAAGGGCCTGCCTGGATACGGCAAAGGAATTGAGCAATTTGCCCATTTCACCCTTGTCATCCATGGCCGCCAGGAAAATGTTTTCAGATGATATGTACTGATCACCAGCTTTCTGACTGATCTTGTCAGCCATATTGAGCAGCTTGCCCAGGTCGGGAGAAATCTGTACTTCGCCACCATGATCTTTGACTTCAGGCAGGTCGTTGATGATTTTCTGCAGGCCGTTGCGCAAAGCCGGGATATCGAAACCCGTCTGCATTAACAGGGGACGGATAGAACCACCCTTCTGGTCCACAAGGACAGAAAGCAGATGTGCCGGTTCTATCAGGTTATGATCTTTACCAACTGCAAGTGACTGGGCATCCGACAATGCCATCTGCAGCTTACTGGTCAGTTTGTCCATTCGCATGGTGTTTTCCCACTATTCAATATTCAAGGGTCAATTAACTCTGACCCCATAACCAATGTGGGGGTAAAGAGGAGTGATTCAAGTAGTTTAATTACAGAAAGGACTCTGTTTGATAAATATCAAATCTTAATTCAGGCTTTCCAGATCAGTGAAGCAAAGCGTCCGGTCTGGCCATCCCGGCGATAGGAGTAGAAATTATCGAATTCACAGTAGGTGCAAAGGGGTTCTCCGTATATCTGTTTTACCCCTGCTGAACCAAGAATGATCCTGGCAATGGCGTACAGGTCACACATCCATTTACCGCCGGTTTCAGCCTGTTGGAATAGAATTTCTTCTTCGTTAAGAATTTCTTCATTGTGGAGCGCAAGGAATGCTTTGCGCACATCATCCCCTACTTCGAAATGACAGGGCCCAATTACCGGCCCTAACCAGGCCATAATATCTCCCGGTTCTGCATCAAACTGTGCCAGTGTTTTTTGCAATACGCCTGCTGCCATACCCCGCCAACCGGCATGGGCCACAGCGATTTCATTTCCCTCTGTGTCACAAAACAGCACTGACAGGCAGTCAGCCGTAAGTACACCACAGGCAACATTATTTTCAGTGGAATAAATGGCATCGGCTTCTGTGGCCTCATCAACAAGGCCGTTATCCAACACCAGCACACCATTACCATGCACCTGCTGAAGCCACTGAAATTCAATATCCTGCCCAATAAATTCGGTCAGTAGTTTCCGGTTGTGGTGCACGGCATAGTCTTCATCACCCACATGAATTCCCAGGTTGAGTTTGTCATAGGGAGGTTCACTGATACCACCATGGCGGGTAGTGACCAGACTCCTGACATTTTCAGGTGCCGGCCAGTCAGGAATGATGACGTCGTTAAGAATGTCTTCAGACAACATTATCCTGCTCCAACAGTGTCAGCAGGTTTTGCATATCGGAGGGAATCTCTGCCTGCCATAACATCTCTTCTCCTGATTCCGGGTGAACCAGTCCAAGCTGCCAGGCATGCAGTGCCTGACGTTTGAACTGTTCAAGGAATGTAATGAGCTCAGGAGAAGCGCCCTTTGGAATTCGCGGTCTGCCGCCATAAAGCGGATCACCAACAAGCGGATGACCAATATGCGCCATATGCACACGAATCTGGTGGGTACGTCCTGTTTCCAGTTCACATTGCACCAGTGTATGACTGCGAAACTTTTCCAGGATGCGGTAATGGGTCACAGCGTCCCTGGCATCATTACCATGGGAGACTGCACGCTTGGTCCGGTGAGCAGGATGTCGTCCAAGCGGCTCATCAACAGTGCCTCCTGCAGTGACCAGGCCAAATACGATTGCCTGGTAAATGCGGCTGACACTTTTTTCCCTGAGCTGCTCCACCAGACTGCCGTGACTGGTCAATGTCTTGGCGACTACCAACAGGCCGCTGGTGTCCTTATCTATTCGATGAACTATACCAGCCCTGGGGATCTTGTTGAGATCAGGACAGTGATGGAGCAAGCCATTAAGCAATGTCCCGCTTCTGTTCCCTGCCGCAGGATGAACTACCAGGCCCACAGGTTTGTTAATAACGATAATGGCATCATCTTCAAATACGATATCCAGGGGTATATCTTCAGGCGCCCAATGATCCTGATCATCCACTTCAGCCACGAGTGTGAGCAGCTCGCCGCCAAGCAGTTTGTCCTTGGCCCTGGCGGTTTTTCCCTCCAGTTGAAGGTTCCCATTTTTGATCCAGGACTGCAGTCGGGCACGTGAAAAGTCAGGAAATAACTGAGCTGCCGCCTGATCCAGCCGCAACCCTTTCATTTCAGGGGGTACTACAGCATCCTCGGTCATCTCATCCTCGGGCGCCCCTGGAGACAATTCTGCAAACTTTTCCGTCATGGTCCTGTCTATTTAGTTAAGCGGAATAACGCTATCAGGCGTTTTAGTAAGCCCAAGATCATAGTACACTGCGTGCCTTATTTAGTCAGCGGCTTCATATTTACAGAATTTGCCGTGACAAATAGCCGTTAAAAATTAATAAGAGTCTTCAACAAGAAACACCAGAATTTTCTAATAGTTGTGAACAGACCAGTCATATTCCTCATTCTCGTTGCCAGTATATTACTGGCCAGCTGCTCTTCCGATGAAGATTTTGCCGGTTCCGGTGAGGAATTTCTTTTTAATGAAGGTGTTCGTTCCCTGGAAGCCAATAACTTTCCAAGGGCTATCAATATTTTCCAGCAGCTCGAAGCCCAGTTTCCTTTTGGACAGTTTGCAGAGCAAAGCCAGCTTGAGCTGATCTATTCCTATTACCGGAACAGTGAACCCGAAGCTGCCCGTGCTGCTGCTGACCGTTTTATTCGCCTGTATCCTGACAGTGATAGTCTGGACTATGCCTTTTATATGAAAGGAATGGCGTATTACACAGAGGATGCCGGTGTCCTTGGCCGTTATGTTCCAACCGACCCCAGCAAACGTGACCCTGGAAAAGCCCGGGAATCATTTACCGACTTTGCCCAGTTACTTAATCTTTTCCCCAATAGCGAATATGCAGCCGATGCCCGCGCTCGTATGGTTTATTTGAAAAACCTGCTGGCAGCCTACGAAGTGCACGTTGCTGAATTTTATATCCAGCGCCAGGCATTTCTTTCTTCACTTAACAGGGCTCGATATGTAGTGGAAAATTTCCAGGGTACGCCATCAATTCCCCGCGCACTGGAAATCATGGCTGAAATGTACCTGCGTCTTGGCCTTAATGACCTGGCAGACCAGACGATTGAAATTCTGGCCCTTAATTATCCCGACAGCCCGCAATTGACAGAAAACGGCGACTTCATTGTTTCCACGCAGATCACTGATCCGTCCTTCCTCTACTCAGTCACATTCGGCATGCTTGGCTCTAACAAGGTGGACGCACCACTTGCTCCTACCCGCAGACCAGTCCGTGTGGGTAATAATCCGGAGTTTACGGTTCCCGAAACAGAAAGGCCCCGGTCTATTCTTAATGTCATAACACTGGGTGTACTGGGCGATCCTGGCACTGAGGAATCAGAAGAGAGCCAGCAGTAGCGGCTGCACTCGGCCATACTGCGTTAAATGTTTTTCCCGAACCACTCTCGTAACTACAGTACTGTTCCTGGTCTCGGAAAAAACATTTGCCTTGTCTGACCTTCGTTCGCCATGCTACCTAAATTCAGACATTTCCAGGAAGGCGCAGCCTTCCTGGCGAACATTGTTCGCCACAATAAAGTATAAATTTAGGTGGCGTAATGAGCGAAAGCAAATTGAGGCAAAAATATTTTTGGAAACCGGGCGCATACATTTAGCTATGTAACCGGTTCCAAAAATAATTTTTAACGAAGAGTTGGTGAGCGTAATAGCCACTGAAATAGTGAGCTACAGTATTCTGACTCAGTTATAGTCTTTCCAGTATTGATTGACATGTTGTTTCATGTTTTTGCGCATCATCACTATGCCGAAAAGATTCGGCAGCGTCATAAGCACAATCGCCACGGCAGCAAAATTCCAGACAATGGTGGTATCGGTAAAGGCCGCAACAAAAAAACCGATGCAATAAATAATCCTGTACGGCAGCACATACTTGAAGCCAGCCAGGTAGATGATGGCCCGATCACCATAATAGGACCAGGCGATAGCGGTAGAGAATGCGAACAACACAAGAGACAGTGTCACGATATACTGCCCGGCCTGACCAGCGATACCATAGGTGAAGGCCATAGTAGTCAATGCCGCTGAATGGATCAGGGATTTTCCACGTAAGATGATTTCAGAATCAGCAGGCAGACCATCAGTAATAGTTACTGGCCCTGTATAAAGTTCCCCTTCCCTGAACCAGGCCACTCCCTCTGCGAGGGATCGGGCATGGATAATCGTGAAATCTGTACTGTCAGGGAGACCACTGGTGATATTGATCGTGCCGTTGTAAGCCGTCACTGCTCCATCATTTCCGTTAACCAGGAAATCAAACAGCGCCGCCCTGTCCTCATCCACCTGTTCACTGTAAATCCCATCCACAATCATCAGGTCTGTCGTCTGGAATTCATTATCAAATTTTTGTGTCCACACACCGGATGAAAGAATGACCAGACCCGTGATAGTACAAATCAGGATCGTATCAATGAACGGTTCCAGCAGTGAGACCATTCCTTCCGAGACATGTTCATCTGCTTTTGCCGAGGCATGTGCAATGGGAGCTGAACCCTGGCCTGCCTCGTTGGAAAAAAGCCCTCTGTTAACACCACGATTAAAAGCATAGGCAAAGCTGGCACCAAGAAAACCTCCGGTTGCCGATGAACCAGTAAAGACATCGGTAAAAATACGTATAAAGGAAGGCACGATATTCTGGTAGTTCATGAAAATAACGGACAGTGCGCCAAGCACATACAGAGTTCCCATGGTGGGTACGATGGCAGCCGCTACTTTGGCTATACGCTTGATTCCACCGACAATGACGAGAAATAACAGGATCGACATGACCGCACCAGTAATGATTGGCCGGATACCAAAACTGGACTGCACACTGATTGCGATATTGTTGATTTGCGGCAGGTTACCCGTACCAAAAGAACAGATCACAGTAGCGACCGCGAAAAACACAGCCAGCCACTTCATGTTGAGCCCTTTTTCCATGTAGTACATGGGACCGCCTGACATGGTGCCATTGGCAGCCTTCTCCCTGTATTCGTGAGAAAGGGTGACTTCGACAAACTTGGTTGCCATACCCAGGAAAGCCGTCATCCACATCCAGAAAAGCGCAGCCGGGCCTCCTATATAGATAGCAAGCCCAACACCCCCAATATTGCCGGTACCAATCGTTCCTGAAAGTGCCGTGCTCAGTGCCTGGAAGTGACTTGTATCACCCGGATCATCGGGTTTTTCGTATTTACCACGAAGCACTTTCCACGCATGAGAAAAGTAACGAAACTGGGGAAAGCCCAGATAAACAGTAAAAAAGAAACCTACGCCAAGGAGAATGAAGGGGAATATAGCTGATGACCCAAGGTAACCATCCAGCGTTAAAAGAAAATTATTGAATTGCTCCACTTCCTATTCCTCTTCTTTTTGTGATTTCTTTTTGATCAGAGATCAAAGGGGTCAGAGTAACTTGATCTTTCCAGTATTCTTTACAAGTCTAGTCAATTCAGAAAGATCAAGTTACTCTGACCCCGTTATCTTACGTTATCAACCCTCACTACCTTTTGAGTGTATTACAGATGAAAAAGCAATACATCACTGCAGACCAGTTACTCGTGGATTCATTCGAGCTGGCTTTCAGAATACTGGATAGCGGATTTCGGCCCAGCCTAGTGGCCGGCATCTGGCGAGGCGGTACTCCAGTTGCCATTTCAGTCCAGGAAGTTCTTGAGTATGCCGGTATAGCCAGTGACCACATAGCCATTCGCACTTCTTCGTATACCGGTATCGGCGAGCACACCAGGGTGAAGGTGCATGGTCTTGAATACCTCGAAAGTCATCTGGGCGCAGGTGATAAATTGCTCCTGGTAGATGATGTTTTTGATACAGGCCTGAGCATTGATGGTGTTGTACATGAACTCAGTGAGCGCTTCAAAGATAGCCTACCTGAAATACGCGTAGCCACACCCTATTTCAAACCAGGCAATAATGAAACAAATCGAATACCGGATTACTACCTCCATGAAACTGAAGCATGGCTGGTATTTCCCCATGAAATCATTGGCCTGAATGAAGCTGAAATAAGTGAAAACAAGCCGCTGCCTGCTGCAATAAAGAAACGATTGCTTTCCCTTCAACCTTGATTGAAATTCAGTTAAATCAGTAGTTCCCAAATCCCTGGATTCGGGTAGAATACTTCATCCTGCGGTGCAACAATCCTGAGGCCACACTCGGATTGCCCTAAAAAATTCATATAATTTCAATTAGTTATGACTTATTGTGTTGCCATATCCGTTTCTGCCGGAATCGTCTTTTGCTCCGACTCCAGGACCAATGCGGGCATGGATCAGGTCAGCACATACAGCAAAATGTTCAAGTTTGATAATGCCGAGGACAGAAAGTTTGTTGTGCTTGGTGCCGGCAACCTTGCCACGACACAAGCCACCCTGGCGCAAATGAAAAAAGATATTCGCCAGAATTCAGAAATCAATCTCAATACTGTTACCACTATCGGTGATGCAGCAGATTATATTGGCGAAATAAGCACAGCCCAGCAGGAAAAACACGGTAAAGAAGGCAAGGAATTTGAAGCCAGTTTTATCATGGGGGGGCAGATAGCAGGCTCTGAACACCGAATTGTACGGATTTACCCGGAAGGCAATCACATCACCAGTTCCAAAGACACACCCTACCTGCAAATAGGTGAGAGCAAATACGGTAAACCTATCCTGGACAGGATCATCAACCTGGACACCACACTGGAAACTGCCGCTCTTTCTGCACTGGTTTCCATGGACTCCACCATGCGCAGTAACCTTACCGTGGGTCCACCAATCGAAATGATGGTTTATAGTGCCAATAGTTTCAGCCTGGAAAATTATCATCGCTTTGAAGATGATGATGAATATTTGCGGGAATTGAAAAAAAGCTGGGACAGCCGGTTAAAAGAGGCCTTCCAACAGTTGCCTCCGCTGGCATGGGCGAAAAACTGGAACAAGATCTCGGACAGCAACAGCGGCGTATACTGATCCAAAAGTATTCATCCCTGAACCCTCAGAAATATCCTGCTATATCCAGCTATACCCAGCTATACCCAGCTATACCCAGCTATACCCAGCTTAACATCCAGGTTTATCTTGCGCTTGTACTGGTTAACTAACGAGTTTTTCTGGCGGGTGATTTTTTAACTTTTGCTTTTGCTTTCTTTTTGGCGGGTGCTTTCTTTTTCGCAGCCGGTTTTTTGACTTCCGGAGCAGGAATTAATTCAACATGGGCTTCAGGGTCATAGCCAAACCAGACTTTACTTAATTCCACATGTATATCCGCGAGAGATATCTGTAATTCATCGATATATTCCAACAATCCGGTTTCCAGCAAATGAAATATGTTTGCCTCGGAAGTTATTCTTTTAACCCGATCCACTGCCAGCTGCACATCGTCATGGTTAGGTAACTGCTCGAGATAGTTACTGATATATTCGAGACAAAAATTTATGGCTTTGGGAAACTCATTATCCTGAAGGAGAAAGCGAACCACACCTTCACCCTGCACCCTGTTAGCCACATTTTGCCGGTAAGCCTGGTAACCGCCCACACTTCGCAAGATATTCATCCACACCACATTCTCATAGGTTTCCTGCAGAACGGCCTCTTTTTTCCTCATCTTGGTAAAGGCAGGTAGCAACGCTATGGAACCGACATCAACAATTCTTGAAGTCATATCAGAACGTTCAAGCATCTTGCCAACCTGGATAAATGTGTAAGCTGTGTTGTGCGCCATACTGCTGGACAGCAACCCTTCAAGACGCTGGCAATCCGCAATCATTGCCTCAAACATCTCACGTCGGTTTTGCCGACCTATTCCCGATGCAATGGAGTCTTTTGCCTGGAGATACATGACATTGATTTCTTCCCATGCCTCTGACGGGATGATTTCACGTGTCGTCCTGGCATTCTCACGAAGCATTTGGAGGCAGCTGATTATGGAAGAAGGGTTGTTGGTATCAGCCACAAGAAACCGGACAATATTCAATTCAGAATCAGTAACACCGTTTTGTTCAAAAAGCTCATAATTGCCAGTTATATCCAGTAACAATGCCCAATCAATATGGGATCCGCGGGGCAAGTCAAACAGCATTGATGAATAGACATCAAGCAAGCGGGCAGAGCTTTCCACCCGCTCCATGTAACGACCAAGCCAGTAAACTCTTTCAGCAACGCTCGATAACATTATTCTTCAACTATCCAGGTGTCTTTACTGCCACCACCCTGTGATGAATTGACCACGTAGGAGCCTTTTACCATCGCTACCCGGGTTAACCCCCCTGAAGTCACATAGGTTTCAGAACCCTGCAATATAAAAGGCCTTAGATCCACATGCCGTGGCTCAACATTACGTTCGCCAAGTATCGGCGCAGTGGACAGTGAAATTAATGGCTGGGCCATGTAATTACGCGGATCTGCCTTGATCTTTCTTGCAAATGCTTCCCGTTCTTTCTTGCTGGCCTGCGGCCCCATCAACATACCGTAACCACCTGACTCGTTAGCGGGTTTCACTACCAACTTGTCCAGGTTCTGCAACACATGCTGGCACTGGTTCTTGTCACTGCAGATATAGCTCGGGACGTTGGGCAGGATTGGATCTTCCCCCAGGTAATACTTGATGAGCTGGGGCACATAGGTATAAACCACCTTGTCATCAGCAACACCTGCGCCCGGCGCATTGGCCAGACCTACATTACCCTTGAGCCAGGCTTTAACCAGGCCCGGCACACCCAGCATGGAATCCTTGTTAAATACTTCCGGATCCAGAAACATGTCATCAATACGTCTATAAACAACATCCACAGGCGACAAGCCATTGATGGTTTTCATAAAGACATGGTCATCTTCCACCACCAGGTCACTGCCCTGCACCAACTCTGCCCCCATACGCTGGGCCAAAAAGGAATGTTCGAAGTAGGCAGAATTGAAAATGCCAGGCGTAAGTACTACAACTTCCGGATAATCCTTTGGTTCAGGCGAAATCTCTGAGAGCATGTCATGTAATTGAGCAGGATATTCTGTGATAGGAAGAATGTCGTAATTTTCAAATAACTCAGGAAAGACGCGTTTTGTCACATTCCGGTTTTCCAGCATGTAGGACACACCTGAGGGTACGCGCAAGTTATCTTCCAGCACATAGAATGCACCATTATCATCACGAATCAGATCAGTGCCACAGACATGAGCCCACACACCATGTTTCGGTTTTATGCCTTTACAAATTTTTCGATAGTTGCCCGACTCCATGATCATGTCTCTGGGCACTACCTTGTCCTTGAAAATCTTGCCATCGTTATAGATGTCATCAATAAAACAGTTCAGGGCGCGAAGACGTTGCTCCAGCCCTTTGCTGGTGACTTCCCATTCACTGGATGTAATGATTCTGGGGATAACATCGAATGGCCATTCGCGGTCTATATTGCTGCCTTCACTATAAACAGTGAAAGAAATGCCCATTGTTTTAATAGCAGCAGCAACAGAGTCTTTTCGTTGACGCCATTCCTGATTGGTAAGTGAACCCAGGTACCTGACGAGTGACCTGGCAGACGGTCGAGGCTTACCCGGCGCACTCACTAACTCGTCATAGAAAATACCAGGATTGTATGATTTCCAGTTTAGAGCCATAATTTACTTAGTTGCAGCCGAGAGTTTTGCTCAAAGTGTTAATTGGTTGAATTCCTTTCTGGTGTAATTCAGTAATTAAATCTCAAGCTCGTGCTTTTTATTCGCTAACAAACACTGATAATAACAGGTAAGAGTTCTTAGTTGTTATTGTTAATCGCTGGTAGCTGTTTTTTTACTCAATGCCTGCAGGCCAATTATTATGACCGAACAAGTCGCTATTCATCACAGAAGCGCTTATCAATTTGACAGGCCTACAACAATATTGCCGCACGTTGTTCGTCTGCGCCCGGCACCCCATTGCAGAACACCAATCAGTGAATATTCATTGAGCGTAACACCGGATGACCATTATATACACTGGCAACAGGATCCATTTTCAAACTATTCGGCCAGGCTTCAGTTTACTGAAAAAGCAGAAGAACTTGTTTTTGACGTTAAACTGAAAGCGAATCTGACACCCTACAACCCTTTCGATTTTTTTGTTGATGATGAAGCAGCCACCTTCCCCTTTCGCTATGAACCTGAACTGATAAAGGATGTTGGCCCTTACCTTTTCATCAGTGAACGTGGCGACAGATTAAAAACATTCGTTAAATCCATTGAGCAATCCGGTGTCAATACAGTGGATTTCCTCGTTGAAGTTAACAAACAAATACAACAGGAAATTTTCTATGAATTACGGATGGAAAAAGGGGTTCAGACGTGCGAAGAAACACTGGAAAGTAAATCCGGATCCTGCAGGGACAGCGCATGGCTGTTAATGCAGGTTTACAGGCATCTTGGATTGGTGACACGATTTGTCTCCGGATACCAGGTGCTGCTTGAAGAAAGTATTCCTGCAGAAGGTGCCCCACCGGTTACTGAAGACCGCGTTGATCTTCATGCTTGGGTTGAAGTCTATATTCCCGGCGCCGGCTGGATTGGTCTAGATCCCAGCACAGGATTAATGGCCGTAGAAAATTACATTCCGCTGGCCTGTACACCCAATCCCGAATCTGCAGCACCTATCAGCGGCAAAACTACTGTAAGCAATACTCGCTTCGAATACTTCAGCACCGTTATTCGTCTCTGAATTCGCAACGCGAATTCCGGCGAACGTAGTTCATTCGCCCAGTTTAGTCTGAATTTTGGTAGCGTCATGAGCGAAATTAAATCGAGGCAAAAATTTTTTTTGGAAACCGGGCGCATACAGATAGCTATGTAACCGGTTCCGGAAAAATTTTTAACGAAGAGTTAATGAGTGTAATAGCTACAGCTAACGCCCGGTTTTGAAATTGATATCTATTGGTCTATGCCGAGCATACGATCAGGATCAAGATTGTTTTCCTGGCAAAGATAATCAAAAGGCTCTACCCCATCCCCCCACGTCATATACCAGCCACCTGTCCATGGTTGTGTATAAGCACCGGGATCATCGATAGTGATTTCATAACGCAAACGTCCCCAGTCAGGACGCGAGAATTTTTCTATCGTCGTGAGTTGTTCTGTATGCGGAAAACCGCCCCGACTGATCCAGAAACCGGTATTGAATCCCCGTGTTTCAACTACCAAAGTATCTTCTTCCCAGCGCCCTACCGAATAGCCATACCATGAGGGTTCGATATTTTCCGGGAATTCTCGTCCGTCCACCCAGATCCGGCGCCAACTGTGAGGTGCGCCGACATTGATCAGCAACATCTCCTGGCCCAGATCAACAAACTCCATACCGTATGGGGTGTGGAACATTCTTGCACCACCGGAGGGTTTGCAGCGGGTATGGGGATCGTAGGCGCCTCCTTTTTCCCGGCGTTCCGTATGAAGCTGCGCTGCCCAAGGCTGAAATGGCACGTCATCATAGAAAAGTGCTTCTTCTATATTGAATGCATTTGGCTCTTCTCCGCGGTGAGCAAGCGTACCCAGCAGGCCCTGCCAGTTGCCAACACGATCGGGAGTGCCGGCAAAACTTGGATGACCAAATTCATTGCGCGGCACTGGCATGGGGTCAATTTCAGGTTCAGGGAATTGCGCCAGCACCGAAGGCACATGAGATACGAGGTACGAGATACTAGTGACGAGGATTGTAATTTTTACCAGTAAAATGCTTTGTATTTTCATGGACTTTTTAAATTATCAATTATCAAATATTTAAGATTGGCTATTAGGTATAAACCTCGGAACTCGTCACTCGCAACTCGTACCTAGTTATTTCCGCCGCTGGTTAAAGTCTGATCTTCACTGGACGCCGCCCCAAGCACCTTGTCCTGGGCAACAAGTTTCACCGACCGGGCATTTCCTGTCAGGCTGCCGTCCCTTGCACGAGTCGCTTCTACAAGAAGCTCATCACCAATCTGCATGTCATTTTTTTTCCAACCCCGGTTTTGCAGCATATGAGGAGGACCCATTTCTATACCCCAGTTTTCCCACTCCCCTGTCTCGGCATTTTCCACATCAATGTAAAAATATACGTGCGGGTTATACCACTCCACTTTCGTGACATAGCCCTGCAAAGTGACGGGCTTGTTAGCGTCATACTGGGCAGCAAAGGAATGGTGCGCTTGCGCTTGCAGCGCTGCGAGGAGCAAGATGCAAGGAACAAGGTATATACAAAATTTGTTAATTGTTTTCATTTCTTTATTCCCCATTCAATTTCTATATTCGATAATTATATTTCGGAAGTTAAATCTTGATCTTTGATCCTTGATCCTTGCTCCTTTATCTTCCTGTATATTGATCCATCGCTTCGACTTCTTCACAAAAATCCTCTTCAATCTCGCCTTCCACCCAGTCAAGCGTCCAGGCAGCAGTCCAGGGTCTTGTATAGGTTCTGGAATCCGTAATCTCCACCTCGTATTCAAGTGTATAGAAATCCGTTCGGGTAAATCGTTCAACCAGGGACAATGCAGGAGTGTGGGGTAACCCACCATTTGAAAACCAGAACCTGTCATTAAACCCACTGGATTCTACGACCAGCGTATCGCCCTCCCAGTGACCTGAAGAATGGCCGTAATAAGTTCCTGCAACTTCATCCGGGTTCGGTGGTTCACGCCCGTCCATATGAATCAGGCGCCAGCCTCGATTACCTCCGCCAAACAGAATATAAATCCGCTCATAATTCCTGTCCTGAATAATGCGAAAGCCGCCTTCGTAATGCAGATGCCTGGGGCCTGCGGGTGAAATACAGGCATATGCAGGATCATCGGCAAGCTGGTTCTCCTGTCGATACTTGTAAAGAGCTAAAGCCCAGGGTTTAAAAGGGGCGACCATCCCGGCATCATCAATATCATCGAGAATACCTTCATCATTCATTCTTACAAACACGCCCTGCTCTACAAGAGAATATGTACTGGGACGTCCCCAGTACCCCAATTCCCCTGGTAGACGATCAAATCTTACTTGACCATCTTCAAAGCGCGGTATTTCCCTATCCGGGATCGTTATTACCTGGGGAGTCGAGTCTGATTCAACGACCGAGGATTGTTCCTGAGCCTGTTCGCCACATCCCACCATCAGTATGCAGGTAAACACTGAAACAGTACCCCGAATGAATAAAAGCCGCATATTTACTCCCGAGTTAACACTATTTGATTTTCTACACCATCAATAGTCCAGGTGCCGGTGATCGTGCGATTATAGGATCCAATATTTTCAAGTACTCCCTGAAAGTTAACGGACTGTCCTTCTTTTGTCGTGGATTTAAAACGCACAATCCAGTTTTCTGGATCCAGACTGGCCTCTTCAAAGAAAATCATGTTCCTGCCCGGATTGATGCGTCCATTGATTCGCTCACCATCCCAGTTCATGACGATGACCACCAGGGTCTGTTCGCCACCTGGTACTCCCCAGTACCCTCGCCAGGTCCCATCCAGGGGATAGCCTTCCTGGGCAACGGAAAAACCGGAAAAAAGACAGGTTAAAAAAATAACTGAAACAAGACGCTGAAACATTGGCAAGGCATCCCCTCAAACACCCGGAACTGATTCTCTGAATATACCCTGCAACGGTCACGCAGAGAATATGAAGGCAAGTGAATTTCATTTTTCCCTATTATTTGCACAAAAACAGGGGTTTAGCTTCCAAGTACTTGACATATAAGCAATAACAGCTATCCTTGCCCGCCATGAACGCAACAGCAATCTATTCTTTCTTTATTTACATTATTCGGCGCTGACCGGGCGGATGAAGAGTAGATCTTTGTAAAAAAGTTTGAAAAACCCGCCACCAGGCGGGTTTTTTTATTTAGCGAATAACGGACTCTATCGTGACAGAAGAAACAGAACAGGCAACTCAAACCAGCGACAGTTTTTCCTTTGTCGATGCCGAACACAAGGTGCTCGATTTCTGGGAATCCGAGAATGTTTTTCAGCAGTCCCTGGACGATTCAGAGGGCTGCCCTCCCTATATCTTTTACGATGGGCCTCCCTTTGCCACCGGTCTGCCCCATCATGGTCACCTGGTAGGTTCCACGCTGAAAGACATCATTCCCCGGTACTACACCATGAAAGGTTTCTACGTGCAGCGCCGTTTTGGCTGGGACTGTCACGGCCTGCCCATCGAACATGAAATCGACAAATCTCTTGGCATGTCAGCCAGCGAAGCTGTCGAAAAACTGGGTGTAAAAGGCTACAACGATGAATGCCGGGGAATTGTCCAGCGATACACAGCAGAGTGGCGCAAAACCATTACCCGCATTGGCCGCTGGGTGGATTTCGATAACGACTACAAGACCATGGACCCCTCCTTTATGGAATCGGTCTGGTGGGTAATGAAGCAGCTCTGGGAAAAAGACCTGGTTTATAAAGGGGTGAAAGTCGTCCCTTTCTCCACAGCCCTTGGTACGGTGTTATCGAATTTTGAAGCCGGATCCAATTACCAGGATGTGCAGGATCCTGCTATCACTGTCCTTTTCAAACTAAGAGATGAAGACGCCTGGATGAGCGCGTGGACAACCACGCCATGGACACTCCCCTCCAACCTGGCGCTTTGTGTGAACAACAATATCACCTATGTGAAGGTAAAAGACACTGACCTGGGCAGGGAAATCTACCTGGCCAGGGATCGCCTCGACGTTATTGGAAAAGGTAAAAACCTGGAGGTGATTTCAGAGCATTCTGGCAGTGAACTGGTCGGCAAGAAATACGAACCGCTGTTTTCCTATTTCACTGACAAGGAAAGCGAAGGCGCTTTTGTTGTTGTTGCCGATGACTATGTGTCCACTGAAGCCGGTACCGGCATCGTGCACCAGGCCCCTGCTTTTGGTGAAGACGACTTCCGCGTCATGAAAGAGAACGGTATCAGTGCACTGGTTTGTCCTGTTGACCTTGAAGGCAAATTTACTGAAGAAGTCACTGATTTCAGCGGCAGGTATGTCAAGGATGCAGACAAGGACATCATTCGCGCGCTCAAGGATGAAGGCAAACTGTATATCCAGGAAGTCTATCAGCACAGCTACCCTTTCTGTCCCCGTTCAGACACGCCTATCATCTACCGCACTATCCCTTCCTGGTATGTGAAGGTCGAGCAAATCAAGGAACGCATTGCTGCATGCAACCAGCAGATCAACTGGGTTCCTGACCATATCCGCGATGGCCGTATGGGCAACTGGCTCGATAACGCTATCGACTGGTGTATTTCCCGGAACCGTTACTGGGGTACTCCACTGCCGATCTGGATTAATGATGAAAGCAACAAGGCGATCTGTATCGGCTCCATAGAAGAACTGGAAAAATACAGCGGCGTTCTCGTGGATGATCTGCACAGGGAAAACGTGGATGAACTGACGTTCGCGATTGATGGTGAAAGCGGTACATACCATCGCGTCGAGGAAGTGCTGGATTGCTGGTTTGAATCCGGCTCCATGCCTTATGCGCAGCTGCATTACCCTTTTGAAAACACCGAGCTCTTTGAAGCCGGCTTTCCGGCCGAATATATCGCTGAAGGTCTCGATCAGACCCGCGGCTGGTTCTACACGCTGCTGGTGCTCAGTACTGCCCTCTTTGACAAGCCATCGTTCAAGAATGTGATCGTGAATGGCATCGTAATGGCGGAAGACGGCAAGAAGATGTCCAAGCGACTGCAAAACTATACGCCGCCGGATACACTGATGGAGGAATACGGTGCCGATGCCCTGCGCCTCTACCTGATCAATTCCGGCCTGGTGAAAGGTGAAGAGCAACGCTTCACGGATGCCGGTGTAAAAGACATGGTGCGCCGGGCACTGCTACCCTGGTACAACTCATTCAAATTCCTGCAGACCTACGCAGAGATTGATGACTGGAAAGCCGATACCACCCCGGCCTTGCCTGTCAACATTACTGACCAGTGGATACTTTCCCGACTGCAGACATTGAAGACAAACGTTGCCAGGGAAATGGCAGACTACAAACTCTACAACGTGGTACCGGCACTGTTTGAATTTATTGAAGACCTGACCAACTGGTATATCCGCCTGAATCGTTCACGCTTCTGGGTGGAAGAAATGGCAGAAGACAAGCATGCGGCCTACCAGACGCTGTACACCACGATCAGCGAGCTGACCGTCTGCATGGCACCCTTTGCGCCTTTCCTGTCAGAACATATTCACCGGGAACTGACTGCCTTTAGCGGAAATACCGAGGACAGAAAAAAATCGGTACACCTGAACCGGTACCCGGAAGCTGATGATTCCCTGATTCAGCCAGTCCTTGAACAAGCCGTTTCAAGAATGCAGAACATCATTCTGCTTGGACGCCAGAAACGTAACCAGGTAAAGATTAAAACCAAGACACCGATGGCACGCCTGACCATCATCCATGAAGACCAGGCCATGCTGGACGAAATCGCACGCCTGGAAAATTACATCGAGTCGGAACTCAATATTAAAAGTATCGAGTATTCCACCGAGGAAGACAGGTATATCAATCTTTATGCCAAGCCCAATCTGCCGGTACTTGGTAAACGTCTGGGCAAGGAGCTAAACAGGTACCGCAACCTGATCCAGGATCTGGATGCGAAAGCCCTTAACCAGTTGCAGGAAGACGGCAGTCTGACACTGGAAGACGAAACGTTTTCTACGGAAGACATTCTTGTTTACCGTGAAGCAAAGGAAGGCACTGAAGCCTTGTCAAACCGGTTCATTTCCATTGACATGGACTGTGAGCTCAGCAACGACCTGGTGGATGAGGGGCTGGCCCGTGAAGTGGTAAACCGCATACAGAAAACCCGCAAGGATATCGGACTCAATGTAACCGACAGGATCCGTATTGATTACACGGCAGATGAAAAACTCGCCAGTGCCATTGAAAAACACCGGGACTACATTACACGGGAAACCCTTTGTACAGATCTTACGGTTGCAGAAGCCAGCGAACATGATTTTGATGTCGATGGCAACACACTGAAACTCAACATACAGAAACAAAGCTAAGAGACAAGATCATGACACGCCAGTCTACTGATGATTTAAGAATCAGCGCCATGAAAGAACTGCTCTCACCTGAGCAGCTCATTAATGAATTCCCCCTTTCCGAAAAAGCCTCGGAAACAGTCTTTAATGCCCGCAAAGGCATACAGGATATTCTGCGAGGCAATGATGACAGACTCCTGGTTATTGCAGGCCCCTGTTCTATTCATGATCCCGCTGCAGCCATGGAGTATGCCGAACGACTGGCCGAGCCCATGAAGGCGCTGAAAGATGATCTGCTGATTGTCATGCGTGTATATTTTGAAAAGCCACGCACCACAGTTGGCTGGAAAGGACTCATCAATGATCCCTTTCTTGATGACAGCTTCCAGATTAACGAGGGCCTGCGTAAAGCACGCAGCCTGTTGCTGGAGCTTGCCGAAAAAGGTATTCCATCCGGTACCGAATATCTCGATCTGATCAGCCCGCAATACGTGGCAGACCTGATCGCCTGGGGCGCAATCGGTGCACGTACCACAGAATCACAGTGTCACCGAGAATTGGCCTCAGGCCTGTCCTGTCCCGTGGGATTCAAGAATGGCACCAGCGGTGATGTCCAGATTGCCATTGATGCTATCGGCTCGGCATCACATCCACACCACTTTTTATCAGTCACCAAGCAGGGTCATTCAGCTATTTTTCAAACAGCAGGCAACCCCGATTGCCATATCATCCTGCGCGGCGGTCACAAACACACTAACTACGATCCGGAAAATGTCCGCGATGTCACCGAGAAACTGGAAAAAGCAGATCTACCCCAAAACATCATCATCGATTGCAGCCATGCCAACTCAGGCAAGGACCATAACCGCCAGGTAGTTGTGTGCCGTGATGTGGCCTACCAGGTTGCTGCAGGTGAGAAAAACATAAAAGGAGTCATGCTGGAAAGTCATCTTGTTGCGGGTAACCAAAAGGTAGTGCCGGGACAGGAGCTGACTTACGGGCAGAGTATTACCGATGCCTGCATGGACTGGAATGACACTGATGGGTTGTTAAAGGAACTGGCAGATTCAGTGAAGAGCCGAAGAACGGCATAAAAATCTAGCTGAAAAAATCGAAATCTTCCGTACTGGTGAATGCAAAGTCCTGGGTCACAGGACTGTCAGCTACACCGAGATAATTTCTCAGTGACTTGTGCACATGCGCCGGCTTGATGATGACGCCGTTGTTGTCATCCCTCTCCAGCGTTTCCGGATTAATGGCATAGGCGTTATGCCCTTCATCTGTTTCACCAATCACCTGGTTGGTGTATGAGACATTCCTTTCCATCACCAGCGTACTGCCAATTGGCCAGTGGTCTTTACCATCATTGGCGTTGTAATGGGGCGTGCGCCCGAAGTCACTGCCGATAACCACTACCAGCCTGTCAGCAATACCCAGTTCCTCGGCATAGGTCCACATGTAATCAATGCTCGCCGTCAGATTGCTGAATAACACTTCATGCTGGGCATCGTGATCATCGTGCGTATCAAATCCCCCTTCAATGAGATCAGCCGACACGGCAACACCGGCTTTGAAGGCCACCAGTGCAATTTGCATCTGCTGCTCGAGGTTGCTGAAGAAATCTCCATTCTGTCGGGCCTGGCGAATATCTTCGGTGCTTGGAATAAAGTCATTTAACTGCTGGATATCATCCGTTTTGGAAATGGCATCCAGGAAGGCATCACGGTTATCCAGGTTGCCGGCCACCGCAAAACTGTCAGACAATTTTGCGCCCATGCGCTGTGCATGCATGGCCTGTATACGCTCCCATTCGGAAGGCAGCATGTAGTTGAGGCTGTTATCAAAGGGCACATCGTTGGGAGCTACCAGGGTACGTAACTGGTTTGGATCACTGATTCTTGTACTGCGAATCACGCCCTGTGTTGCACCAAAACCCCCAAAATTTAGGTAAGCCAGCGGCATGTCCGGCGCCATGGTTGCGGCGAAAAGTGAGGTAACTGTGGGGAAGCCTTCAGCGTTGCGACCACTCCAGTTATTCACAACGCCCACAGAGTGAGAATTAGTCTGGGCATCAACGCCATTGATCACCAGGATGTCCTGGTAATACTTGTCAAAAAAGGTGCTGTTGTCTGCAAAGGGCGCGAAGAGAATATTACCTGCTTCCATCGGCTCTGCCTCATTGGCCCAGTGGTTAATTTCCCTTTCTCCACTGACATTAACCTTGGGGTCGGCAAAACTTGTTGTATCGGCACCACCATCGAGCTGCAAGGCAATGACAAATTTTCCGTTATAAGTCTGCTGTGCGAAAAGTGAAGGCGCAGTGACAGGCAACACGCTGCTGCCACCTGCCAACAGCATGCTCTTCAACAAATTTCGTCTTGCACCATTAATCTTCATGAGATCTTACTCATACAAATAATCGTAGTGGGTCAACAGGTAGGTAATCACAGACTTCCAGCTCTGCTTGGTGTACAGCGGGTCAGAAGCAAAACCATTCAGGAATGGCCACAATTCATCCCAGTTAAGCTCGTAAGACGTACCAAACTCATCTTCCACTTCCACCAGCAATTCACCTGGAAAGCCAAGACCGTAGGCATATTCAATATCAGCGCCCCAGTTACACATCTCGGCTTCGTTAAACAGGCTGTCATACCCTGCTGTCTGCCGTTCAAGCCAGGACTCCACAAATAGTTCATAGGATGCATCAATTTCTGGAGAGTTAATGCTAACGTCCTGCCCGAGCATCTTGTCATGCAGTTCAACCAGCTTTTCCCTGATGGTGTCAGCCCCGTTTGTACCGGATGTTAACGGATCAATGTTCGCATCCACTGACAGATTAATCATGGCCAGTTCTTCTCCGCCCTGATCAGCCGTCACACTGATTTCCACTGTGTATTGTCCAGACTGATTCGCGGTGAATGCGTAATCCGCCTTACAGTTTCCCCAGAGCGAAGTAAAATTGGTATTGGTAGCGCCACAATCGGTGGGAGGCAGTGTCGCCTCTTCGCCGCCAATGACAGTCTGCACATTATTTGGTCCGATGACATTCAGGCCGGTGATATAGACATTGCGTTCAATCGCACAGGTTTGTGATTCCGGATCCCAGTCACAGGCATCATTAATGAAACTCGCCGAAATGGTTTTGGCACCAGCCTGTAATGACAGGCTCAGGGAATAGGTTTCAATATCCTGGTTATCAT
>Ga0255783_10001319_pt1 | contig 26761 bp, 19 predicted proteins | sample 011ome_22_FD_179981 | JGI IMG/M metagenome (GOLD analysis project Ga0255783, IMG submission 179981) | Coastal salt marsh microbial communities from the Groves Creek Marsh, Skidaway Island, Georgia - 011507BT metaG (version 2) | ecosystem: Environmental > Aquatic > Marine > Intertidal zone >... | reverse complement strand
GGCTTTGTCTTCACGAAACGCGCAGTCATCGTGGGGTCTAACGTTTTTATCGGCATTGCCCATGTTGTCTGACGGCCAGCAAGTGACCTTTTGTGCGCCGTCTCAGGTTTTATCGGTTGTGTTGTACAGGCCGATCCCAGAGGAATCTCCATTGTCGACACCCAAGCAACCTGATTTTGCCGAAAGCTTAAGACTTTGAGCGCGGCTTAGACGCAGATAACCACCTAGCGGCCGTAGCGGCTGCACAATTCTAGTGAGATCGCGAGTGGTTTTCAGGCCACGGGCGCACTTTCGAGTTTGATTAAACGAGAATTACTGGGTCCAACTCCGTACCAGGGGGGTAATTGTCAGCAATTTGATACATGCCATCCATCGTGATGCTGGCGCTCATCAAGATCCTTCCCTCTGTGTCCGAGCCTGGTGACCCGAGATCGGCGACCGCACACCGTCCCTGGTTCATCGGTCCTTCTAATACCGTCAAGGTCAGTCCATCGGCGCCGGCTTCAATCCCCAACTCTGCCAGCGTAGATTTCAACATGCCGCCATGGGCTTCGAATAAAACCATACCTTGAAATCGCATGGTGCCAGATGCGACCCCCTCGGAATTGATCGTGAGATCACCACCCGGTACGGCAGGAAAGATAAACGTCCCGTCGGCTCGTTGCGTCGCACCATCGCCCACGGTAATCGACCCGCCAGCGGCCTCAACGTATGACCGAAAACTCGATTTCACCCCCCAAATTAATTGACTAAAACTCATAACAGCCCCATTACTTTTGACTGGCCTAAGCATGGCCCAATCTCAAGGTAATTGCATCAGCCAACAAGGATGATCCTGACAGTCGCAAAAAGTCGAGCGGCCAAATTGTCGCTCGTCTCGACACGACCCCGCGCTTTCCGGCCGCCTCGACGCCGCACGCGATGGGGGTTAAAGTTTTTTCGACGGACCACTTAACATAGCGTTCTGCTATCGACTTTTTTCTGCTTTACTTGCCTTCAATTGAACGAGCGGCACCTTTTGCCCGCTCAAGTGAATTTTTATCTTTATGCCCCAAGGCTGGGTAGACCGAACACAGCTCTAAACCAGGCAAAGTCCCACAACGAATTTATGAACATCGACTCGTCCAAGGCTAAACCCTGTTGTGCGACTGAGCTGTGATGTAAAGTACTTGATGACCGGGTCGAAGGACGCGGCAGCTTTTTAGCTTTCCTATTAGAGCAATTATGACACTCGACTTAACAACAGCGGTTATATTTCTCGTCGGCATCATAACTGGGGCCGCGGCTGCTTGGGCGTACGTCACTAGATCGAGCATCAAAACCTTGACTGAAGCTCAGTTACAAATCGCCTCACTGAAAGCCAATGAAGCGAATTTCGACAAACAAATGCAACAGGTAACAGGCGCTAGAGAGGAGCTGATCGCGCACTTTCAAGCCGCCAGCGGTGAGATTCTCGAAAAGGCCCAAGAATCTTTTCTGAAACGGGCCGACGAAAGATTTAAACAATCTGAGCAATCTAGCGAAGAGAAAATAAAGGCGTTGCTAAACCCTGTTGGGGAGAAGCTCAAAAATTATGAGGAACAAGTTGGCACGCTAGAAAAAAGACGTGTGGATTCTTTTGGAGAACTCAAAGGCTTGATTAACGCCATGCGCGAGGGCCAAGAAGCCGTGAGGCGGGAAGCACAACGACTTGGTAATTCTCTCACCAACGCACCTAAAGCCAGGGGACGTTGGGGCGAGCAACAACTGCGCAATGTTCTTGAGCATTGCGGATTATCCCAGCATACAGATTTTCAGTTAGAGACATCGGTATCCACCGATGAGGGCAGGCTCCGCCCAGATGCTATTGTAAAAATTCCTGGCGGCAAGGTCTTAATCATTGACGCCAAGGTGTCATTGAATGCTTACCAAGCAGCTTTTGAGGCCAGTGATGACGAAGCGAGAGATGTCGCGCTTGCGGCCCACGTTGCGTCGATGCGCAACCATGTTCAGCAACTCGGGGCAAAATCCTATCAAAGCCAGTTTGAAGATGCCCCAGATTACGTGGTCATGTTCGTGCCAGGCGAGCACTTTGTGGCTACTGCTTTGGAGCATGACCCCGATCTTTGGGATTATGCGTTTGAAAAAAAGGTTCTATTAGCAACGCCAACAAACTTAGTGGCGATAGCAAGGACGGTCGCTCAGGTTTGGCGGCAGGATAGCCTGGCTAAAGAAGCTCAAGACATCGGCCGAATGGGCGCAGAACTCTATGACCGTTTATCCGTTGCCGCAGATCACCTTAAAAGGGTTGGCTCTGGCTTAAATTCAGCCGTCAGCAGTTACAACAAATTTGTCGGTTCGTTTGAGAGAAATGTGCTTTCTTCCGGTAGGCGGTTATCTGAAAAAGGCATTGAAATCGGCAAGCGAGAAATCGAAGAAGTCCCCATCATTGAGGCATTACCCCGACATACCGACTCGACCTCAGAATAAGTATTACTTTTGAGCTATTGTCAGATTGCAGGCTGCCGATCATTGCCAAGGTGTCGCAACGAACCCTTTGCGGTCTATCTAGCCGGTTTGATCCGCAGTGCAGATGGCATCATGCCCTCAGATCTAGGTTCTAATCTGTATCGCGCCTCACTGGGCGTCTTGGGCATAGATCACCCAGATTTTGGTGTATCCTTCTGTCTCCCAAATACCTGTCCACTCTTTAGCGATGGTTACAGCCTCTCCCGCACGGATCGTCTGGACAGTCCCATCGGTTTCCGTCAGCGTCACGCTACCTTCCACAAAATACATAAACTCATCGACGCCGTAGGGCTGATTTATCTCGAGGCGCGTTTTGCCGGACCGATACATACCGGTAGAAAACTGCTCATCGCTAGACGTCATCATTGTTACATCCAAAGTCACGTGACCATCATCGTGACGCGTCTCGATCATATCTGACCGTTTAAACGCCTCACCAAGTATCTCGGCATGACTCAATTTTGAGAGCAGCGGCGGCGAATGATCATCGGCTACCGCAAGACCCGCAACCCAAATTATCAGGATCATAATAGGATATTTTTTCATGGATTTTCCTTTTGTAGCGTCAGTCGCTTAGGCGCAATTCGACTGCTTAGAAGCACAAACCGAGCCGAATTAGCTGGTTGCTGTTCCTGATCTGGTCCTACCTCATCCGCAGACCCTCTAACATTACCACCGAAACCTCTCTGGTCGATCACCTAGAGCGAAGACTCAGGATACTGGTTGAGAGCTCGGATTAACGTATCAGGATCACCTGCAAGGGATCGTCCATCTCGCTAAACCTTACAAAACCCCGGACTGCAGCGGGGACTTTCGGACCCGTGGCCTCTTAAGGTGCCCAAAGCTAAAACAATGACTGTAAAAACTGAATGTCGCGCTCATAACTACCCTGGGTACCTCACGGCCTTGTGATTTTTGCCGCGTGATAAGACACTACCAAGCAAGCCTTGAACAAAAATACAGTGGAGCGTGCATGGTTAAAGTAGCAATCTTCGGCGGCAGCGGAGTCGTCGGCCGTGCGCTTTTAGAGCATCTGATGAAAGAGAACATACCGGCTGTGGCGCTCGCACGACGGGCCCCAGACCTGCTGGGCGCTAACTTCGTGTCTTTGGATCTGCTAGACCCCAAACAGTGCGAGAACGTCGTCAAAACGCATTTGCATGATGTTACCCACGTTGTGTACGCAGCGCTCTTTGAGCAACCAGGGCTTATTAGCGGCTGGCAGGATGATCAGCAGATGCAGACCAATCTCACCATGCTATCGAACATTATGGCACCCCTTAAAACCGTCGAAACGCTTGAGCACATTACGCTGTTGCAAGGTACCAAAGCCTATGGCGCTCATATAGCGCCAATGCGCATACCGGGACGAGAACGCGAGCCGCGGCATCCTCACAACAATTTTTACTGGTTACAAGAAGATTTGCTTAACGCTGAAGCAGCCCGCCAAGGATGGCGTTTTACCATCTGGCGCCCACAGATCATTTTTGGTCATGCGCTTAATGCCCCGATGAACCTGCTAGCCGCGTTGGGCGTGTACGCCGCACTGCAAGCGCATCAGGGCTCAAGTTTAGCCTACCCCGGTGGACCATCCGGCGTTATGGAGGCGATTGACGCCAATTTACTGGCTCGTGCGATTTGTTTTGCCTGGTCTCACCCTGGCTTCGACAACGAAACCTTTAATATTACTAATGGAGACGTTTTTACCATGGAGGATATTTGGCCAGTGTTGAACGACCTATTCAATCTCGAACCGGGCCCGGTCGAGCCTCAATTATTAGCTGCTACCTGTTATGACCGAGAAGCTATTTGGTCAGACATCGTTAGTCAACACAAACTCAAACCATATACCATTCGCCAAGTTGTTGGAGACAGTTTCTTTTACGCTGACGCGCTGCTTAATGCTCGAGGCTCCGCGCCGCCACCGCCCTCGGTGCTCAGCACCATAAAGCTGCGAAAGGCAGGGTTCTCCGACTGTATCGACACGGAGGACATGCTCCGCAACTGGTTTGGAAAACTCCAATCCATGAAAATTTTGCCCTCACCAGCTCGCTAGGTAGCTAAGATTGGCTGCAAAGTCGAGATTGAAGCCGTCTGCAAAAAATCTACAATGTAGTTTATAAAAAATATATAATTTATTGATTTATATTGTAAAAATATGTTATCGATAGGCGTTCCGCCGTGCGCGACTGGGCAGCATCTAGTACGCGCAGGAGACTTCAAAGCACAGAGGCGACTTCAAAACATACGGAGACCTTAAAACATAAAGACGCCTTCAACAAACAGAGACTTCAACACACAGAGACTTCAAAACACAGAGACTTCAAAACACAGGGATGACTTTAAAACATAAAGACGACGAAAAAACACCAAAGCGAATTTAAGACACAAAAGCACTTTTACAGCGGAAAGGATTTCTGCGTTATTTGACCCCTTACCTTCTCTCGAAATTGAGCCGCTGCTTTCGCTTTGCCGGCCTACCGCACCCTCTCAGCGTCAGCCATTGAAACCTAAAAAGGTTGCCGCCTCGTCCACGCTCTTGCGTTCAGAGACAACGGCATTCGCGGGAAAATTGTCATCAGGCCAGCCTAAAGCCACAGCCTTCATAATGACTTGATCTTCGGCGATTTTTGCATGCTCACGCACGACCGGAGACTGCATAATGCCCTGACTATTAATTACAGCGCCCAAGCCCCTTGACCAGGCGGCGTTAACTAATGCCGTGGTCACCGCCCCGCAGTCAAAGGCAGTATCATCGCTATCGGCCAACTCTCGATCGTAGGTAATGATCACACAAACCGGCGCATCAAACTGACGGAAGCCCCTCAGTACCCAGTCCTGACGACCTTCTTTGTCCTCTCTTTCGATTCCCATGGCTGCAAACAGTTGCTTGGCTACCCCCACCTGACGGTCGCGATGTTGCCCAGCAAACGCTTGTCCGATCCGAAACTCGCGAGAGTGCGGCACACCGGCTAAATTTCGCTCGGTATTGCCCGCACGAATCCGATCTAAGATCTCGCCAGTGACCACCGTGAAATTCCATGGCTGGGTGTTCATCGATGAAGGCGAGCGCATTGCCAGCGCCAATATCTCTTCGATCAACGCCTTCGGTACCGGCTCTGGTTTGTAGCCCCGAATGCTTCGTCTTCCTAGCACGACATCATCAAATTCCACCGACTTTCTCCCTTTTCGAACTCGTCGTTAGCGTACAGCAAAAATCTTCCAAGCACTTACCTTATTGTTTCCAGGAATGCCCAAGACGAACTGACGGTGATATTTTTTACCTGCGGTTTCATCCAAGGTATCGCTTTACTTTATCGAATAGGCAAGCAAAGCGAGCACCGGCAGAACCTAAGCTTTCGGATTGAGCCACACAAAATGGGGACTCCTTGCATCTACTTTCCCTGCGCTTCGGGCACCAGCCGAGCAAGACAACAGCGTCAGGGTTTTACACAAGGGTCGCAAGCTGCCATGGCGCGTGTCGCGCTCGCTGAATCCTGGATGGCACATTCCAGGCCGCTATCAGAATCGGTCTTGGGGGCTGGGTTTAGAACCTCGCTCTGACGCAGATCAATGCCCCACGTTTACACCCTAATTGAATGGAATTTTTACCTTATCGCCCGGGGCTTTCGTTGCTCACAAGAAAAACATCATCTCTCTTACGATCATCGTGATCAAACATCCTCCGGAAATCACAAAGAAAACGATTCTGGTAGGCACATGATTCACGGTGATTTGAGTCACGCTGTGAATGAGGCGAGCGGCAACATAACCCCAAGCTAAATTGATGTGAAGCGAATCGCTATGCCCCATGAGATGGATATAGACAAGCACCGCAAAAAAAAGGGTCGGTTGCTCAAAAATGTGATTGTAATTATCGGTAATATTACGAAACAGTGTCGGTAGCTTCGGGCGCATGTCGTCGGAGTGCCTCGCCCCGCCTAGACGGCCACCGGCGCTTACGACCCTTGCAATCAGGAAAAACCGCGACCCATAAAGCAACAAAACAACGGCGCTACTCAGCGCTATCATGCCAAACATCGGATATAAGATCGTCATTCAAAGTCTCCATCAAGGTAATCCTGAGACCTTATCACTGATTAACGCTGAAAAGGGAACGGGCCTTACTCACCGCACTGGCACTGACGATAGGCCTTCGCTTCGCTAAACCAAGCCCTAGCTCACTGGAACTCTTATCTACTGCCTAACTCGATCAAACGCGAGCTTTTGCGGTCGGTCGACACTGCCTTTAGCAGATTTTAAATCGAAAAACGGTGGTTCTACGCTTAGAAACTCAGTTGCTTAGGCAGCCAAAAAGCGGCCCAGTAGGCAATCACCATTAGCGCTATCAAAAAATACCTATGGCTCTATTCGCCTCTATTTTGCTGGTATAATTCGGTCCAAGTTCGGCTTATTTGTCGTCCTTTCCTAGCGATCTGAGTACGGTACAAAATATGAATCCTGCTACATCAATACTGAAATTCAAGTGCAGCGCATTATCGTTCATGTGCATTTTAATGACGCTCGTATTTCCCCTGCCCGCTCTGGGTATGAGTGCGAACGACTGGAACCTAAAAGTTTTCGGTCACGCAGAAGTTGCGACGGGTAAAGATGCGTTAATTTCTGACGCGTTCGAGCTTGGCGAGGTCGCGCTCTTTACAACTGCCCGTCTTAACTCGAGATGGTCGATCCTCTCCGAAATTAGTTACCTGCCAAAGCGATATCGCTCCGACACGGTTAAGGTCGAAAGATTAAGACTCAGATATGAGCTCTCCACAAATCATTGGATGAGCTTTGGCAAGATGCACACACCCGTTAACGAGTGGAATGACGCTTTCCATCATGGCCGCCTGTTTTTTCCCAGCATTGACCGCCCCTTCGCCTTCAGCGAATTTGTGCCCGTCCATGAAGTTGGACTGCGTTTTTCCGGAGAAAACTTGGGCTCCAAGCGACTGTTTTATGACCTTGTACTAGGCTCAGGTCAATCCGCCGGTGATGATGTGTTTCCATCTGGCGTGAAGAGTTTTACCGCTTCCTCCGGCTTTTGGCCGACCGATAACCTAAAACTACGGCTCGCAGCCTATAAAGATACGCTGATTGACCACTTGTTAGACAGCTCTCACGGCGCTGAACATAACGCGATGATGGCTGATATGGTTCCTGAGGACTTAAAATATCAGGCCTTCGGGGCATCCCTTATTTATAACAACCCTGCGTTTGACGCACTGACTGAGCTACTCGCGTTTCGTAGTGAGGGGTCTGACACAAGCTACAGCATTTATCAGCGAATCGGTTTTAAGGGAGCCGGACCAATGACCCCCTATGTTTTTGCCGATTATTTGACAGTCGATCCGACAGAGCGACATTTTGCCGCGGGGGATAACAAAAAATTAGGCCTTGGTCTTGAATGGCTGCTTGGGTCGGCGGCGTCGCTGAAATTTGAGCTGACTCGCGAAGATGTCAATCGCAGTTTTCGCGAGTTCGCTGGAACCGCTTTTCGACTGCAATTTGCGTTCGGGATATAACCAATGCAGCCTTTTCGCTATTTTCAATTAGCGACGCGGACATTGTTGGTTTTGTCCTTGGCGTTGACGAGCCTAACCTTTGCAGATTTTGAGGCAGAATCAGCGACCCAACCCCATTGGGTCATGATTACTCACAAGGTTACCGAGGGAACTGCAAAACTGTCTGATGATCAAACGACAGCTCGCTCAGTACTGATGGGTCGCAGCGTGCGCTGGCAAGATGGCTCTGCTATCAAATTGGTACTGCCATCGAAAGCCTCTGGTGAACTTGACGACTTATCGCAGGCGCTAGGACTTCGAGATGCTGTAGCGTTCCAACGCCATTGGTTAAAACTTGCATTCAGCGGTCGAGGTGATCCACCAAGATTTCTGGCTTCTGGTCAGGAGGTCCTGCAATATGTGCGAGAAACCCCTGGTGCGGCAGGTGCGATCAAAGTCGATGGGCAACTGAATTTGGATGTTGTCGTCCTAGATCCGCTGTGAATTTTCGGTCGATTGCCACAAGAGTTTCGCTACCAGGCTTACTGGCCGTGCTAATAACCGCAGGGATTTTGCTCTGGATTGTTCCTCAGAGACAGGCGCAATCGTTGACCGAAAGCATCCAAGGTGAACTTGACGGTGCCGCCCAAGCAGTCGCGATTCGCGTGGTCGCTGCTTTAGAGCTAGAGCAACTCAATTTATTATCCGATATCAATGGTTATTTAGCTGAAGCCTCTGGCATCACCGCTGTTGCAATTTATCTGGGTGAAGATACAAGTGATGATCCGTTTGCGGTCTATCCAGAGGCCTTCACTGAACCCATGATCTCTGGCCGGCGGCAAGATAGGTTTTTATTCTCTGAAGTTGATTTTGCCAGTGACGATGTTGAGGGTTCGGTCGTAGCCGTCTATGAATACGAGGCTTTCGAAGCACGTCTGGCCGAGCTTAACTCACCCTTTTATATTGTGTTCTTTATTTTGTTGGTAACCCAGTTGGTGTTGTACCTTATTGTCACTCGTCGAGTGATCCGACCGGTGCAAGAGGCAATTGCTACCGCGGTCAAAATGGGTTCAATCCAAAACTCTGCCAGCAAAGTGCTCGCACAGCCTAAGACCAACGGACACTCAGATGAGTTACAGCAGCTGTCGCATGTCCTCGGTCACTTAAGAGATGAGTTATCCGCTAGAGAACAAGACAATCAGCAGTTGCTGGCTGATCTTGAAGCCAAAGTTACCGAACGCACTCTCGACTTGGCGCAGGCCCTGGCCACCAAAAACGAGTTCATCGCCAATGTGTCCCACGAGTTACGCACCCCACTGCACAGCATCATGGCCAGTCTCGACCTAATCTCTGGATCGATAGCGCCCGACCATGAGCAAAGTCGGGGTTTGATTCGCATCGGTAAAGAGTCGTCCGAGGCACTGCTTCAACTCATCGACCAGTTGCTTGAATTTCAAAAGACGGAAGTTCAAGGCGTGAAGCTCAAACCAGAGTGGTTTGTCATGGATGACCTATTTGAAAGAATTGATCGCGTTGGCCAGGTCATGTTTCAAGATTCACCGGTTTCGTTTAGCGCCGCTTGGGAGATGAACGGCGATCTATCCGCTTATGCGGATATAGGCAGGCTGATGCAAGTCTTTAACAATCTCATGAGCAATGCCAAAAAGTACACCGAGTCAGGACAGGTCAAAGTAGACCTCAATTGCCTGAGACAAGGAGATCGCGCCTTGCTGGAGGTAGTGGTTGCTGATACGGGCATCGGTATGAGCGAGGATTTTCTGCAAAAGATTGATGAACCCTTTTCCAGAGAACAACAATCGGTTGCCCTACCCCAAGTCGGAACAGGCTTGGGGATCGGAATCATTAATCGAATCCTGTCGGCATTGGGTAGTCGATTGGAAATTGAGTCGACTTTGGGAAAGGGGTCTAGATTTTCATTCTCGGTTGAATTTGACCAAATTCGGCAAGAGGAAGCGAAACAGCCCCTCACCAAATCCAACCCTGAATTCGAAGCCGGCACAACTACGAGCGAAACGGCAGTCGCCGCTGAATTGAAAGCCAAAGACTCAGAAGCGATGATTAGCAAGCCGTTAGGAAACCACGAACACACCGGGCATGAGAAAACGGGGGCCACGGTTGCGCCACAGGACCTTAATATGTTGACGCAAAACCAGACTGATCGCTGGTCGATAGATCAAAAAGAGACCCAGCAGCATCTGAAGTTACTCTACGTTGAGGATACTCCGATGAATCGCATCGTCATGAAAGCGATGGCAGCAAAATTACCCATCGACCTTGCAATGGCCGAATCAGCGCTGGCAGGCATGGCGCTTTTTCGAGCGGAGGTCTTCGATCTTGTTATCACAGATATACAAATGCCTGACCATACCGGCTTGGAATTGCTTGACTGGATCCAACAAGAGAGCACCATACCCGTGATTGCATTCACCGCCAATGCCGATGCGACGGCCCGGACGCGATTCCTTGAGGCAGGCTTTGTCGAGGTTTTGACAAAGCCCCTGAACCTCCAAGGGTTATCCGCTGCGCTCGCGCCCTTTTACAACGAAGGTTCTGGGGTTCAGCTGGAAACCCACTAAAATTGGCCGTGCAGTCTTTCCAAGAGCCAACTATGCGTGCCGAATTTATGGACGACTTTGTTAGCAATAGCCCCCACAATTGGGCCTGAATTCTTATCGAACTGGGCTAGCCTAGCACCTTATATCCCTCAACTGCGCTTCGGCTTGCCAAGTCTACTACCTTTTTCCTAATCCGCGCTTCAGCTCAACCGCGCTACAGCTGAACCGCAACGCCAACGCCATCGCTCTAAACTCAGCCTAATTGGTCAGCTCTGTACCCAGGGGATCTATTGGGCCACTAAGGGAAGCGCCCGACAGAGCCGCTATAAATCGGTCCGATATTTGCTTTCTCTCATGCAGTTTCGACAAAAGCAGTCAGTCACTATGCAAAAAAAGCCAGCATCAAGATTTTGTGTCGCCAGCACTCCCCAAGGATTTTATCAGCTCACGAAAGGTACCTTGGGCGCTAGGCGGTGCGTGACTCAACTCAATGGGCTTGGAGCAATTCACCGCAGTCATCGCTTGAAAGCCACGAATACCGGTCGCAAATTCTCGAAGGCCACACCTGAAACATGATAAAAACTACGAATCACACATACCCAGGGACCTCGCGTTTAGACCCCACTGTTTCCTCCGTAAAGGCAGCTTTTACGGGGTCCGCAACTCAATCTGTCGCGTTACTGCCATTTCACGCTGAATCCTGTCTCGAGCTAGCAGACGCACCAATCTTGAGAGGTGTGTTCAGTTTTGGGGCGCAAGCGTGAGTGCCGGTGCGCAGCACATCCTAATCGCCACGGATTTGGATGGCACCCTACTCAACCACGATGACTATGCCTTCGGCGCGCTTGCAACGAGCGTCCAAAAGCTTGCAAAGCGTGGCATTCCTGTTGTGTTCAACACCAGTAAAACACCAGCTGAGTGCGTCGAACTTCAGAAGAAATTTGGGGTGAGTGCACCAATGATCGTTGAAAACGGTGGCGGGATTTTGTTTCACCCAGAGGATTGTCGCTTCGATTTCTCCAAAATAACCCGCGAAGATAGCCTCGATCATTGGAAACTCATTCGATTAGGGCGCAGCCTTAGCCAACTCCTAGCATTCAAGGAGGCTTATTGCCCAGAAGCACCGGATTTGGTGTCCAGCGCCTTTGACGATATGGCTAAGCACACAGGACTCAGCGGCAGCGCGCTCGATGCTGCTAGGCGCAGGCTTTTTTCGCTGCCACTCATCCTCAACGACGAGCAGTATGCTCGAGTCGAGACCAAGGCATTCGACTTTGGTTATCGAATTGAATCAGGGGCCCGCTTCAAGACGCTACAGGGTCGGCACGATAAGAGCAGTGCGCTGACCGTGGTCAAACAGGCTTTTGCTCAGGTGGCCGGCTCACAGGTCAAGGTCGTTGCATTAGGTGATGCGCCCAACGACCAGCGCATGTTGGAAGCCGGCGACATAGCTGTGGTGGTGAAACGATCCGGCAAGCACCATGTCGCGCCTAAAGCCGACAAGCTCATTCGGACTGAAGCGCCCGCGCCCGATGGTTGGATTGAAGGTGTGGAGGCCGCGCTGAACTTGCTAAGCCGAAATCAAAATTCGACGGCGGACGTGGTCAATACAGAAACCTTAAGGACCTTGAGCGCGCGGCCGACCTCCAAAGCGACTGGGCACCGTTCATGGGATGGCGTGTATTCAACAACAAAAAAAGAGTGGTAATGGAGAAAAATAACGATGGCAGATAGTTTTCAACACGGATCAGTTACCACGCTGCACAATATCACCAAGCGGCCGCTTGAGGCGATCGAAGCAGAGCTGAAAGCCTTTTCAGCGGCTCGGCCCATGGCGCTTATTCTGCCTTCGCTCTACAGTGAACTCGAGCAGCCGGCTTTGCACCACATCGTCAATGAACTCAAAAACGTCGATTATCTGGATACCATTACGATCGGCTTGGATCAGGCGACGGAAACTCAGTACCGGCACGCGCTATCTTTTTTTAAGCAATTGCCCCAACGTGTCAATGTGCTTTGGAACGACGGACCGCGCTTAAAAGCCATTCACAAGCAACTCGGTGAAGCAGGCGTTGCGCCAACGGAACTAGGGAAAGGCCGTAACGTTTGGTATTGCATGGGCTACACGTTGGCTAACCCAGATATCGAAGCGGTAGCGCTCCATGACTGCGATATCAAAACCTACGATCGTTCAATGCTGGCGAAACTTATCTATCCGGTTGCCAACCCGAGTTTTCGGTTTCAATTCAGCAAGGGATTTTATGCCCGTGTCGGCAACGAAACTTTGGGTGGCCGTGTCTCAAGGCTGCTGGTAACACCCCTTGTTAGAGCTTTAAAGCATAGTCTTTCGGCGAGCCACCATGAGTACTTAACCTTTTTGGACAGCTTTCGTTATCCCCTCGCTGGGGAATTTTCGATGCGACGAGATGCCATGAAAGAATTGCGTATCCCTGGTGATTGGGGGCTTGAAGTTGGCGTGCTGGTCGAAATGCTTCGAAACTATTCTACCCGCCGAATATGTCAGGTTGAGATTGCCGACATCTATGATCACAAACATCAACAAGTCTCTAAAGACAATGATCAAGGCGGTCTGTCACGAATGTCTATCGATATCTCCAAAGCCCTTTTTAGAAAACTCGCCACCGATGGCGTGACCTTCAGTCAAGAGGGATTTCGAACGATCAAGGCGACCTACTTACGCGTTGCATTGGATCTGATTGACAGTTATCGCTGCGACGCAGAGATGAATGGCCTTCAACTGGATCTCAATGCCGAAGAACAGATCGTCGAACTCTTTGCTGAAAACCTTATTAAAGCTGGAGAGGCGTTTCTGAGCCGACCAATGGATCAGCCCTTTGTACCCCACTGGACCCGGGTCATGAGCGCAGTTCCAAACATATTGCCTAAACTCAGAGAAGCCGTTGACTTGGATCAAAAAGACTATGGGTCGGCGCGTGCTGCCTGAGTCCTTAGCAACACTCAGGGAGCGCGTCATTGATCATCTTGAGATTATCTATCCTGGTGAAGATGCCCCAACCCTTGCGTCTCGCTGTCTTGATCTCATGCAGTACCAGAAGCACCTTTGCACCCCAGAGGGACATCGCAATGCTTGGACACAAGCCGATGCGGTGATCATCTGCTATGGCGACAGTATTACCGCTGAAGGGCAGGCGCCATTGCGCACACTTTACCAGGCGCTTGAACGTTGGACCGAATCGCTATTCTCCATCGTGCATCTGCTGCCCTTTTTTCCATACAGCTCAGACGATGGCTTTTCAGTCATTCATTACAGGCAGGTTAACGAAAGCCTGGGAGACTGGGACGATATCATTCAGTTTACCAATCGTTATCGCGTCATGGGCGACTTGGTCCTGAATCATTGCTCAGCCCGAAGCCAATGGTTTCTCCAATTTATGTCCAAGGCTTCGCCTGGTGCGAACTACTTTATTACAGATGAAAGCGTAAAGGACGTCTCCAAAGTTGTGCGACCGCGGTCGACACCGCTTTTTCGAGAGGTCCAAACACCTGAAGGTACCCAGCAGGTCTGGTGCACTTTTGGTCACGACCAGGTCGACCTCAATTATAGTAATCCAGATGTCCTGCTCGAAATGATCGGGATTATCGCGTTCTACTTAGATCAAGGCATCACCGTATTTCGGCTCGACGCCGTTGCCTACCTTTGGAAAGTGTCTGGCACCAACTGTGTGAACCTTCCTCAGACCCACGAGATTGTTCGCCTTTTCCGCACATTGATCGAGCACCGCGAGCAAGAGGCAGTGCTTATAACCGAAACCAATCTCCCCAACAGAGAGAACTTGTCCTATTTTGGCAATGCCAATGAGGCACACTGGATATACAATTTTACGCTACCCCCCCTCGTGCTACACGCAGTGACCTTCGGCAAGGCAGCATTTCTCAATCAGTGGATGATGGGCATGCCACCAGCCCGAGACGGCACAGCGTACCTGAACTTTGTGAGTTCACATGACGGGATTGGTCTCAGGCCCGCAGAGGGCATTCTCCCTGAGTCTGAACTCGAACACCTCGTGACCTTGATGAAAACACGAGGCGGACTGATCTCGGTGCGAGAGTTGAATGGCGATATCGTGCCCTATGAACTCAATATCAGTCTGTTTTCCGCCTGCGCGACAGATGATGACAATGAGCAACTTCAAGCATCGAAATTTCTCTTGGTACATGCGCTGATGTTTGGCCTTGAGGGCGTCCCAGCAGTTTATTTTCCCAGTCTGTTCGCGACCCCTAATGCATCGCATAGGGTATCGGCAACGGGTCACAATCGAGCGATCAATCGGCCACAATGGACTGAAAAAGCCCTCGATCAGGCGCTTGAGCAAGAGCCTACCAAGTTAGCGGTGCTCAAAGGTCTGCAAAAACTTTTGAGCATACGCCGGAAACAACCCGCTTTTCATCCCAATGCGACACAATTTACGATGGACGCAGGCGCCGCCGTGTTTGCATTTTGGCGGCAAAGCCGACAGCGAGAACAAAGTATTTTTTGTCTCCATAATCTCACGCGAACCGAGCAAGTTATCCCATTGTCGAGGCTTAATCTCATAGAAGGTGAAGCCTGGGTTGATTTAATAACCGGTGAAGCGCTCGATGCTAACGACAAATTTCTGCGGCTTGATGCTTATCAAAGCCGCTGGATCTCTAATCTAAACGTCTCCAACCTGGCACATTGATTTGACCGGCTTAAACACCTTGGACTGGTGGGTCATTGGCTCTTATCTCGCGGGCATGATCCTCTTGGGGTGGTGGTTATCGAGATCCCAAGATAGCGCTGAAGACTATTTCCTTGGCGCTCGGCAACGCGGGCCCTGGTCCATCGCCATGTCGGTGTTGGCTACCCAATGCTCGACCAATAGCATTCTCGGCGCGCCTGCATTTGTCGCGTTTGTCGCTGGCGGCGGGCTGATTTGGTTGCAATACGAACTCGCAGTACCGCTAGCAATGGCCGTATTGATTTTGTGGGTTTTTCCAGCGCTATATCGCAATTCAGGCTTTTCGATCTATGCCCTACTGGAATCGCGGTTCGATCGACAGACCCGCATTTGGTTAAGCGGCATCTTTCAAGCTGCACGGGTTCTAGCCGCAGCCATCACTATCTATGGCGTCGCTTCGATTCTGTCGCTGATTACCGGATTATCTTTTTCTCATGCGGTTCTGATTTTTGGTCTCGTTACGGTGATCTATGACTACTTCGGCGGCATCAATGGCGTCATCTTTTCAGATGTCCTGCAGTTGGTGGTCCTACTTCTCGTCTTGATATGGATTTTCGTCGCCTTGTGGAGCGGCGACGTCAATCCGTTAACATGGTTGACCTTGAACGACCCGTCTAGGGAACAAGTATTTGATTTCAGTGGCCACGGTCTAGGGGATGGCAAGGACTTTGCATTTTGGCCCATGCTCATTGGAGGCTTGTTTTTATATGTGGCTTATTACGGGTTAGATCAGAGCCAAGCCCAGCGACTGTTAACCGCACAATCAGAACGATCCGGCCAAGTCGCTCTGGCGCTGAATGGTTTTTTTAGACTGCCTCTGGTGTGTTTGTATTGTGCCATCGGGGTTGGACTAGCAGCCTATGCTGGAGTGGACCCTGGTTTTGTGGACCGATTGCCTCAAAAGTCGAACGGACCAGATTTTAATATGGCGTTGCCACGATACATGATCGAAACGATGGGCCCGGGTTGGCTAGGCTTGGCGCTGGTTGCGCTCCTCGCGGCGGCCATGTCATCTTTAGATTCGGTGCTCAACGCATTAAGCGCAACCACCGTGAGCGACTTTTTAATGCCCAGCCGATGGGGCCAACGCTTACCACAGACTCAGTGGATCAGCGTTGCCAAAGCATGCACCCTCTTTTGGGGTGGTCTTGCCATGTTGCTTGCATTCTGGGTGGATGATATTTCACCGTCGATTTTAGTGGCGATCAACAAAATAGGCTCTTTGTTCAATGGCCCTATTTTAGGTGTCTTTGTTCTCGCGCTGCTGACGCGCGCGGTTTCTGGTGGCGCGGCTCGCATAGGTTTGGCGGCTGGGTTTGCTGCAAACGTCATGGCTTGGCAATGGTTCCCAGCGCTCTCCTGGTTATGGTGGAACGTTCTGGGCGCGGTAAGCTGCATCACCGTTGCTTGGCTGGCGACCATGGTCATGAGCAATATACGGCATCACCCACTCGAAGATTCCGCCAACAAAAAAGTAGAATCCAGCTACGGTATCCGATGGGCGGTTGCGCTCATCGGCTATTTCGTTGTCATGATCGTAATGTTTATCGCAGTTCTCTGATCTTACGCCCGACATTTAATGTTAACGACACCCAATGTAACGTGAACGACACTGATTTTTCGAGCCTAGCCGTGCCTACTATGGATTCGCTTTCGTGCCGCCAATGCCCACAGGCGCACTTCGACCACCGGCCCTGGCTTTTGCTACGACTTTTCTGAGGGTGAAGGCCGTATTAAGTTCGTCTGGCGTCGAATCTGGACCCAATTCACCGACCCTCACGTAGGCCCCCTGATCCATCGCAAGCCGAAATTCTACAGTGGCCCCAGCCGCCTCCCCGGCCAGCCCCCGAGCACCAAAACCATGCCCCTCATTGGTTTGAGCCGCGTTCGTTGCCTGATAACCCATACGTTGCAGCAATTTTGGACTCGCCCGCTCGAGCACTTCGGGCCGAACCGATAACATCCAGTTCTCCTGTTGTCGGATGAGAGGGTGCTGCATGCCATTTAACATAACGACTCTCGGCGTATCTGTGTGATTTATCCCAGTCGAATGTAACAATCGTCCGTCGGTTATAATCGTCGTTCCGGCTGGTGCGTCTAGATTAATTGCCGGCGGTAACTTACCGACGGGCCGTTGATCTCGAAGGGCTGCAGATAGCACCTTATGGCTACCCGGGATCACCAAGGTGCCCCCATTGCCATCATCGATGTCCGTAATGGCGGTGAGCAAATTAATCGTCAGTGGGCTGCGGCAATCCAATGCGATATCTTGATCCTGATGCAGCGCTTGGGGTACGCCACCTTTTAAAGCGATCGAGGCGATCAGAGAGGTCGATATCCAGTTTTGACCGAGAGCCTCGGTTACAAGCTGCTCGATCAATGGACCACCCTGCATCCAAGCTGGATCTTGCTCAATCAATCCTTCAAAACAACGACCCTTGTTAATGCAACAATTAATGTTCTGTCCGCTGGGCGTTTTCTGAGCAATACCTGCCAAACGCTCGCCCTCGGCTTGTGCCAAAACCCTTTGCAGTACTGACGCTACCTGGGTATCTGACAAGGCATCGGCAATCATACAATACCCCCAAAGCACAAAGTCGGATCGCAAACGGGCTATATCTTTGCTGGGCCTGGGTAGGCTTTGGTGCTGCCAAAAGGGATGTTTGTCACCCGTAGTAGTGTCGTAATAAGCGCCCGCCTTGTACTCCCATTGCCCCCACTCATGGCTGCGCTTTGGTGGAACAAAATAAATTTCGGGATTATCGGCTAGCACCGACTGCATTGGATCTTTCGCAGCCTGCTCTGCGCGATACATTTGGGCTTCAGGCTCTGATTTCTGAGCAATATTGACCGGATCAAATTCGTTGGGCGTTGCTGTCATAGGTCGACACTCTGTATTCAAAAAATCACGGAATCGGTCGATAGCCTATCCTGAAATTGCCCTGGTATCGAGCCTTGCAACCTGCTATCCGGGCGTAAACGACGTTCGGCAGATTGGCCGAATGGACATCCCACCACAACGGCATGAGGCTATGGTTTGACCTGCCGGGGTTTTTTCGACTAGATTCGGAACCTTCATTCAAAACTGGGAGCATGCAGTAGCCTTTGGCTTATAACGCTCTCAAGTCTAAGGACACGTATTCCGTGAAAAAATATCAGTTTTGTCCCATGTGCGCCGCACCCTTAGCCGAGGTGCGGCCCAATCGTTTTGAGTGCAGCAAAGCCTGCGGGTTTGTGAATTACGATAACCCCACCCCAGTTGCAGCGGTGGTCGTGGAATTTCAAGACAGGGTCGTACTTGCCCACAACCGATCGTGGCGAGGAAATTTCAACGGTCTAATTACTGGGTTTGTCGATCACGCCGAGGGCGCCGCTGAATGCGCTGTGCGAGAAGTCAAAGAAGAGCTTGACCTCGACGCATCAGCCCCTAGTCTTATCGGCGTTTATCCTTTTGAGGTCATGAATCAAATTATCGTCGGCTATCATGTCAAAGCGTCTGGCACCATCACCTTAAACGAAGAGCTAGACAGCTATATTCTGGTACCACCGGAGGCCTGCCTTGTGTGGCCCACGGGGACAGGCTACGTGCTCAGAGATTGGCTGAGAGGCAAAGGCATTGAGCCCGGCTTGATCGAACTACCTAAGCGTTGACGGTCAAGCTTTTGATTAGATATTGCGAGCAATGACCTGACCGCGGGTAGGCGAGACTTTCAACCGCTGATACCCAACCAAGTCCCGTAGCGTCCTTAAGCGATTGTGGGAAAGCGCTGAAGACTGCCCATCACGGAGATGACATCGCGATCTTGGTCGGACGTTTACCGCCAACACCGTACAAATTTACCTCTAGGCTTGAGATGGCATGGACAAGCGGATTAGGCGCTATCGTTTGCTTACCCGTCCAGGCAATCTGAGGAAATCGATCAAAAATCCGTTCGAAGGCCATCCGCAATTGCATTTTTGCGATACGAGACCCAAGACACTTATGCACCCCATGGCCAAAGGCGAGATGTTTATCAACGTTATCTCGGTGCAAATTAAACGTATCCGGATCAGGGAAGATATCTGGGTCCCGATTGGCTGCCCCGTACCAAAGCACCAACTTTTCATCCTTGGCGATGCGTTGCCCATTGAGTTCTGTATCTTCAGTCGCGGTCCGGCGCATATGCATAACGGGTGAAACCATACGTAAGGCTTCTTCTGACATTTGCGGAATTAACGAAGGATCCGCCAGAACCATCGCTCGTTGATCTTGAAACTCGGTCATCAATCGTATGGTGCCTGACAACGAGTTTCGGGAGGTATCATTACCAGCGAATATGATCAGAAGCCAGGATCCATCTAAAAACGGCTGCGGTAAATCCTCACCATCCAACTTCGACTGGGCGATCACAGTGAGTAGGTCATCCCTCGGGTTGGCTCGACGGTCCGCCATGACTGCCTCTCCATAGCTAAACATATCGTTGACGACCCGATTAAAACGAAATGGAAACATAGGTTCAGAGAAGAATGTCTGCCATGGATTCGTGAGAAACTGCGCCGCCATTTCAAGATGGTGCATCCAAACCTTGACCTTAGGTCGGTCAGCCTCGTCAATCCCAAGCATCTCGCAGAGGGTGAAGAGCGGCAAATCTTCTGAGAATAGCTTGACAAAATCGACCACCGGGCCCTTGGCCTCTAGATCATCAAGCAGTGCATCAATCTTTATCCCCACCCGGTCGCGAATCTTTTCGATATAACCCGGAAAAAAGAAACTGCTCTGCTGCATCCGCATTTCTCGATGCAATGGCTCATCCAGGTTAATCAGTGAATTATACGCCGCTGGCACCAATTTTTCGGGGCGCCAGTGCTTCCGGTCGGGCACGCCCATGTTGATGCTACCGCGCTGGGAAGAAAACACTTTATGTGCCAACTCTGCTTCTTTGATGTCCTGGTATTTAGTCACCGACCAGAAGCCTGATGACTTCTTATCGGTTTTGGTCCACATCACCGGCGCCGATTCTCGCATCTTTTGATAGGCTGAAAATGGGTGGCCGCGGGTCCAAGCCGCCGGATCCCAAAACCGAAATTCCTCAAACATGGGATACACAGGGTTAAAAGTGGCTATCTGCTGCCCCGAGTCGATCAAAATCTCATCACTAATTAAATTCAAATGTCTGTCTCTACTTGTGAAAGCGCTTACCCTAGATGATAAAGCGCGCACTCGAAATTTGGAAATTTATGGCCGCCCCGGGCCCGGGATGTCATCCCATTCAGCTAGGCTAATCGCCCGAGAGTAGCCTAGGACAACACCCTTTGGATTACGTGCTAAGCTGTGATTTGTGCACTTATTGCGGCGCCAAGCCGGCGGCACTGCTTTAACTGCTGAGTTCATACAAGTTGCCCCATGGTACGCCATTGCTCGCAAAAGACACGCGGGACAGACATTGGTAAGCTTGACTGAGGAAGGAACTTGAGAAACTATGCGGTGCTAGGCCACTTTGTTAGCTGCTCAAACTACAACCCAAGGCCTGACCTGACTAAGGCGCGGGGTTAAAGCGCTAAAGCCTTACTATCACGAGGGGGGACCGCGCAGCTTGGCAACCACTGACGAGGTCGGGTTACAGCGCAGGCTCTAGAAGCAAACCAAGTTGAGCTTGGCAAACCGCTCACGGCATCGACGATGCCTAGCATCTGATCATGATCGAATAAAGTGCCTTGCTCGAGTATTAGCTCCGAGCGCCGCAGCCGACGACACCTAAGACTCTGTAGGGACCTTTAATGACCATCAAGGTAACGCCCATTCAAAATGACTTTGTCGCCGATATCTCCGGCGTAGACCTACACCATATAAGCGATCAAACCTTTGAGATAATCTACCAGGCCTGGCTCAAATTTGGTGTCGTAAGGCTGAGGGCGCAGAATATTAATGAGGATGTCCTACAAACATTCAGCGCTCGATTTGGACCTTTAGAAGAAATCCCCTTTGGCCGTATGTCTGAGGCAGCCAAAGCCAAAGTCAAAAATCGATTTGTCACTCAGTTGTCAAACATCGTCGTTGACGGCAAGCCTATCGGGGGTCTTGGCAATGCTGAGGCGAGTTGGCATTCAGATATGACCTATGTCTCAGCTCCACCGCCTGCAAGTCTTTTGCTCGGAATCGAAATACCAGAGACTGGTGGAGACACCTACTTTGCTGACCAATATGCCGCTTTTGCGGCGTTACCAGCGGCCCTCAAGTTACGGATAGCCGATTTAACCATCAAGCACAACGCCGCCCATACAAGCATCGGTAGCCTGCGACCGGGCTTTGAACCTTTCGATGACCCACGGCAGGCACCTGGCACTGTGCACCCTATTATCCGAAGGCATGAGGAAACCGGTAGGCAGGCGTTGTATTTGGGCCGCCGTGAGTGGGCCTATGTGCCCGGTTTATCCCTTGCCGATAGTGAAGCACTGTTAGACGAGCTTTGGCACTATGCCACACGACCCGAGCGCGTTTGGCGGCAAACCTGGCAACCGTTTGATCTTATTATTTGGGATAACAGGCGGGTGCTGCATCGGCGCGATGACTTCGACCCAAATTCTCGCCGTCTCATGAAGCGCTGCCAGGTGCTCGCTCATGCCTAACAGAAGGTGCTTATAAGTTTGCTCTGCGACGGATCTCTGCGGCGACCAACCACAACCGGTCCTGCCCCCATACTTCTAGGTCAGACTGCCCCTCTGGCCCGCTCAGGCGATAACTGGGCACGCCCCATAGGCCCATGCCTTCAACCATTTCTTTATGATGTTGCGAGACCCACGGCTTCCAATCATCGCGCTGAATATGGTCCTGCGCCTCGAACCAATCAAGACCAGCCGCTTCCACCGCTGAGCGTAGATTTTTTGATTGATGCAAGGCTTTGCCTTCAGAAAAAGCGAGTCTCAATAAGCCGCTCATCAGAGCAACGTCCTTACCCTTAGATTTGGCCCAAGGCAGCAACGCATAAGCGCGTCGAGTCGGCGTGCCTATCGGAGTTACGTGGTGTCCAAAAGGCACATCAAAAAAGTCAGCCTCGCGCTTAGTATCAAAAAAAATGTAACGCCCTTTTGCAGGGGTGGCCGCAACGCCCCGCATAATCATCGGCAACACGGGTTTATGATGAAAATTGACGCCGCATGCACCTACCAGCGCGATCGTACGATCAAATATGATCGAGGTATAAGGACTGTTCAAAGACGGATAAAAATCCAGATTCAATCCAGACGCGTCAATGCCTTCGACATCAATGATGGGACGCGGTACCAGATAGCCTGCGTGCGGTTCATGGCAAGCGCCGAGATCCTGCAGACGTTGCTCGAGATGGAACAAGCGATCAACGCCCCAATACCATTCGCCCCCATAGTACAGGGTGGCGCCTGAATAATGACCGAGCTCGGCCAATCGCGCTGAACCTGCATCGAGCGCAGCTTCAATCTCTGCCTCGGAGCCAACCTCAGACGCCTCTGAATCAGAGGACCACAATACTTCGCTCACTGACTGGAGCTGCTGCACAAAATCTTTTGCGTCCAGGGCTATCAGCTTTGAGGCGGCAACCTTCAACGCGGTTGCCTCTGGAATTAAACCGGCTGCTTCTGGGAAGGCAAGTCCGAAATGCGGGGCAACCAGTTGTGCATCCTTGCGGGCCCAGGCCCTTAACTTTTGTATTTCCGGCTGATGCTTTCCGCCGGTGGCACGAATCAGCCAAGGTACGACTTTAACCTGGTAACGCTCAGCAAATTGCGCTAGGACCTGAGCCATCAAGTGCGAATAAGGGTCATCCAGTTGGTGAAAATATTCAACGACATGGGGTTCATTCTGGCGGTTTCGTTTAGCCTCAAAGGCCCGACGTTTTTTATGAATCTGCGCCGTGTTAGCAACGCGTCCCATAACTTTTGACATTAACCATCGAAGGACTCTCGGCGGATCAACCATGTACCGAGGATTAGGGTTGTGGTCTGGTTCAAGCATAATCGAGGGGCCTTCAATATCATTGAGCAGGAAATTTAGGAGCAACGTACCAACCTCATAATACCTTTCATAACCAAACAACCAAAGGGCCATGCGTCGCCGTACTCGCCGCAGACAGATTGCTAACGTAAGTATTGCCGGCACCAGAAATCATCTCTGTCATTACATGCTGCGAGCGACGGTCATGCAATGCTGGGCCAGATCATAGGACTCATGGCGAGCGCTAGAGGGTAAATTCGTGGGCTTAGCGCCAAGGAAGACGAACAGGACCAGTTAAGGTTTTGCAAAACGACCCAGCCAAACAAAGCGACACCGGCGTAACTCGGTAGAGCGAGGCCGCTATCACTAAACACTGGGCGCTTCAAATAAGTGCTCGAAACCGCAAATAAGCGCTATTGGTCGATTGCCTAGCTGTTGCCTCTCGCGTTACCATCCCTCGTATTCGCTCGATAACCCGCTCGACAGGCCAATATAAAACGTCTTCTGATGGCGAACGCCACGCTCATCAGCGCAGCAGTCTAATGGGCTCAGGACTCAGACTCACAAGGGGTTGTCCGACGATACGCCGAGAGGCCTTAGGGTTCTAAAGGTCGATTTACACCATCCATCAGGCACGGCTGCCGCGGGCAGGTTTGGGAGTCTTTAATTGCATTTATCTCATATTCTTCAGCGAGCAGCCTGCGCGGCATTTTTTTTAAATGTCGCAATGCCGACGCTTGCCCAAAACATTACCATTGATGGGAAGTTAGATGAGGCCGAGTGGGCTTCGGCACGAGAATGGACCAAGTACTATGAATCCATTCCGTTTACCCTAGCGCCGCCAAAACATACGCAAAAGGTGTTGGTGCTGGAGGATGAGTCAGGCATGTACTTTGGTTTCATCAACGAGCAAGCCAACGCAAGTATTCGATCCAACCAACATGAGCGAGACGATGAACGAGCAAATGTTGATAAAGCCGGGGTCTCTATAGATTTCGATGGCAACGGCCTCACCGCATATGGTTTTAGCATCTCTGCCGGTGGGTCTATCTCTGACACCATTTATCGCAACGAAAACCAGGGGAATTCTGATTGGGATGCCGATTGGGAATCGGCAGCGTATATCGAGGGTGACGCTTGGTTCGCTGAGATGTTTATTCCTTGGAGCGTCGCGCCAATGAAGGCGCAAGATGGCGACGTTCGAAAGGTGAAGCTAGGTTTTTGGCGAATGATTGTCGGAGAGGGTCGGGTTAACACCTCGATTAAAGGCAACCCAAGACAAGAAAAATTCCTGTCGGTATTCCATGATTATACGTTTCAGAATTACAGCGTCTCGAAATTGGACTTTTTCCCCTTTGTCAACGTTACCGAGGATCGGGTGCTCGAACAGGTTGACACCAAAATTGGCATGGAAGTATTTTGGAAAATCGATTCTGGCAAACAACTCAATGTTGCAGTCAATCCAGATTTCGGACAGGTAGAAAGTGATGAACTGGTTGTTAACTTTACGTCCAGTGAAACTTTTTATTCGGATAAGCGGCCTTTCTTTTCAGAAAATCATGCACTGTTTGACGTCAAGGGCAGTGAAATGTTTTATATCATCAACACTCGACGCATCGGCGCCGCCCCAGATTACAACTGCGCGCAGTACGCGGGAACGATCCAAAGTGCTTGTGAATCAGAACAAGTTGGGATTACCGATATTGATTACGCTGTGCGCTATACCCAGCAGGGGGAATCCCTAGATTTTGGATTTTTGGGCGCATCAGAGGCTGACCAAGACTATAGTCAGGGCAAAGACTTTTACGCATTGCGCTTGAAGCGCGATTCTAAGCAATTGGCCATCGGCTACCTGGGTACCTATGCCGAACGACCAGTGCTTGACCGAACCGCAACGGTACACGCGTTAGACCTTACCTATCGCCCCACCGATAAACTGAGAATTGAAACAGTGATCATGGGTTCCGACATTGATCAAGGGATCGATGACACACATTCATCTGGTCAAGCATTGCGAGCAGGTTTCACCGCATCCCCCGGTAAGGGCCGATGGCATAACGTCAGCACCATGTATTTTGACGACCAAGTCGATATTAACGACATGGGCTATCAGATGATTAACAATTGGAGCTATTGGGGAAGTCATAACGGCTGGAAATTCACCGATTTTGGTGAGGCGTCCAAGCTTTTATCCACCGAAATCGAAGCAAATATCGCTATCGAGACGGATGCAGAGTTTGATGTCGCTGGAGAGTCCATACAGTTTGCCTATGGCGGCAACTTTAAAAACACGGCGGGTTTTAAGCTTGAAAACTTCTACCGCACAGCGGGTAAAGATTTTTGGATTACTCGGGACAGCATCGTTGCGCCGTTTATCCGCAAACCAAAGAATTACGGTACGCAGCTCCAGGTGATGGGCCCCTCGAGCAAATTTTTTAACTACGCGTTCAAAGTAAGCCGCGGCAAAGGGTCTGAATGGTATTCCGCCTTAGGCTTTGCCACGACCTATCAGGCTAAAGCAAGTTTTTCGCCCCAAGATAACCTCAATTTCACCTTGATGTATGAACACACGAGCGAGCGCGACTGGCTGAACTGGATAGAGGGCAACTTGCTCGGTATTTACGAACGAAAACAGCGCACAACGGTGGCGTCAATGAATTGGTTCGGTGGCGATAAACACGAGCTAAGGATCAAGGCGCAGCTTGTTGCCTTCACTGCAAGGCAACCGAGCGCTTACCTGGGTGACCTAGCTGGAAGTTTAAACCCCGCGGCCATCGATTTACCGCCTTTTAGTTTGAGCGATCTAGCATTCCAAGTTCGCTATCGCTATGAGGTACTACCACTGGCCTACCTCTATGTAGTGTATTCCAAGGGCGGTAGGATTATTGCCCTCGATGAGGAGAATAACCTAGGAAAGCTATATCAAAGGCCTTGGGACGACCCGCAGGCAGACAGCTTTACCGTTAAGCTTCGATATCGCTTCTAAAGCTCGCGAATCAAATTTAAGGCGGGCCGGCATACCTGGCAAAGCCCGCCCACATGCGCCTGTCATCGCTAACCCCCAGATTCGTGAGCTAGGTTGATTGCCTTTCGAATCGACCGGGCGAGGTCGTCGGGAAACCCACGTTCCCGCTGAAATTGTTCAAACCAGGCCCTTGCACCCTGACTGCTTAGATGCCAACTGATGTGCCGATTAAACAGTTCGACCATACCCGTATCCTCACGGGTAAAGCTTCTGGCCATCACCAGCGCGCCTTCGTTGGCAATACAAAGATTTTCTAAAAAATGACCGAAAGCGAGCTGTTCGGCAGCGGTAAGTGATTCGAAATCAGCCCGTCCTCTAACAATAATCTCTGCCAGCCTTAGGTCGCTGGTTTGACGATAGACCGACATATAACGTTCGGACAGCACACCCCAATTGGCTAACTTTGCTTGTTTAGTATTGTCATAAATTTGTTTAGCCACGGTAAGCATCGAAAGCATGAC
>Ga0255783_10001318_pt1 | contig 26762 bp, 14 predicted proteins | sample 011ome_22_FD_179981 | JGI IMG/M metagenome (GOLD analysis project Ga0255783, IMG submission 179981) | Coastal salt marsh microbial communities from the Groves Creek Marsh, Skidaway Island, Georgia - 011507BT metaG (version 2) | ecosystem: Environmental > Aquatic > Marine > Intertidal zone >... | reverse complement strand
GTCTTCGATCGCGTTTTGCGTTTCTTCGTTTCTGGTGGTGGTGTTCGTGCCTTCGTCGTCTTTGTCGTCTTCTTCTTCGGTGGCATGATGTTGTTGTTGTTGTTGTTGTTGTTGTTGTTGTTTCGCAATCAAAAATGACGAACTTTTTCTTTCGTTTGTTTTCTTTCGCACAGGAACTCGAGACTCAAAACTCTCCACTCTTTCCATACCACGCGAAGGGGCTTTCTTTAGCGGCTTTAAGAAGAAGAAGAAGCGTCCGACGGAGAGGATTTGAAAAGAGAAGAAAAAGAGGAGGCGCGTTTGAACGATACACGAAGAAGGCGGAGCGTTTCGGTGACACCGCTTTAAAGGAAGAACAAAAGGAAGCAGAGAAACGCGTTTCCTCGGTGTTTTCGTTCTCTCGTTGTTGTTTTGTCGGTTCGCAGGCAAAAGCACAAATGCAGGGGAAGAAAAACAATCGAAAGAAGAAGAAGAACACGAACAACGCGACGAATACCGATGCTTCTCGCAGCAGCACTGCGAAGAATAATGCCTCCTCCGTGTCGTCGGACGACATGGCAATCCTCCGAGAGCAATTACACAGAGTCAATTTAACGTTAAAAGACGTCTCCGCGGACGGGAACTGTTTCTTTCGAGCGATATGCGACCAGAGAGATGGGTCGGAGATTCACCACTTGGACGTGAGAGAGGAGGTGTGCGAGTACATGGAAAAACACGAGGAGGACTTCCGGCCGTTCGTCGAGGACGACGAGGAGTGGTCCGTGTATTTAGCGCGAATGAGGAAAGATGGGTCGTGGGCCGGGAACATGGAAGTGCAAGCGTGCGCGAGGTTGTTGAAAATGCGGATATGCGTGCATCGAGCGGGGCAGCCGCGGTGGGTGTTGTCGCCGTATTTCGGCGAGAGTGGGAGTAGTAGTAGCGGCGGCGGCGAGAAGAAAATGAGAAATAAGGACTCGTCGGTGAGAGAGGAAATCATGGACGAGGATTGCGCGTATCATTTAGCGTACGACGCGGATCGAGGGTGCGAACATTACAATAGCGCGAGGATGGTTGGGACCGCGGATTCAGATTTTCCAGGCGGGCCGATTTCGTTGCGGTTGATCACGGACGCGGAGAGCGAGATTTTTGAGATTGCACAGAAGACCGGGTTCGCGAGAGATATCGGGAGAGTTCGAAGACATTTGAAGAAGGCGATAGAGGAAGGGAGAAAGATGGAGAGTATGAGTCACGATGAAGTCATCGAGTTTGCGTGCGAGAGTTTGACGGAGGAATTAGAAAAGGAGAGGAAAGAGAGGGAGAGTTTGTCCTTCCGCCGTAAAGGAGGAGAAAACGAGGACGAAAACGAAAAAAGGCTCGACGACAAAAATGCGCAACTAAACGAAGACGATTATGGCGGCGGCGGTGGATGGGAGCGAGCGAAAACTAAACGCGAAAAAAGGAGAGGGAAGAGTAAGAGTCTTTTGGCGGAAGAATACGAAGCGCTCACGCTGTAAAGTTTACGAGAGCGACACTCATCCCCGACGACGAATAGAAGAAACGTAGCAGAAAAGAACATTAGACATTGCGATAATGTAATAAATAACACGGAGAAGCGGCAATAAAAATACAGGCGACCTCATTTATTTTCAATTTGTCTACTCGCTACGGCTTCGATGGCTTCTACGGCTCTCGAAATTTCCTCCTCGGTCGTGTGTCTTCCCACGGACAATCTCAAAGTACCTCTGGCTAAACTTTCTTCTAAACGCATGGCGAGTAAGACGCCGGAGATTGCGCCTCCGCCGTCTTCGCTCGAGTGACAAGCGGCGCCAGCGCTGGCGGCCAATTGATCTTTTAATTCTACTAACAACGCGCCTGCGTTGACACCTTTAATGGCGACGGAAAGCGTGTTCGGTAAACGTTTCGCGTCGTCTTTCGGCCCATTGGCGAACACTCGATCGCCGATTTTTGTCGAAGCTTTTAATTTCTCGAAAAGCAAGTCGCGCATACGTTTCGTATGCGCCACAAACGCGTCAAACTCTTCGTCCGCAATTTCGCACGCTTTCCCTAAACCGACGATGTGAAGGACATTTTCCGTGCCCGCGCGTTTCCCGCCTTCTTGTCCGCCGCCTTTTAAAAACGATCTGTACGGGTCAACGTTACCACCATTACTAATGATCTCTTTCGTTCTTTCAGAAAGAAAACTTTCCCGCAAAAATAGAGCCGCGATGCCTTTCGGCGCGCCAATTTTGTGTCCCACGATGGTAATCGCGTCCACGTTCAAATCATCCGCATTCAGCTTCACCTTCCCGAACGACTGCGCGGCGTCCGTGTGCACCAAAATTTTCGGATTCGTTGCTTTCGCTAAATCTGCGAACGCTCTCACCGGTTGCACAGCGCCCGTTTCGTTGTTCGCTTGCATAATCGTCACGCAACACACTCTGTCGCGAAACTCCGCCAACTGTTTCTCGAACGCCTCGACGTCCGCCGCGCCTTCCTCGTTTACCGGCACTAACGAGTACGTCAATCGCTTCGCCTTTCGCTCGCTCTCTAAATACACGAGAACAGCTGGATGTTCCACCGCGGTTGAAATCACGTGCGGAAGAACACGCGTTGCTTCATCAGACGACGCGGAAGAATTGAACAAGTCGCAGGCGATATCTATCGCTCGGTTATCGCTTTCAGTGCCACAACTGGTAAACACAATTTCCTTCTTTCCATTTGTCGCGCCTAAAGCTTTTCTCACTCTCTCTCGACTTGCATCGATGGCTACAGAACACGGCAAGGCGTACGCGTGAATCGAGGACGGGTTGCCAAAATGCGTGCGCATGAATGGGAGCATCTCGTCGCACACTTCCGGGAAAATAGGCGTCGTCGCGTTGTAATCCAAATAGACGCACGTTGGAATCATGCATTTGAGAGGCGTGGCCAGAAGAGAAGTCTTCTCCATTTTAAACGACGATTCAGACGACGCGACGATAGTACTGCTCGTCTTTTGCGTTCTGCGAAAGTTGCTTTTTCGATGATGGTGGTGGAAAGCAGACGACGGTGATGTTGATGTCGAAAAGCACAACCGCATGCTTTTTTTTTGACGGCACACGAGAGCTTTTTGGATGAAAATTTTACACACACACACGCTTAAGTTGTTTACAAAGGGCTACGTACAATCTTCTTACACACTGCTAATTAAAGTTAAACCACCGGCTCTTCTTTGTCTTCTTCTCCTCCTCGTCTGTTTTTTTCCTTCTCACTTCGCCGAAATCGTCGACGCTGACGTCGTACTCCTCGTCTTCGCTTCCGAATCCTCTGAATATTTTATACGAAGTCCACGCCAATCGAGGTTTCTCGCCGAGTTGTAACCACGCGTCTCGGATTCGTTTTTTCATTCTGCCGACTAATGATTTACCTTTTAACGCTTCGTTCGGGTCGAGGCCTAATCGGCCGTAGCGTTCTTCGCCTCGGCGAATCATTTGGTTGGCGACGTCGAAAGGATCATCGACTCGCGCGGAGCCGGACATCATGGAGGCGACGGAAGTGCGTTCGCATTTCGACATCGCGTATTCTAAAATTGGGAGGTTGTTTTCTTTGACAAAGTGAATGCAATCGACTGGGCAGGATTCGATGGCGATATTTATGTCTTCTTCGTCGTCGTCCCATTGGGCGAAAACGCGAGCGCGGCCGAATTGATCATCCATGGCGAACGTTTTCGGCGCCGAGTGGCAGCACTGTTTGCATCCGATGCATTGACACTCGTTTACGAATACCGCGCGCGGGTACCCGATCGCGGGATCTTTGCCTTTGAATTCCGAGAGAGGTTCGCCGGTGTACCCGCCTCCTTCATCGTCTTCTTCGTCCGCGGCGCCTCGTTTCATAAACTCTTGCGTCATGCGTTCCAGCTCTTTCATCTCCGCGTCGTACGCCGCTCTCGCGGTATCGTCCATTAAAATATCGTACGCCTCGTTCAAAATAATGCACACGTCCGATCCAGCTTCTCCCGCGATGTCCGGGTGACACGCTTTCTGCAACCTCCTGTACGCCTTTTTAATCTCCGCCGAGGAGGCGTCTTTCGGCACTTGAATCAAGGAATAAAAATCGCCAGGAATCGCCTTCTTCACTTCCGTCGTATCGATTTCCTCCCCGAACGCGTCCAACAACTGCCCGTCTTCGTCGAACTCGAAATCCTCCTCCATGGATTCGTCCCACGTGCTCGATATTTCAATATCCAAGCGATCTCGTTCCAGTTCCGTCGTCTGTTTCGCTCGAACGACGTGCACATGTCCTCTTCCTCTTCCCATCATCATTCTCGCGACATCGACACCGTTAATCCCATCGTCATCATCGTATCTTTTTTTCCCGCCCAAAAATCCGCGCGTTAATTTCTTCTTCTGGAACGCTTCAAAACCCCCAAAAACGCCAACAGTTCCTTTTCCATTTCGTCCTCTGTTGTTCTTAAAATTCCAAGAAGAAACAAAAGAAGTGGACGCGCACTCGGAACTCGTCTGTCTCGCCCCGACGATAGAGAGTTGGAGAAGCCGCATGATGATTTGTGAGATCTCTTCTTCTCTCGTTGCAATCTTTTTCTCGTTTTTTCAAAACTCTTGATGCTTGAGTTTTTTTCTTTTTTTGGACAGAAGAGAAAGGACACGTCTCTCAACCAAAAGAAGCAGCGCTCTTTCAAAACCCCTTCTTTATTACATGTGGGAGTAAAAAGTAGTATTAATTGACCGCCAAAAATCCTTTTCCTGGGACGAGACGAAAACTGGCACAACTTTATCTTTTCTTCTCGTCTTGAGGTTTTCCCAGATTTCTGCATTCGCTCGTCCCTCCGATGAGATAAATAACAACACAGAGATATATAAGAGAGAGAGAGAGAGAGGAGAAAAACACTACTTTTTGTATATATATATATATATGATGATGCGTTTTATGAGCGCGTCGTCGTCCGCGTCGTCGTCGACGGCGTCGCTGTCGTGGCGAAAGAATACTCACGGGAAGATGGTGACTTCATCGTCGTCGAAATCATCGTCCGATGCGAGGAAACGAGATAAAGGGAACGGCGGGAATAAAAAAAGTCTTCGCGTCTTTTCGCGAGCGGTACCGGCGGACGCGCGAGCCTTTATGGATACGTTACCGGACGAGAAAGTCACCACCTTCCCCAGAGGTGCGGAAGCTGGGTGGAAAGTGCATAAATTCGGTGGCACGTGCGTCGGCTCCTCGGAGAGAATATCCGGCGTCTGCGACTTACTCATCGACAGCGCGAAAAACGGGAACCAAACGTTCGCGGTGGTATCCGCGATGGGGGTGATCACGAAATCGGAACCAAAAGTGACGGATTGCTTGATAAACGCGACGACGATGGCGGCGGCGAGATCGAGGGATTACGTGGAAGAGTTGGAAAAGTTGAGAGAGAAACACACGACGACGGCGACGGATTTGTTGACGATACCGAAGGAATTCGATAAGTACATGGAATCTTTTAATAAAGAGTTGGAAGATTTAGGGTCGATGTTGAAGGCGATTTCTATCGTAGGGTGCTCGACGGAAACGTTTGCGGATTTTGTGGTTGGTCACGGGGAGTTGTGGACGGCGCGATTGACCGCCGCGGCGATTCGATGTAAAGGAGGAAAATCGTATTGGATCGACGCCAGAGAAATATTGGTAGTGACCGAAGCCGAAGACGGAGGCGTAGACGTGGATTACGATAAGTCTAACTATCGCTTGGATTTGTGGAATCATTTAACGCACATGAGAGGCAGCCTCGATAAAGATACGATCGTCGTATGCACCGGTTTCATCGCGTCTACGCCGGAGGGGTTTCCTACGACGTTGAAACGAAACGGGAGCGATTACTCCGCGACCATCTTTGGCGCGTTACTCGTCGCGGACGATATCACCATCTGGACCGACGTCGATGGAGTGTACTCCTCTGATCCGAGACGCGTGAAAGACGCCGTATGCTTGGAACGCTTGTCCTACAATGAGGCGTGGGAGTTGGCGTATTTTGGCGCGAACGTCTTGCACCCGCGAACGACGTTACCGGCTATGAAATATTCAATTCCGATTTGCATCAGGAACTACTTCAATCAATCTGCACCGGGGACATTGATTGCGGCGAGATGCGAGATTCCAGCCGACGAATCCAAAAAAGGCACGAAAAATGTTGGTAGTCGCGTGTCCACCGCGGGCGAGTTGATTAAAGGTATTACCACCATCGACGACGTGTGCTTAATCACCGTGGAAGGTACCGGTCTCGTTGGTGTTCCAGGTTTTGCCTCGGCGGTTTTCAGTACCGTTCGCGATGCCAACTGTAACGTGGTCATGATTTCGCAAGCGTCCTCGGAACACTCGATTTGTTTCGCCGTTCGCCAAAACGAAGCCGACAAAGTCGTGGAGGCGCTGAACAAGCGATTCGAGAAGGCTATCGCCGCTGGGAGAGTCTCGAGAGTCGTCGCTTTGAACAACTGTTCCATCTTATCCGCGGTTGGTCAAAATATGGCGAACGTCCCGGGCGTCTCGGCGATGTTGTTTACCGCCTTGGCATCCGCCGCGGTCAACGTCATCGCCATCTCCCAAGGTGCGAGTGAATACAACATTACCGTCGTGATCAAGAAATCTGATTGCATCAAGGCCGTCAACGCCGTGCACTCAAGATTCTACGCCTCGCGAACTCCGTTATCGGTTGGGATCGTCGGTCCCGGCTTGGTCGGCAAAACCTTGTTGGCGCAAATGCAAGAGCAAAAACAAACTTTATTGGATAAATTTGGCGTCGATTTACGCGTCGTCGCTATTTCCGGCGGTAGCAAAATGCACTTGGCCGAAACCGGCGGTTTCATCGACTTGGACGACTGGGAGAATAAATACTCCAACGAAAACGAAGCGGCGGATTTCGAAAAGTTCACCGATCACGTAGAAGAATCCAACTCACCGAATCAAGTCATCATCGATTGCTCAGCTTCGGATGCCGTCGCGTTGCAATACAAAGGATGGCTCAGCAGAGGTATTCACGTCGTCACGCCGAACAAGAAAGCCAACTCGGGACCGTACGAGTATTACAAGTCCTTGAGAAACATTCAAAGAGATTCGTACACGCATTACTTTTACGAAGCCACCGTTGGCGCCGGTTTACCGATTATTTCCACCGTGAAATCGTTAGAAGACGCCGGTGATGACATCAAATTAATTCAAGGCATCTTCTCCGGGACGTTGAGTTATATCTTCAACACGTTAACGCCGGATAAGAAATTCTCCGACGTCGTCGCCGAGGCCAAAGCGAACGGGTACACGGAACCGGATCCGAGAGATGATTTGTCCGGTGTTGACGTGGCGAGAAAGGTGACGATTTTGGCGCGCGAGTGCGGCTTATCCTTGGAATTGAGCGATATCCCGATCGAATCGTTAGTTCCGGAACCTTTACAAAACGTCGAATCCGTGGACGAGTTCATGCAAAAGCTCCCGGACTACGACCACGAAATCGCGGCGAAAATGGCCGCCGCCGAAGCGAACGGGAACAAGCTCATTTTCGTCGGCGTCGTCGACGTCGAGAACAAGAAAGGCTCGGTGCAATTGAAAGAGTACCCGAAAGATCATCCGTTCGCGCAGTTGAAAGGTTCGGATAATATCATCTCGTACATCTCCAAGCGATACACGGAAGCGGGACCGTTGGTGGTTCGCGGCCCCGGGGCGGGCGCCGAAGTCACCGCAGGGGGTGTTTTCGCGGACGTTTTGAGAGTGTGCGCGCACTTAGGTGCCCCGTCTTAATACCATATATGCGATCGCTGGATGAAGAGAAACGGCTAAATGGCGTCGCGCGGTGTTAAAGAAAGAGAGAAAGAAAGAGAAAGAAGGAATACAATGAAGAGACAGAGAATGGGCTATACCTTTAATGACAATATAAAAACATCCTACTACTAAATCACATTAAAAATCACATTCTGCTACGTGCTAATGATACCTAAGTCACTCTAAACGTCTGCTCTTTGCCTTTTCCCCTCCACCAATCAACCTTCTTTCAATGTTTCCAATTCTCTCTTTACCTTTTCTTCTTTGCAGTCTTCGAACTGCTCTCGTCGCTGCCACCCGAAGAAACATCGTAAAGTCGAGAATCTTTCATTCCGAACACCACGGCAATCGCGCCGACGAACGCGGCGAGCCAGTAGAAATAGCCCAGGTAGTGTCGCAAAGGACACGCCATGATTTCTTTTGAGGTGGTTGAGGACAAAAAATGCGAGAGAAATTTTCAACAAGATTAATTAAAAAAAACGCTTTGATTTTCTCTTCAGAAAAAAAAGAGAGAGAGACAAAACACTGACATGGAGTCCAAGTACATCGTTCGCGAACACGTCGATGACATTTCGCTCGAGGACGAGAACGTGATCAATTTGATAATGATACCTCAGGCAGGTTTAGGGGCGTGGTGTTATCACGGAAAAAAATGGAACCATTTGACCACGTGCTTGTTGAAAGAAAATACGCAGAAGAGAGTGAGATTGATACCGATCGAGATGAAAGGACGAAACAGTCGGTACAACGAGACGGCTTTGGAAAGCGTGAACGAGGTGGTGGACGAGATGATGGTGGAGTTGAAGCCGCTGTTTTCGAAGGAATTGTCGAAGCAGAGGTACGTTTTGTTCGGTTTTTCGTTGGGCGCATGGATTGCGTTTGAGTTAGGGAGACGTCTCGAAAGAGACGACGCGTGCGCGAATCCGAGCTTGGTCGCGTGTTGCGGGAATCGTCCGAACCATTTGTGTTCGGAATATTACGATCCAGATATCATAGCACCGCGAATTGCGCAAATTACAGATGCAAAACTGTTTTGGAAGGCGTTCGAGAGAAGATACGGATCTAATCCGGAGATGACCGAGGATATGAAGACGAGGATTTTACCGAACATTCGATCGGATTTCGTTCAAGTCGAAACGTACGATTACAAAGTAACGACGGAGAAATACGACTTGAACGAGCGATTGGAGTCGCCAATGCTATGCGTGGCGGCGAAAAACGATAAGAGATACCACGCGATGGATTTTGAACGTTGGCCTGAATTGTGCTCGAACAACGGCAAATTTAGGTGCGCGAAGAAATGGATTCGAGGCGTCGACCCGAATTTGTACACGGACGAAGACGTTGAGGGAACAGGAATCGCTAAAGAGTACTGGGGTACGCCGCATAGGCTCATCGTCGATTATCCGGATGAGCTCATCGCCGAATTACAAAACGCCTTGCGCGAGATCTTTTGAATACTAAGTATTATTTTTGGGCACATAAAAAAAGTTCGCGTTACAACTCGTCTTCTTCATCGTCGCTCGATTAAAATTTTTTCTTTGCTTGTTTTCTAGAATTCTTGGTGTTTGGAGCGGTGCACGACGAAATTTCTCTCTTGTTACTTCTCCCTCCCGTTGCTCTGTTTTTTGGTCCCCAGTTTTCCTCTGGGTTGGTTGGAAATCGCGTCTCGCCAGCCATCTGCGCTTTACTAAATGCCCCGTTCACTCGCGTCCATTTTGCTTTTACTACAGGTTCTTTCTTCAAAATCGAGGCGCCGGGAGACTTGCCATTTTTGAAATCCTCCTGCGCCGGGTGCTCTTGCTCCCAGCACTTCATTATGTCCCATAAAACGTTCGACGGGGCGTTGGTTTTGACGGCTAATTGATTACAGTGTACGCCGCTGACTTTATACCCGGCGTTAATAATCGCCGATCGAAACAGCGCCAGCGTTGGCGGCGTAATTTTTAAAGTCCCGGCCATAGAGTGTAAGCAATAATGCAACGGCGTATCCGGTAACTCCTCCGAACAGTTCGTCAGTAACGCTCTAACTTTCTCTTTCCCTGGGTACCGTTCATCCGAACTCTCTTTGACGTCTTTGAGAACGCTTTCGACCCAACCTTTATCGTGCACTGGCGCCGACCAAATCGGCCCGCCAACGTTCATCCCCCACCCGCAGTTGTGACACTTGCGATCGCCGTGTTCGTTGTGTTCCACCGCAGCGGAGAGTTTTCCTGGAATAAACTTCGTGTACGTTTTTCCAGTTCGTTCGTGCGACCTCTCTTCGACTTTTCCTAAAGGTTGTAATTCGAACGAATCGCACCCGACGCATTGGAACACGTACGACAAATTAGACGCCGCCGCTTTACAGTTGACCGCCGAGGAGTACACTCTGACGTACACGCGAGCGTAGAAATCAATCTGCGTAGAAAGCACGGGAACAATATAACGTCTATTCTTTACCGCGGCAGATTGAATAGCCGCTAACAAGATCCTCGTCGACTGTTCGTGGCAATATCTCGCTTTCAAAGGGTAGCTCCCGTATTTCGTCCATCCAACTTCGGCGTTGTTGCCGCACAAAACGGACATGTCTGTCGCGGTGACGCATAACAAACCACCTTCAACGGGCGCTAAAACCGCCGATTCTAACTGTTGCGATGGAGTCCCGTACGGATCTAAATCGACCACGTCGAAACACTTCTCGTGTTGCAACGCAACCACGCGAACGTCGCCGCAGTTGGTTACGATTTTGTCCACGCGTCGTTTCACCTCTTCGGATTCTCGCGCGTTGTATTCTTTATTATTTTCCACGGCTAACGCGGCAGTTGGATCTAAATCGTTCGCGACGATACACTTGACATCGTCCAGTTCCCTGGCGTACCGAATCGCTCTCAGCCCAGTCGCGCACATGCCTTCTAAAATAGTAATCGGTTCTAACGGCGGTTTTTCTTTCTTCTCTTCATCTTCTTCTTCTTCTATTATTACTTTCGGTTGTTCAGCAGCAGCAGCAGCAGCATCGTCGGCCGTCTCTCGTTTCTCTTCCGCACCAACCACTTGCCATCGAAACGTCCCTGGTTTCACTTCCACCCACTCTTTTTGTTTTTCATCATCCTCCGTCTTCGTCGTCGTCGCCGGATGTTCTCGCGTCGTCTCTTTCGTCGCGAACATGTGCTCTCGCTCTCGCTCGCTCACCAAATGCGCGATGATCTTGCTCTCTCGCGGTACTTTGTTATACATCCCTTTCCCTCGTCTCGTTTTCTGATCCGTGTCGTTTTCGTGTTCTTCTTTCCTTCTCTTTTGAAACTCTCTTACGATTGCCAGCGATAAGTCTCGATTGACCACTTGCGGTCGGTTATAAAACACCTCGTTTTCTCGTTGCAAGACTTTCCCTTTGCCTTCGACGACGACTTCGTCGAAGCCAATTGGTGGTGGCAATAATATTGAAGAAGGAATTTCTGGAGAGCGCATTCTTCTTTGGAAATTGTGTTTGTTGTTGTTCTTGTTGTTGTTCCGCGCGGTCGTTGTTCCGGGTGTCGTCGTCGAAACGAATCCGCTTATAAGACGATGATGCGCCGTCACGAAAGACTTTACAGACGACGACGATGATGTTGCAAAAAGAAACGGCTGTTGTTGTACTCCTGCTTTTGCTTTTTCGACGGAAGAGATACTACCAACAACAGAAGCTTTGACAGCAGCGACAGAAACGAAACAACGCGCGCTGTTCCTTCTTCTTAGCATGCACCGAATGAAACTCCGTGTGTTTCTCCTCGCGAATAAAGTGATGAGAGAAAGAAGCAGACGGAGAGAGAGAGAAAATGTTTTGTGCCGCTACGACGAGTAAAAATGTAAAAAATTTTTCTCCTCTTCGCCGTTGGCAATTTTATGACACGCACGCTTTAAACAACTCGACGAAACCTTATTACCAATGCATGAATTAAGCTCGTTGTTCATTTTTTTTGTTTTTTCACTCTTCTCTCTCGACTCTGCTTTTTTTTCTTTTTTTTCCTAGAAAACACCAGATCTTCTTTCTTTCTTTTTTTGCCACACAAATTTTCCGCTCTTTCTCTCTGAAATAATAATGGGAGACAACGTGAAAGAGTTCACGAACGAAGAGCGCTCGCTTCTGAAGTTTCAAAAGAAACAACAGCACGGACAGGTATTATTATTATTATTAGTAGTAGTACTCGTGCATTCGTATTCGTAAAGTATTGTATTGTTTTTGTTTGTAGTATATTGCGTTTGAATGGATGAGATGATGATTTTGGGGAGAATTACGGCGCTGACAACATCTTTCTCTTTCTTTCTCTCTCTTTCTTTTTCTTTCTTCAGATCGAAGCGAGACGTAAAGAAGTCTCGGATTTAGAGCGTGAACTTCTCAAAGAGAAGCGAAAATCAGAGGCATTCGAGAAAACCGTGATTGCGATTTCGGACGAGTGGAACCAATTGCAATCGGCGTTCGAGACGCTTCTTGAAGAACAAAACTTTGCAATCACCACCGACGATGATAAAAGTCAGAAAAGAAATATCAATTCGAGGAGGTTTGATGCGTTCAGAAGACTTTTGCTGAAAAACGTCAGCGAAGAAGACGAAGCGGCGTTTGAGAAGGAGTTCAACCCTCCGCGGGCGAAGAAGAAGAGGAAACGCGGCGACGGCGGGGATGGAGACGGCGATACCGCGACGAGGGAAGACGAGACGATGGAGGACGAGGGAGAGGAAGAAAGCGACGAGGACGAGGAGGTGAACGCGACAGAGGAGGCAAAGTTTTTAGCCGACTTGAAAAGTCGAGCGGCAAAGACGAAGGAGCGATTTGCGAGCGCCGTTATCGCGGCGAAGAAGAATCCGAACGCGACGGCGAACGAGAAAAAAACGGATTACTTAGCCGCGGATGCGTTGAGAGCGAAGCGAATCGCGAACGCGTTGAGAGCGACGAAGGCAAAGATGGAGGAGAAGTTGAAGGAGAACGAGGAGTTGTTGGAAACCAGACGTTTGGACGTGATGCATTTGAGACGGAGAATTGAAATTTTGCAATACGAAGGCGCCAACCCGGGCGAGGTCGATAAAGATTTGGGCATCAAGTTAGCGACGAAAGAAGACGCAAAATTAGCCGGAGCCAAGGCGCAAATGAAAGCGAGCGAGAAAGCTGCTGCTGCTGCTGCTGCGACGACGCCGCCGTCTTCGAATGCCCCAACGAAGAACGTGGAAACCGATAGCACACAACTCGGACAACTCAAAGCGGATTTAGGCGAAGCGGTGGCGAGATTTAAAATGTCCGAAAAGCTTCTCGCCGATATGCGCGAAAAGAACGCAAAGATCGAATCGGAGTTGAAAGCTATCAAGAACCAAGGCAAAAATGGCGCCAGCGAAGCCTTAGTTGTCCAATCGCCTCTGTATACCGCGTTATCGCAACAGCTGGAGATTTTGAAAACTGAATCTACGAAATTCGACACGAGACTCGAACAAACGAAGAGAGAGAACGACCAGATTAAAACGAGGAATTTGAAGTTGGAAATCGCGAATCGAGACGCGCAAGCGCAAGAGGAGAAACTGAACGCGGCGGAGAATTACTCGAGAGAGTTGAAGTCTTTCCTCGAAAGAGCGAATAAGGAAAGAGACGAGGCGGAGAAGAAAATTTCCGACGCGGTTGGCGCGGAGAAAGGCAAAGGGAAAGATACGGAAGAGTCCGCGCAAGCTTTATTGAAAATTGTTCAGCAGCAAATGGAAGCGTTTAAGAACGAAAACGAAAAGTTGAAGAAAGCGCGAACGGAACGCGACGAGGCGAAAGAGCAAAACCGGACGTTTGAAACGCAAGTCAAATCTCTCGAAGCGAAAGTCGCTACGCTGGAAAAGAAAGCGGCGTCGAAATCGAAAACGTTGGAGAAAGATTTAGCCGCGGTTACGGCTGAATTGAAACAAGAAAAAGAAAACAGAGAAAGATTAGAAAACGAAACGAAAGAGAAATCGGACGAGCTCGATCAGTTAGCCGAGGAGCTCGGCGGTTTAGCCTCGATGGCGGACGAAGCGACGGAATACGGCGAAACGATTTTACAAAAGCTGTCCGACAAGGAAGACGAAGTGAACAAAATGAAGAAAGAGGCCGCCGCGGCGCAAAGAGAGGCGAAAAAGTATTACGACGATTACGAACAAGTTAGAATGAGCAACGAGAAAGATAAAGTCGAAGCGAAAGCGGCGACGGAGAAAGCGCAAAAGTTAGAGGCGGATGTGGAAAAGTTGACGAAAGAGTTAGAGACGGCGAAATCCGAGGCGCGCGGCGCTTCCGGTGCCGGATCGAGCGATAAGTTGAAAATTGAACAATTGGAAACCGATTTGACGAAACTCAAGTCGCAGTTAAGTATCGTCGAAAGTCGATGCAACCAGTTGAGCTCGGACGAGGCGAAGTTACAAAAAGAGATTAAAAAATTAGAAAAGGAAAGAGACGATTTGAAAATTGAAAACGCCGGCGTGAAGAAAAAATGCGACCGATTATCGCGAGAAGGCGGTGCTGGGGCGTTGCAAGAAGAAATCGACGCGTATAAAACGATGATGGGGTGCAATGTGTGTAAGCAAAGAGATAAAGCGTGCGTGATTACGAAGTGTTTTCACATGTTTTGTAGGGAATGCATCGATACGAGAATCGCGACGAGGCAGAGAAAATGCCCCGGATGCGCGTTGGCGTTTTCCGAGAACGACGTTCAGAATATATATTTTTAATGCATTGAGCAAATAATATAAGAGCTATAGTTTTATCATCATAAGCACCCGTATAATCGATCGGCGTTTTCTCTCGTAATTCGCGCGGTTTCCTTCACCGACCAGCCTTTTGCTTTCGCGATAAACGCTACGATTTTGCGCAACTCGTTTTCTACGTTTTCGCAACTCACCAAATCAGATTCGACGACGATGCGATCGTCAGGGCACTTTCGTATGTTTTCGAGTGTTTTCTTCCATCCTCGCAAGTTTACCACCGATGAAAACCCGAAATACACGTGTTCACCTTTATTTTGCTTCATGCCGATCAGTTGTCGCATCCATTCCGAGGAGCCGCTGTACGAGTGCAACAATACGGCGCGCGGCATTTTCTTGCATTCGAATAACGCGCTTTGGATATCCGACGTCGCTTTCACGCAGTGCACAGCTATGGGCTTGTTAAGCTTTCGAGCGAGATCGAGTTGCTTCGTAAACGCTTCGAGTTGGAACGGGTAATCTGGAGGTGTAACTCCGTCGAGCGGTACTGCTATTTTATCTAAACCAATCTCGCCGATTATAGATAGTGGCGTTGCCGAGGCGAGCGTTTCGAGTTCTTCGATCCAAGCATGAAAAGTGGATTTGTTTTCGTGAATCCACCACGGATGGGCACCTAAAGCAATGGGATAGTTCAATTCCTTCGATATCTTGAGCGCTTTTTGCCAATCGGAGGGTTGCGTGCACGTTAAAGCCATTTTATACACTTCTTTACCCAACGCCTCAATTTCGCTGTCGTCGCTATGCAAGTGCCAGTGACAATGCGCATCGAAAATCTCGTTCAAGTTGAGGTTATCTTTCGAGGCATCGTGAAGGACGTCCTCGCCAATAAACTCCGTAAGCGATTCGTCGTCCACTTGTATTTTGTTGCCCATAGGCGTTGGTATCGTTTTCGCTTTGTCTGTTTTGTTCTCGGTAGATTCATCTGCTTTCTGAGCGTGTGCATCTTCTCCTCCTCCTCTGTCGGACGATGTCCACACCTTACTTTGCCATCCACTCGTGAACGGCTGACCGATCTTCTCTCTCTGCGCATCCGTTCTCGCAAGCACATCCACGACTACCTTACTCGCCGCTGCTAACCCTATCGCTCCAGTTACGAATGCCGCAGATCCCGAGCTTCCATCGGTGCAATTAATCTTCCCTCCGGACGGCACGCCTCCGTCACTATCGCTACTACTAGTATTACTATTCTTCACCGCGAAATTCTCGCTCAGCTCCTTCGCGTACACCGCTATCACCTTAAATTTCCTCTCTTTAAATGTTTCTGTTTTTTTACCATCTCCAGCAACCACATCGTCGCTCTTCATTCTCTTTCCGTTGGGGAATTTCTTCACGCCTCTCGGAAACGCGTACTTGTCCCGCAACGTCTTCCTTGCGCTCGCCAACAATCGGTTGAACGTCGCTTTTTGCAAATCTTCTACCGCGACGCCACTCGGAGGAAAATTCGTCATCCCAGCCGCACCACCGGTGGTCATCACGGGCACGTTATGCTTCACGCAATACGCGATGATTGCCGCTTTATCTTGTTCGTTGTCTGTGCAATCGACGACGTATTCAACCTTCCGTCCTTCGCCGCAACCAACTAGGGGTTTTAAAATCTCTTCCACGTTTTCTTTACTCACGAAATCTTCGACGCAATTCACCTTTGCGTCTTTATTCAGGTCCAATATCCTTTTCTTCATCGCTAAAGCTTTCGATTCTCCCACCGTCGATTCCATCGCCATCGTTTGTCTGTTGATATTCGTCACGCAGATGAAATCTAAATCAATTAAAGTAAACTCTCCAATCGATGTTCGCGCTAAAGCTTCCGCGCACCAAGAGCCGATGCCACCGATACCGATTATAACTACGTGTGTATTCTCCAGTTTCGAAACGTTCGCGTGGCCGTACAGTTTTTCCGTCCCGACGAACGCGTAGTGTTGTTCGTTTGTCTTCTTTTCCTCCTTAAGGTGGTCGTCCAATTCCAATCCGTTCCAACTGTTTTCTTCTTCTTTGTCTTCTTCTTCCCCGAGAGATTTTGCGCGCGCGGAAGACGAAACAACAGCGGCGCGTAGGCCTCTTCTTCGTCTTCTTCTTTTGCGATGACCAATAACGCTCGCTTTTGATAAAGTCGTCGTTAAAGTCGTCACAAAGCAACAACAACGCGACATTATTCTTAGGTTTGAGATAGAAAAGGGCAGCTTTTGTTTGATTTCGTTCAGATGTGAATATATAAATAGTAGGCAATGTCAATTACTCTCTACGTCTCTTTCTCTCTCTTTCTCTCTGTCTCAGTATTAATCGTACCCGCTATCTCTGTACCTTTCTCGACCAATTCCTCCCGCACCGGGACCTTTGTAATCGCCTCGCAAAGGTCGCACGCCTTCCGGACGACTGACGCGTCTGCGGTACCGTTTTTGCTCCTCCTCTTCCTCCTCTTTTAAAGGTTCGTCTTCGTCCGAGAACCCGCTCGATTCTTCGTCGTCATCTTCATCGTCGTCGTCTGAATCGTCGTCGCTCGATGGAGATGATCTTCCTTTGCCATTGCCTTTCTTCAAGGCCAAGCGATGCGCGACGACGATGACGTCTGGCTTTTTGTTGCAGTAGGAGCGACAGGCGTAGCGGATGGCCCGAGCGACGGTTCTTTCCACCGCGGCGAGTTTTGAGTCGTAATTCATCCCGGCGCAACTGTTCACCGCGGCTTCTTTCAAGTGTCGCAAGAGGCGTCCATTATCGGTCCACATTCCTCGGCTCGTGACTCGCGCTCTCGAGTCCATCGCGTGTCCAGCGGTTTCTATGACTTCAAAATCAACCACGACGACGCCTTCGGTGGCAATTCGCATTCTTTCTTCGATGGCTAAATCTTCCGCGGTACCCGAGCCTTTCCCACCATCGTTGAACATCGTTTGTAATCGAGCCGATCCGATTCGATGGAAATTGCCCAACGTGCCGTGCGCTTTCTTATTCTTCAAAGGCGTGACCCCGAGTAAGGTTCCGTTTCCTATGACTGAGGTGTGAACAACCCCGGTTTCTCTGGCTAACCGTTCGTGTTCTTTCAAAAACGCGTATTCTCCGTGAACCGGTAAGAAGTGTTCCGGTTTGATGAGCTTCAAAACTTCGTCCAACTCTTCCCGATGCGCGTGACCGGAGGAGTGTAATCCGTCGTCGCGTTTCATGGTGATGGTTGGGCCGATTTTCGCTATTGAATTCATCATTCGCATGACTTTTTTCTCGTTGCCGGGAATCATTTTTGCCGAGTACAATAACAAATCTTCTTTTCGTAAGGTGAGTAACGGGGAGGCGCCGCACGCGGCGCGAGCCAACTGAGCGTTTGGTTCACCTTGCGACCCGGTGGTTACAATTAACAGCTTCGACGGGTCGTACGAATCGATATCTTCGGCAGGAACGAGCTTTTCTGGATCGAACGGTGCCATTCCAGCTTTCTTGGCCGCTTCCAAATACGTATTCAAAGATTGTCCAACAAACGCGATTGATCTCCCCGTCGCTTGCGCGGCGTCGCGAATACCGTACAATCGATGTATATTTGACGCGAACTGGGTCGATATAATCCGTCCTTTATGTCCAACCACTTTTTGCATGATCGCTTCCCTCACCTCAGACTCTGACGTCGTCCTTCCCGGCGACAAAACGTTCGTCGAATCTGACATCATCAGCGTCACCCCTTCCTTCCCGACTTGTTCCCACGCCGTTCGATCGAAGATTTGATTATCCACGGGATCCTCGTCAATTTTCCAATCTCCGGTGTGAACAATCGTCCCGTGTTCGCTCCTAAAAATCAACCCGCAACAATCCGGGATCGAGTGCGTCACTCTCACCGCTTCAATCTCGAACGGTCCCGCCATGAACCGTTGGCCCATTTCCATAACTTTAAACCGGTCCGGATTCCAAAGGTTAAACTCTTGCATGCGTCGGGAGACGAGTTGCATGGTGAAAATACCCGCGTATACCGGCGTGTTCGGATCGAGCGCAGGGATCGCCCACGGCAACGCCCCGATGTGATCTTCGTGTCCGTGCGTAATCACTACCGCTTCAATCTTATCTCTCCATCTTTTCAAAAAACTGACGTCCGGTAACACTTTTTGTATCCCGAGCTCCTCGTGGTCCGGAAACATCAACCCGGCGTCCAACAAAATGTACCTATCGTTCACGCCCACGAGCATACAATTCATACCAATCTCGCCTAACCCTCCTAACGGTAAAATTTTAATCGGTGGATCGTCGATTAAATCATCGTTATACTCTCCTTGCGACGACGCGCCTCCTCCTCCTCCTCTCGGCTTTTCGTCGTACACGCTCGGGAACGCTTTGTCCTCGACGTACTCCAACGACGACCCGAGATGCGACTTCCCGTCCGAAGATTTCCTTACGCCTCTTCCTCTTCCTCGTCCTCCTCGTCCTCCTCGTCCTCCTCGTCCTCCTTTGTTCTCGCTCGATCTCCCGCCGCCTCTGCCGTTCGAACCTCGTCCTCTGCCTCCTCTGCCGCCGCCTCCTGATTTCCTGTCGCGAAATTGCGACGGTTGTTGCGGCGGCTCTTCCCCGTACGTCGCCGCATATCGCGGGAGTAAATCGCCTCTTCTTTTTTCTTTGTTATTGTTGTTGTTATCTTCTTCTTCTTTCCTCTGACGACGAGGAAACGACGACTTTGACAAAGACGACGACGAAGAAGAAGAAGCCGTTACGATGTCTTTTCGACGATTAGGAGTGCGAGCAGCCGTCGTCGCAACAGTCCTTCTGCTAAAAAACAAAGACGACGAGGAATTCTTTTTTAACGACAACGTCCTTCTCGAAGAAGGTGAACAACAAGAAGTTGTTGTTGTTGGTGTCGTCGTCGTCATTTCTCTGTCTCTGTCTCTCTCTCTGAAGGAGTCGCGCAGTACTCGTACGCGTACTTTTCGCTTACGTGTGATGTCTTAAAAAGTGCTGCTCTTCTATTTGCCTCGTGCTGTTTTAGGGTTTCACATTGATACCCTAAACACACGGGTGTGCTTTCGTTTCTTTTCTTTGGAAAAACACAGAAGACACTTGTCGTTTCTCTCGTCGTACTCTCCTCAAACACAAAAGAAAGTCGTCTTGTTGTGAATACTATAATAAACAAAAAGAGATTTATTTTCACTCGACCGCTGTTGTAACGCGTTTTATCGAGCGTGTTCTCACCACGCTCTCTCTCTCTGCTGCTCTCTTTTTCTTTCTCTCGGGTGAGGAGTACAGAAAGCGCTCTGGAAAGATTACGCGATGATGATGATGATGTCGAGAACGATTTATCCCGTGAAACTTCAACAGAAAGTTGGATTCTCGAAGAACACGGAGAAGACGAGAATTCTACGCAGAGGAGGAGGAAGAAGAAGACCACGTTTTAAAAGCGAAGAAGGAGAAAAAGGACGAGGAGAACGACGCGTTTTACTTCTTCGAACGACGACGACGAGCAATAGCAATAGCAGTATTAAAGATGGTGCTTTCAAAGAAGAAGATAAAGAGGAGGAGGAAAAACCACTCTTGAGCGGTACGGCGATTAAAAGGATCGCGGGTGAAGACGTCGATGTAAGCACAGAACAGAAAAAGCTTTCGAGAGCAAAAGCGAGAAAGAAAACGAAAGAGACGGTGGAGTTTGACGCGAATTTTTGTAACGTGGTGACGCGATACGACCCGGAGGCGATTCGGCGAGAAGCGTTAAGACGACCGGCAAAGTTGGCGAAACGAGTGTTGTTTTTGACGCAAAAGTTTTCAAAGTTGAACGGGAAGAGGAAAGAGTTGGAAAGAATCGATCGGTCAACGGCCGAAAAGAGCGCGGATGGGGTGACGAACGATAGATTATGGGCGAAAGAGGTGAAGACGACGTTGACGAGCTTGGGACCGCTGTTCGTGAAGCTCGGGCAGAATTTAGCGAATAGGCCGGATTTAGTGCCGGAAGACGTTATGGAGGAGTTGACGACTTTGCAAGATAAAGTTCCAGCGTTTCCCACGTCCGAAGCGAGGGAGATAATGGAATCGCAGTGGGGGGAGAAAATTGACGACGTGTTTGAGACGTTTACGAAAGAGCCAGTCGCCGCGGCAAGCATCGGACAGGTGTATCGAGGGACGCTGAAAAAAGATAAACGGGACGTGGCGATAAAAGTTTTGAGACCAAACACGAGAGACTCGGTGATTTTAGATTTGTTCGTGTTGAGAGCGGCGGCGAAGCAATTGTTTGACAACTTCTGTTTGGAAAACGTCGGGTGCCCTGCGACGCTTTTAGTCGACGAGTTCGCGGAGAAATTATTGGAAGAGCTCGATTTCATCCAAGAAGGGAGAAACTTGAGAGATTTTCGGAACAATTTTGCGGACGATCCGTCCGTACACATACCCGCGGTCGTTCCAGAACTCTCCGGTCCGAAAGTTTTAGTCATGGATTGGCAAGAAGGTGTTCGGTGCACCGCGCCGAACGCGTTTGGCAGCGACGAGGCGAAACGCATTTTTCTCCAAAACGGCGTCGAAAGCGGCTTGAGACAACTGTTAGATTTTGGTTTGTTTCACGGCGATCCGCACCCGGGAAATGTGTTAGCCTTGAGAGACGGTGATATTGCCTACGTCGATTTCGGTAACGTCGCGGAGATTTCGAGATCCAACCAAGAATCGTTGATTGATGCCGTCGTGCACACGATGAATCGAGATTACATGCAACTCTCGGAGACGTTGCAAACGCTCGGCTTTTTAGATAAGAACAAAGCGGACATCGCGGATGTCGCGTTGGGGTTGCAAGAGGTTTGGGGTGAAGACGCGTTGGAACAGTTAGCGGGCACGAACGGATTTTCCTTTCGGGGGTTGACGAAAGAGTTCAACAAGTTATTGTTCAAGTACCCGATTCGAGTTCCCGAAAGGTTTTCCTTGGTCATTCGATCGTTGTTGACGCAAGAATCGATTTGCTTGACGTTAGACCCGGAATTTAACTTTTTAGATGCCGCGTTTCCATACGTCGCCAGACGTCTTTTGACCGACCCAGACCCGGCGCTGCGTTTACGATTGCTCAAAGTTATCATCGTCGATGGTCGATTCGAGTGGGAACGGTTGACCGCCATGATTGAGTTGGCGCAAGTCGGCGCGAAAGGCGGCGTTAAGTTGCCCATGTTTAGCATGGCCGCAGACGCGGCAATCATGCTGACGAAAGATAAAACGTTGCGCACGGAACTGGCAAAAGGATTGCGCTCGGTGCCGGTGACTGAACACATCAAACGCTCGTTTGATTTCGGACAAGTGATTATTAAGTTAGTCATTGCCCAAATCGCGGGCAAAGCCTTTCGAGGATTTACGTTTGCGTTTGGCGGTTTATTCGGCATGCCAAAAATTTTGTTCAAGTTTGCTTTTGGGAAAAGGAAAAAGTTACGCACGGTTATGGGATGCTCGCTCACCGAACCCGAGGAAGGTTTTTCGAGCTTTGGCGATTGGGTTGAGTTTGAACGCTCGCAAGGGAGCGGCGACGATAGCGCCTCTTCTGCCGCCGCCGCCGCTTAAATGAAAATGAATAAATTGTTGTTGTATTACTAAATATAAAATCGCGCTAAATACTTGTTCTATATATCATGAATCACACATAAAACCCAAACTCCTCCACGTCCAAGCCAAAATTACCGACCTGCGCCTCTTCTCCTCTTAAAATCATCAAGCCTAACTCGGTCACTTCCTTCACGTTTATCGGGCCGCGTTCGATCGGTCTTCCCATTCTCTCGCCTTTCTTGAAGCACTTCTCGAACGGAAACAATTTCACCTCCCAATCGTCCGCGCTCTTCACCGTAAAAGCGCTCTTAAAGTTCGTCCCGAAGTTCCTCGAACACTCCGCATCTTTCGCTAACAGCAAAAACTGCTTCTTCTCGTCTCTTTCTTTCATCGCCGCTTTACATTTTACGTACACGCCTTTATACGCGCTCGCGTCGGAATTCGGCAACGCTCTTCTAACCGAAGCGAACCCGCCGTTATTTTCTAACCGAACGGTACCTGCAAATCTGCTAAACCCAGGCGAATTCGGCGACGGTGGCATCATCGCGGAATTCGAGACGCCTCCCATGACCCCGTCGTTCACCACTCGCCACATGTTCGCCTTCGTCGCCGAGTCCATAGTGTCTATCGAAAACAACTCTTCATACGTTTCGTTCTTGCCTTCGTTTAAAACGACCATTTCTTCGGAAGAAGCAGACGCAGAACGCCCACCACCGAACGTCTTCCCGAAAATCTCCGACAAGTACGTTGGATTGTTCCCTAAGAAGTATCCAATGCCGACCGCGAGTGTCAGCGAAAGCGTCGTCCCGATGCTTTTCCGGATGATTTCTTTCCCCGGTAAAGGTGTAGAGGACGGGACGGATATCTGCTGCTTTTGATTCGCTTTCCTCGACGACTCCGACGACGACGGTTTTAAAGACTTTTGACGACTCTTTTTAGTACTCGCGTTGTTATTCTTCTCCTTGGTGTTGTTGTTGTTCACGGCAGAAGCAGCGCGAGTTGTTGTCGTTAAAAACGAAGGCATGTTTAGGAGAGACGAGTGACGTCTCCGAGGAGTGATTTCGAGTGAAAAACGAGCGGATGATGTTAACGCAGTTTAAGATTGGCTCAATGCTATATATTAGATTACATTCGTTACTTTATTTCGACGCTACTATGGTTATTATTGTTCGTGTTATTATTTAGCGGCTTCGTAGTCGGCTAAGATGGAGTCGACGTCGTCTTCGCCTCCGATGTTGTCCAAGACCGAGTCGTCTTTGGCGGCAACCGCCGTCGCGCTCGAGTCGTCCTCTTCGTCCTCTTTCTCGGCTTTGGAAGGTTTGATGTCGTCGCCCCACGGGTCTTTCTTTGCTTTCTTGGAAGATTTCTTGGACTTTTTGGAAGAGTTGTTGTCGTCATCGTCGTCGTCGTCGTTGCTCAAGCCTCCCATGATGATGTCCATGTCAGAGAGTTTCTTCGGCTTTTTCTCCTTCTTGGCCGGTTTCTCCTCGACGACTTCACCAGTCGGAACGGCGGCTTCCACGACGGGTTCTTCGGTTGTTGGAGCTACGACGGCGGCAGTGGCACTCGATGGAACGGCGATATCGGCTGGCTGAGTAGTCATTACTGGCTGACCGGTCGCAGGATCGATAAAGGTTGCGACAGGTTGAGGTACTTGCTGCGGCGCCGGTTGTTGTTGCTGCGGTATGGCAGCAGCCGCGACCGGGTCGACGTCAGTAGCCGCCGCTTCTGGTACCGCGGACACGGACGAAGACGTCAAGTCTGCACCGTTACCACCGAGCAACATCGCCTTGACCTTTTCCGCCGCGCTTTGTACGTCCGTCGTTAACGAAGAAGTAGAAGCGCTTGGTTGCGTTTCCATTTGCTGCATAGCTTGGAAATCCGCATCCATGTCCTTCGTCGCCTCGTTCGTTTTCCAAGAGTCAAGTTTTTCCTTCAGTTGCTGCTCAGCCGTCAACACTTGTTTCTGCGCAGCCGCTTTCTTCTCTTCGATAGACTGAGCGACAACTTGCGCGACTTCCTTTCTCAACGCCTCCAAATCAGGCTCTTGGTCCGCGCCGCCGGTGTCTCGTCTGGTGGATAAAATATCGGCGTCATCATTAAGAGAAAGATCATCAAGATTTTCGGGCATATCATCGTCGCCACGAGCCGAGGAAGCGCGCGCGTAAGCTGAAGATGACGATCGAGAAGGTTGATCCTTTTCCTTCATCTTGCTTTCAAACAAAGCCTCCATGCGTTCGATGGCGTCCTCCGCGCGGTCCTTTTCCGTGTGACCGGCAATCTCTTGCGGTTGCTGCTGCACGACAGGTTGCGGCGCAGTCACGACTGGTCGACCGAATTGGTCGTACAAGACTGGCTGTGGTTGATAACCGTACGGTTGTTGCATCATGGGAACGCCCATTTGCGGTTGCATCTGTTGGTTTCCGTTGAGCTGGCCGAACGTGTTCGCGTACAACTTGTTTTCGATACCCGCGACAGCCTTTTGCACCCGCTTCTCGATACGACTCGCCTTCTTTCCCTTTCGAAACGGCGCTAAGTTATCTTCCTCGTCATCATCGTCGTCGTTGTTCAAACCCATCTTATCGAATTTCTCCGCGATGATTTGCTCGAGTTTTTCTTCCATCTTTGTATCCTTTTCTCTCTTGGCGATGTCTTCGATGCCCAACTTCTTCAGCGTTCTCTCGACAATTTGGTTCATCTCGAGCTGCGTCGGTTCCAAGTACGGTTTATCTTCGACGATATCGGGATCCATCAGACTTAACTTTTGCTTAATCATCTCGCCCATTCGAGCGTCGTCTTCACGTCGCTGCTTCTCGGCGATGGCGTCCTCGACACCCAAGTCGCGCATTTTCTGGTTCAGTTTATCCTCCGTGCTCATTGGTTCACCTAAAGACTGCCTCGCGTTGTCGCTTCTTCGATAATCGCGTTCTTCGTCGTATTCGTCGCGTCGTCGGTCGTCTCTTCTTCGTCTCCGATCTCTTTCGTCGTATTCGTAATCGTCCTCGTCCTCGTCGTCGTATCTTCTTCGCGAAGACCTTCTCTCTTTGTTGTTTTCCTCTTCTTTATCGTTTAAAATACGAGCGATAGATTCGGTTAATCGATCCATCGGCGATAACGAGCGTTCGATGGCTTTTGGCCCAGCCCGGGCGGCGTTGGCCGCGTTGTCGAGTTTCCCGACAAACGCGTCCACGACGTTCCCGACCGCACTCGCCGAAGCTTCTTCCAACTTCTCTTCGAGATCTTCTTGAGAAACGCCCAAGGCTTGCTGACTGCTACCGCTGCTCCTTCGTCTGGAAGACTTTTGCTTTGGAATGATGATTTTCGGTTGAAAGTTAATCGGTTGCTGCTGTTGCGGTTGATAATACTGCTGTTCTTGTTGTTGTTGCTGCTGTTGCTGCTGCTGCTGTATTTGTTGTTGCTGCAACTGTTGTTGTTGCACTTCAATTTGCTGCTGCTGTTGCTGTTGTTCATCTGCATCGGCGGCAACTTCTCGCTGCGACTGCTCAACAGTTTGTTGTTCAGCTGGCGCCGGATCTTCTTCCGATTCACCAGTTTCCGCTTGCTCGTTTTCAGTAGTATCACCATCATCGTCCGGCACGACTATATCCTCTTCATCGTCAACGTGGCCTCTCGCGCGATCTTCTTCTTCTTCTTCTTCTTCTTCTTCCTGAGAAGAAGAAGAAATTCGACCGGATGGATCGTCGACGTCGAGGTTGACGTCTTCATCTGGCAACGCATCCATGCTCGATAAATCCGGTCCAGAAGACGCGGTAGACGTTTCCTCCGTCGTCGTCGCTGTACTGCTAGAATCAACAACCATCGGCGGTCGCGGTGGCACGACACCGTTAGAGAACGAAGAGGAGGTGATGATGGGCGCCTGGGGCGTTGGGAAAGTTGTTGAAGAAGACGCGATTGTCGTCGTCGTCGGTTGTTCCTGCTGTTGCGGCACGAACATCGTCGGCGTCGGCTGTTGAGCCGTGGTCGCAGTCTCCGCCGCCGCTAACGTTCCCGAACTTGGCGTCGCCGCGCCGTCGTCCAAACTCAAACCAATATCTTGCGATAACGCGTCTTCGGTATCGTTCGGCGCATCGTCGACGAGTAAAGAACTCGCATCTTGACCTTCCCTCGCTAAGATATCCGCCGCCGAGAGCGTCGTAGAGCTCGGGACTTTCGATAACATATCCGTAGAATCGTACGGTTTCGGTTTTTCCGAAACAGAAGAAGTTTGCGTTTCTTCCTCCTCCTTCTTCTTCGAAGGCGATTCAGACGAGTCTTTGTCGTCGTCGTTATTGTTCTTCTTCTTCTTCTCCTTCTTCTCCTCCTTCGTCGGTTTCTTTTCGACAACTTTCGGCTTCGGTTTCTCCACTTTCTTCTTCTTCGGCGGGTTCTTCAACAACGAATCGAAGCCGATATCGTCTTCCAATTTGTTACTTTTGTTCCCGCCGAGCGACGCCGTCTCGCCCTTTTCAGCGGGAGGATTGGATTTCTTCTTCTTCTTTTTCTTATCGTCGTTCGACCCCCCGAGCCTTGGTAAAACAGAAGACGAGGACGAGGAGGAAGACGCGCCGTCGCCGCTTCTCATCCGTTCGTTTTCTTCTTCTTCTTCATCTTCGTCTAGAGGAAAAGCGCTTTTGTGAGCGTGGTGCTTTTTCCAGTCAAATCTCGGCATCATCTTTTCCAAAAACCAGGAGGATCGATCGTCGTCCTCCTCCTCCTTTTTGTTGTTGTTGTTGTTGTTGTTGTTCAAAAGCGAGGACGACGATGGTTTTTCGTCGTCGTATTCATCCTCCTCATCTTTACCACCCCCGCGTTGTTGTAAACAG
>Ga0255783_10001300_pt1 | contig 26920 bp, 28 predicted proteins | sample 011ome_22_FD_179981 | JGI IMG/M metagenome (GOLD analysis project Ga0255783, IMG submission 179981) | Coastal salt marsh microbial communities from the Groves Creek Marsh, Skidaway Island, Georgia - 011507BT metaG (version 2) | ecosystem: Environmental > Aquatic > Marine > Intertidal zone >... | reverse complement strand
TAACAAATCTACAGCTGCTGCTGATGCTAATGCTACTGGTGCTGCTGATGCTTACGCTAAAGGTCAAGCAGATGCATACGCTAAAGGTAGAGCTGATGCATACGCTAAAGCACAAGCAGATGCATACGCTAAAGGTTATGCAGATGGCAAAGCAACAGGCGTTGTTTCTCAGTAATTATTAGAGCAATCTAATATAAAGACCACCCTTCGGGGTGGTTTTTTATTGCACGAAAACTAAATGAATTTCTATACTTCAGTCCGACCAAAACCTACCAAACAAATTAAGATCATTGGTGAGACTATTTTTGGCGAAACCTTTCGCCCAAGTGCCTGGGCTGAGATGTTAGTGACCCCATTTTATGATGAAGTTAAATGCGACAATGGTTGTGTAAAAATACAAATAGAAAACGGACTTAAAACCATTACTTTTAATGATTTACTTGGCTTACACAATTCTTATAAATACGATCACCTGATTAACTTTGCAAAAGTTAATAACCTTAAAGTAGAATCAAGCATTTGCTCATAAAAAAACCACCCCGAAGGGTGGTCTTTTTTAAAACATTAGTTATTATTTATTCACCTTTGGCTTGGGCCATAACTTCTTCAACAAAATTATCTTCTTTCTTCTCTATACCCTCTCCAACTTCATATCGAGTGAAAGAGACAACCGAAGCATTATTATTTTTCAGAAGTTGAGCAACCGTTAGGTCTGGGTCCTTAACGAAAGACTGACCCTCAAGGGTAACTTCTGCAGCAAACTTTTTCATCTTTCCAACAATCATTTTTTCAATGATGTCATCAGGCTTGCCTGACTCTCTTGCTTGTTCAACAAAGATTGCTTTTTCACGTTCAATAAGATCTGCTGGGATATCAGCTTCCTTAACACACTCAGGTTTTGATGCAGCAATATGCATAGAGATATCTTTAGCTAAGGATTCATCACCGCCTTGAAGAATCGTAACGACTGCAATTTTCTCACCGTGTTTGTAAGCACCAATAATGCCACCATCTGCATTAATTGTCGCAACTCTTCTAATTGAAATATTCTCACCAATCTTAGCAACGATGTCTTCTCTTACTTTTTCTAATGATTCACCATCAAGAGATTCATTCATAAAATCATCAATATTAGATGGTTTGGTTGAAAGTGACAAGTCGCCAAGTTTGTTAACAAAGTTTTGGAATTCATCACCTTTAGCAACAAAATCTGTTTCACAATTCACTTCCAGAATTGTTGCTACGGAATTATCTTCGTTAGTGGTAATTTTAACAAGACCCTCAGCCGCGATACGACCCGCCTTTTTGGCTGCTTTTGCAGCACCTGAGGCGCGCATTAAATCTAAGGCTGCCTCAATATCACCATTTGTCTCAGTTAGCGCTTTTTTACAATCCATCATGCCAGCGCCAGATCTTTCTCTTAATTCTTTAACTAATGCAGCAGTTATTGCCATCTCTATCTCCTAATCTATGCTAATTTATCAATGATCTGAGCTTTTGTTTCAGATGCCTTTACCTCAACACCTTGTGTTGCAGCATATTCCATCAACTCAGCCTTCTTCATTGCATTAAGAGCAGTTTTGTTTAGCTTTTCACCTTTTGCCTCAGACTTGACTTCTGTCTCAGCTTTTTTAGCTTCAACTTTAGCTTCTTTCTTGTCTTCAGTTTTTGGAGCTTCTTTCTTAACAACTTTTTTCACTGGTTTATCATCTGGATCACCAGCGTTAGCAACTTTAGCCTCAAGAACAGCATTAGCGATTTCACGAGCATATAAAGTTATCGCCCTAATCGAGTCATCGTTTCCTGGTATGACATAATCAATACCTTCAGGATTATGATTAGTATCAACAACACCAATGATTGGAAGTTGTAGGATCTTGGCCTCTTTGATTGCATTCTTTTCATGTCCAATATCGATAACAAAAACGACATCAGGAAGACCGCCTAAATCTTTGATACCACCAAGACTTCTTTCAAGTTTTTCTTGTTCGCGTCTTAGGTTAAGTTTTTCTTTTTTGCCAAATTGGGCAAAGTTCTCTTCAGCAAGGAACTCAAGATCTTTTAATCTTTTGATAGATGACTTGATAGTTTTATAGTTTGTCATCATGCCACCTAACCAGCGATGGTTAACATAAGGCATGCCACACCTCTCAGCTTCTTGTTTGATTATCTTACTTGCAGAACGTTTTGTGCCTACAAAAAGGATTGAACCGCCTGACGCTGCAGTTTTACTGACAAAGTTCAAAACATCATTGAACTTAGGCAGTGTTTTTTCAAGATTAATAATATGAACCCCGTTACGTGCACCGTAGATGTAAGGTTCCATTTTTGGATTCCAAAATCTTGATCTGTGTCCAAAATGAACGCCAGCCTCAAGCATTTGCTTCATAGTTGTTTTAGCCATATTTTCTCCTGGGTTAAACTTCCGCCTACCCCATTCAATCAACACCTAAGCGCACCCTGATTGAAAGATAGGTAAACGTGATAAATTTGATGATCAGTTGATCATCCGTAAAAGGGGTAGATTATACCAATCTACCTTTTAATAAACAAGTAATTAACTGACTTTTGCTAACTCAGCTCGCATTGCGTCAATTGTTTTCTTATAGTCTTCTGTGTTAAAAATTGCTGACCCTGCTACAAAAGTATCTGCACCTGCTGCAGCAATCTCAGCAATGTTATCAACTTTTACACCGCCATCGATTTCTAGGCGAATGTCGAGACCCCTGTCATCAATCATTTTTCTAACAATTTTCAACTTGTCTAGAGATGAAGGGATGAACGATTGACCACCAAAGCCCGGATTAACCGACATTAATAAAACCATATCCAGCTGATCAATAACATGATCAAGATAATTCAATGGAGTTGCAGGATTAAAGACCAAACCAGCCTTACAGCCAGAGTCTTTAATCAAACCAATGGTTCTATCGATGTGCTCAGATGCTTCAGGATGAAAGGTAATGAAACTCGCACCTGCGCTAGCAAAATCTGGAATGATTCTGTCAACCGGTTTCACCATTAGATGCACATCAATTGGTGCGGTAACACCATGGTTTCTCAACGCTTCACAAACTAGGGGCCCAATAGTAAGATTTGGAACATAGTGATTGTCCATCACATCAAAGTGAACGATATCAGCACCTGACTCAAGGACATTATCAACCTCCTCTCCAAGTCTAGCAAAATCAGCGGATAAAATGGAAGGCGCAATATAATTGTTTTGTTTCATGGTTTGAGTCTCCTAATTAAAAGTAAGTAGTGAGTGTCCTGACATTTCAGGAGGTTGCTCAACATCCATCATGTAGAGCAAGGTTGGGGCAATATCTGATAGGGCACCAGACTGAGGGGCAACAAATTTTGCAGATCTTGATCCAATATAAATCAATGGCACTGGATTAGTTGTATGTGCGGTATGAGGTTCCTTGGAGTCCAGTTCAAACATTTGTTCGATATTTCCATGGTCTGCTGTGATTAAAATTTCACAGCCTGTTTCTTTAGCTTGTTCAACTATAAGCCCCAAACACTTATCTACTGCCTCAACGGCAGAAATTGCCGCATCTAGTTTCCCAGTGTGTCCCACCATATCAGTATTCGCAAAATTGCATATGATTAGATCATATTTCTGAGATTCAATCTGCGTAACCAGTGAGTCTGTTAACTCAAAAGCACTCATTTCAGGTTTAAGATCATATGTGTGAACATTTGGGGAAGGAATAAGAATTCTATCTTCACCATAAAATGCATCTTCTACACCACCATTGAAGAAGAATGTCACATGAGCATATTTCTCAGTTTCAGCAATTCTAAGTTGAGTCATGCCTATGTTTGAAACGTATTTACCAAGAACATTATTAAGTTTTGGACTTGGAAAGATAACCGGAAGATTAAAGTCTTTCTTGTATTCTGTAAGACAGAAAAACTGGATGGGAAGGAAATTTCCTCGAGAGAAACCTTCAAAATTTTCTTCGTTAAAGGCACGAGTTAATTGTCTTGCTCTGTCTGAACGATAATTCATAAAGATAACGACATCACCTTTTAAAATCGGTACAGGGGCATTGATAACAGTAGATTGAATAAACTCATCTGTTTCCCCTCTTTCATAGGCCATATCAACAGCCTGAGTTGCAGATTTAGCGAGAAATTTTCCAACGCCCCTTGAAATCAACTCATAAGCATCTCTGGTTCTTCTCCACCTATGATCACGGTCCATGGCATAGTATCTGCCAATGACGGAAACAATTTCACCAACACCAGCTTCTTTAATTTTATTTTCAAATGCCTCAATGTATTTCTTGGCGCTTTTTGGTGGACAGTCTCTACCGTCAGTAAATATATGGAAATAAACACGAAGCGAGCCAACTTTTTTAACCATATCCAGAAGTGCAGATATGTGATCAATATGCGAATGAATCCCTCCATCAGATAGCATCCCCATAATATGAATTGACTTATTGTTGTAGGTTGCATAATCGAATGCATTTCTCAAAACGGGATTTCTGTAAAAATCACCTGATTCAATATCATTATGAATTCTTGTGAAATCTTGTTTAACAATTCGACCAGCACCAATGTTCATATGACCCACTTCAGAATTGCCCATTTGCTCGTCAGGAAGTCCAACACGCACACCACTTGTACAAATTAAAGTGGATGCGCACTCTTTTTGAATTTTGTCCCAGACAGGAGTTTTTGCTAGTGCAATAGCATTATTTTCAACAGTTGTTGAGTATCCCCAGCCATCCAGGATCAATAGTAGTTTTGTCTCTTTTTTTGTAATCATTATTTACTAAACATTGAATAGGAAATGTACCACATCCCCATCTTTCATAATATATTCTTTACCTTCAGAGCGAAGCTTTCCATTTTCTTTGGCGCCTTTTTCTCCTGAAAATGCAATGAAGTCATCAAAAGCGATGACTTCAGCTCTGATGAAACCTTTTTCAAAGTCACCATGAATTTTACCCGCTGCTTTAGGAGCGCTATCACCAATATTAATGGTCCAGGCCCTGACCTCTTTAACACCAGCAGTAAAATAGGTTTGCAGACCTAAAAGCTTGTACCCTGCATGTATCAACCTATCAAGTCCAGATTCCTCTTGGCCCATTTCGGCTAGAAATTCAGCTTTTTCTTCAATTGAAAGTTCGGTAATCTCAGCCTCTATATCGGCACAAATGGGAACCACTTCTGCGCCTTCTTTTGAAGCAATATCAGAAACCAAATTTAATAAGGGGTTGTTTGTAAAGCCCGACTCGGAGACATTCGCGACATAGAGAACTGGTTTCGAGGTGAGTAGTTGAAATCCATTTAAGAGTAATTTTTCTTCGCTCGTGAATTCAATGGTTCTGACAGGTTGTCCCGCCTCTAAAACCGGAAGAATTTTCTCTACAAGATTCCTAAGAGGCAACTCTTTTGTTTGGCCTGCTTTGGTGTTTCTTTTAACCTTTTCATAGGTTTTCTCAAGAGAGGCTAGGTCAGCTAACACTAACTCAGTATTAATGATTTCCATATCATCAACAGGCGATACCTTGCCTGAAACATGAACAATGTCATCATTTTCGAAGCACCTAACAACATGAACAATCGCATCTGTTTCCCTAATGTTAGCTAGAAACTGATTTCCAAGACCCTCACCCTCAGAAGCGCCTTTTACTAAACCTGCAATATCAACGAACTCTATCGTCGTAGGAATGATTTTTTCAGGATGAACAATATCGGATAATTTAACCAGCCTTGAGTCATTGATTGGCACCACACCAACATTAGGTTCGATAGTGCAAAAAGGGTAGTTTGCAGATTCAATTCCTGCTTGAGTGAGCGCATTAAAAAGTGTCGACTTTCCAACATTTGGCAAACCAACTATTCCACACTTGAAACCCATAACTACCTACTATGTAAATTTAACATTGCTTGATCCATATCACCAGATACAATATTCTCGATTTCACCCAGTGAGTCAATCAATGAATTTTGTAAAACTTCAAATTCTTTTTTTGGAGGATTGCTTAGTACGTAATCCGATACAGCGTCTTTATGACCAGGATGCCCTATACCAATTCTAATTCTATAAAAATCTGAAGAGCCTATTGCCTTAATGGTATCTCTAAGGCCATTATGCCCTCCATGACCTCCGCCAAATTTAAGTCTGATCTTTCCAAGATCTAAATCAAGTTCGTCATGAACAATCAAGATCTCATCACTCTCTAGTTTAAAGAAATTCTTCAGGCTGCTGATGGCTCTTCCAGAACCATTCACAAAGGTTTGAGGTTTGCACAGCACCACATCAGTTTCACCAAACACAGCCTTGGCTGTTAGTGAGCTATGTTTGCTTTCTTTTTTAAATCCTGCCGACTTTAGATGGGCTAGAGCATCAACAAACCAAAAACCAACATTATGGCGATGATACTGATACTTATCCTCATAATTGCCTAGACCGGCTATCAGCTTAATCGCCATAAAAAATAGTTTTAATTAACCCTCGCCACCTTCGGATGATTCATCAGATTTTTCGGCATTGTCATCTCCAGAGGCATCACCCTCTCCTTCGCCGCCTTCTTCATCTTCTTCAACTTCAGCCATCTTACGAGCAGCAGAAATTGATACGATAGTCTGATTGTGTGCTTCAGGATCATCATGCTGAAGAGCGGTCAGTAAAACACCCTCTGGCATAACAAGATCCATCAAACTTAGGTGATCACCCAGCTTAAGTTTAGTGATGTCCAAATCAATGCCATGTGGAAGATTGCCTGGTAGACATGAAATTTCTACAAAAGTAATGAACTGATTCAAAACCGCACCCACCCTGATTGCTTTGTTTTCTTCGCCACCAATAAAGTGAAGTGGAACGCGGGTGATAATAGTCTTGTTCATATCAACTCTTTGAAAGTCAACATGTGTAATTGTGTTTTTGGCCGGATGACGCTGAAGGTCTTTTACAATAACCGACTCTTTGTTTTTTTCTATGTTTAAGTCTAAAACTGATGTAAACGCTTCTTCATTTTCAAGAAGGTGTGTAATTTCATGAATGCTGACCGTTACATTAATAGGGTCCTTTCCAGCACCATAGACAATGGCTGGAACTTTTTCATCTCGACGCAGGCGGCGGCTCGCACCCTTGCCCTGGTCATTTCTAGTTTCTGCATTGATTGACATGCCCATAAGAATTCTCCAAAAATTAAAATTAAATCAACATCTTTTGCGACCAAAGATGTCGAAGGGTGAGAATTTTACCTCATTTTCAATGAAAGGGTATAAGGTATCAGTACTTTCTGAAGAAAAACAAGACAATCAAAGACAAGACAATTGAGGCAATCGACAAGTCATGAAAATTATTAATAAACAATAATGCTGACACAATCAGAAAAGTGGCTGAGAAGATATAGGCGCCAATGTTTCTTGTGTCTTTTTTGGATTGTTCAATAATTTTTTTGGTTTGGGCATCATTAAGAGCTTGAAAATCTCTCATTTGATTTATTTTTTTCAAAGCGCCCATTGTTAGTGATGGCAGCTCAGGTAAGGATTGGATAATTGATGGGGCTTGGTTATATAGGGATTTCATCGCCTCTTTTGCGTCATACTTTTCTTTCATAAGCTCCTCTAAGTATGGTTTAGCAGTATCCCATAAATTTAAACTTGGATAAAGTTGCCTTCCAAGACCTTCAATATTTAAGAGCGTTTTTTGCATCAATAGCAGCTGAGGCTGGATAGAGATATTAAACTTTCTTGCCTCATCAAATAAATTAAGTAGCACCTGACCAAAGGAAATCTCATTAAGAGGTTTGTCAAACATAGGATCACATACTTTTCTAATCGACTCCTCAAATTCACGCAGCTCAGTATCCGCGGGAACCCAACCAGATTCAAGATGGGCTAAAGCCACTTTTTTATAGTCTCGATTGAAAAAGGCTAGAAAATTTTCAGATAAGTAATGAAGGTCATTTTGGGTGAGTGTCCCCATAATGCCAAAATCAACCCCCGCATATTTTTCTCCCTCAGCAACAAAGATATTACCTGGATGCATATCGGCATGAAAAAAATTGTGTTTAAAAACCTGGGTAAAAAAGATAGTCACTCCGTTTTCTGATAATTTTTTTAAATCAGTTCCTTTTTTCTTTAGCGTTTCAACATCGCTAATCGGAGTGCCGTAAATTCTCTCTGTAGTGAGTATATTTTCACAGGTGAAATCATCGAAGACTTTTGGTACATAGAGTAGATCAGAGTTCTCAAAATTGGCTCTTAGTTTCTTGGCGTTATTCGCCTCTTTAATCATGTCAAGCTCACCCAAGATGATTTGCTCGAACTCGGCAACTGCAGATTCAGATCTTAACCTTTTCCCATCTGGATGTTTATCAATAATTTTTGCGATAGAGTATAGGAAAGAAATATCTCTTTTAATAAGTTTCTCAATATCAGGTCGAACCACTTTCACTACCACCTCATCTCCTGAGGCGGTTTTAGCACTATGTGCCTGTGCTATTGAGGCTGAACCGAGAGGCTCATCATCAAATCTTTCGAAAAGAACATCAATTTCTCTTCCTAATGAATCGGCAATAATTTGTTTGGCATTATTGCTGTCAAAAGGAGGGCAGCTGTCTTGGAGTTTTGCCAGTTCATCACCTATGTCATTTGGGATTAGATCTCTCCTAGTAGAAAGAGTTTGACCAAATTTAATAAAAATTGGACCCAGTTCCTCCAGAGTTCTTCTGATTCGCTCTCCTCGGTTGAGTTTCTTGATAGGAAAGTAATGCCAGGGGGTAATATATGAAATAAATCGATATTTTTTGAGGGCTGGAGCAGAGAGCAACATCGAATCAATTCGATATTTCATCATCACCTTTGATATGCCAATGAACCTAGACAAACTTTTCATAGATTATGAGTTTGCAGAGCTATCTTTAGTTGGTGAAACCACAAAACGGGCAAAATCTTGTTTGAGTTTCTCAAAACTTAAATTCTCAAAGTCAATATTTTCCTTTAATAAATTCCCCGCTTTGATCATCGCCTGTGAGGGCATATCACCAAAAATGTTCGCCATAATTTCTTCAACATCAAAGTCCACCTGTTCAATTACCTCGAGAAGAAGTTGTGCACTTTTAACGTTTCCAGTAATTTTGATCTCATCTTTTTTTAATAACTCTTTGGCAGGCGTTTTATTGAAAAGAGATTTAACCACTTTCGGTTCAATAATAATTTCAGCATCTAAAGATGAGCCATCGGTTGCTAGAACATGAACACGGTTGTTAAGGAATATAAAGTTGGTTTCGAATGGGGTCTTGGAGACTTTAAGATTTATTCTTTGTCCGTCAAGATCAGATAGATCTAAATTGGCATTATTGCAAAATTTATTAATCGCAATCTCAAGTAGAAAATGTGCCATTAAACCTTGATTCCCTTATGAATAGCAACCACCCCGCCTGTTAAGTTTTGATATTCGCACATATCAAAACCTGCATCAATAATCATTTGTTTCAAGGTTTCTTGATCAGGGTGCTTCCTAATTGATTCTGCTAGATACTGGTATGAGTCCTCATCGCCTGCAAACCAAGAACCAAACTTAGGAATTAAATTAAAAGAATATGCGTCATAAATTTTTTCCAGAACAGGATTCGTGGTTTTAGAAAACTCCAGAACAATTAAAATACCTCCAGGTTTTAAAACTCGGCACATCTCTGAGAGTGCTTTATCTTTATCGGTTACATTTCTAAGACCAAAAGCAATAGAGACCAGATCAAAGGAATTGTCCTCGAAGGGAAGTTTTTCCGCATTGGCTTGAACAAACTCAATGCCAAGTACTCCAGAGTTAATGAGATTTCTTTTGCCTTCATCAAGCATCGCTTCATTGATATCAGAGGAGACAATGCGACCAGAGTTCCCAATTTTTTTATGATAAAGTTTGATTAAATCGCCCGTCCCACTCGCTAAGTCAAGTATAGCATCTCCTTTTTTGACATTTGCAATGTCAATGGCATACTGTTTCCAGAGACGGTGAATGCCAAATGACATCACATCATTCATGAGGTCATAATTACTCGCAACTGAGTCAAAAACGCCTTTTACAAGTTTTTCTTTATCCTTGGTTGGAACTTCTTTATAGCCAAAGTGTGTAGTTTTATCCATAATTAAAGTTTTGGAAATTTTCTGAATTTAGAGCCCGTGTATATTTGTGTTGGTCGGAAAATTCTATTGTGTTCAATTTGCTCTTCCCAGTGCGCCAACCAACCCGCAGATCTGGCTACAGCGAAAATTGGAGTAAATTGATCTGTAGGAAGTTTAAGAATTTCAGAATATAGAATGCCAGAGTAGAAGTCGACATTAGGAAACACACCTTTTTTAGATAGCAGTTCTTCACAAATTCGTTCAACCTCCAAAGCCGTTTCAAATCTCTTTGATAGTTTTAGGCCTGTTTTGTTGACATAGTCTTCTATCATTCGTTGAAGAATGGTTGCACGAGGGTCTTTGACAGAATATTCACGGTGCCCCATACCCCAAATTACTTGTTTCTTTTCAAGGCGTTTCTCAATATATTCTCTAGCTTTTGAGGGTTCTCCGATTTTATCCAACATATTTAGAACGTCTTCATTAGCGCCACCATGTAATGGTCCAGCCAGAGTTCCAACCGCCGCTGAAATTGCTGCAAATGGGTTGGTCAGTGTAGAGGCGGTCACCATGGTTGAAAAGGTTGATGCATTAATTGTATGTTCAGCATGCAAAATAAGACAAGCATCAAATAGTTTCACTAGTTCATCGCTGGGCTCTTTACCTGAGAGCATGTATAAGAAGTTTTTTGCATAACCCAAGTTTGGGTCTGGTTCAACGGGATCATAGCCATTTCTGACGTGTTCCCACATGGCAACCAAAGTCGCCATCTTGGACAAAATATGAATCAGAGCATTTTGAGCTTCTGAAGTCTCGAAAGCTGCCTTTTTAGATTCAGGATAGAAAGGAGCCATTGATGCAATAGCACCTTGCAACACATTCATTGGGTGTCCGTTTGGTGGCAATGCCCACATCATATTCCTAATGTTGTATTTAACTCGGTAATGCTTCTGGAGGGTTTTTTGAAACTCATCGATAGCAGACTTGTTCGGAAGTTCGCCCAAAAGCAATAACATGGCTGTCTCTTCGAAGGTGGTATTTTCAACCAGATCTTCAATGGAATATCCTCTGTAGGCAAGTATTCCATTTTTTCCATCAATGGATGAAATTGCAGACTCGGTGGCAGGAACGCCAGCCAGTCCAGGAATATAATCAATCACGGAAAACCCCTATTTAAACGGAAAAAGACGAACCGCATCCACAGGTCGTCTTCGCATTAGGATTATGAATAATAAATCTTGAACCTTGAAGATCCTCAAGGTAATCAACTGTTGCCCCAATCAAATATTGATAGCTCATAGGATCAACAACCAATTTAACGCCATCTTTTTCAACACCACAGTCGCCTTCTTTATGCTGGTCATCGAAAGTGAAGCCATAAGAGAAACCCGAGCATCCACCACCTGTGATGTAGACCCTGAGTTTTAAGTTGTCATTCTTTTCTTCTTTAATGAGATTAGCAACTTTTTTTGCAGCATTGTCACTAAAAACAATATCAGCTTCTTCAATTACGTCAACATTTTCCATGTTTACTCCAAATTAAGGTAATAGTCCGATTGACTCCAGACCCATTGTTTCTTCCAGACCAAACATTATATTCATATTCTGCACTGCTTGTCCAGAAGCGCCCTTAACCAAATTATCAATAACAGACATAATTACCAACTTCTCATTATCGGCAGATTTTTGAATGGCAATCTGACAAAAGTTTGAAGATTTCACACTGCGTGTTTCTGGAAATTCGCCTTCTGACAAGATTGTAACAAATGGCTCATTGGAATAGGTTTTAAGAAAATAAGGCAATACATCTGTATTTTTATCAATTAAGTCCACATAAATGGTTGAATGGATACCTCGAATCATTGGAGTTAAATGAGGAATGAATGTCAACCCAACCTTTTGACCAGCCATATTCTCTAGTTCTTGTTTTATTTCAGGATAGTGTCGATGTCCACCAACGGCATAAGCCTTAAATGTTTCACTGGTTTCACATAATAAAGTCGCCTGATTTGCTCCACGACCAGCACCGCTAACACCGGATTTACAATCTGCAATGATATTGTCAAGATGAATTAGCTCATTCTCAATTAAAGGTTTAAGGGCAAGTTGAACTGAGGTGGGATAGCAACCCGGATTAGCAACCAGATTCGCACTTTTAATTTCATCACGATAGTTTTCAGGAAGCCCATAAACAACTTCTTTTAAGAGATCAGTTTTGGTGTGATCCATCCCATACCACTCAGACCATACCTTGTTATCTGAAATCCTAAAGTCAGCGCCCAAATCAATCACCTTAATGCCCTCACTCAGCAGTTCTGACGCGCCTTCCATGGCAACACCATGCGGAGTGGCAAAGAAAACAACATCACATTTTTTTGTCTCCTCGGCACTTGGAGAGGAGAAACATAAATCGGTTTGGTTTTTTAAAGAAGGAAAGACTTCATCAACCCTTTTTCCATCTAAGCTGCGCGAACTGATGGATACCACATCAGCATTGGGATGACCATGAAGGATTCGAAGCAACTCAATGCCTGTGTATCCCGTTCCGCCAATAATTCCAACTTTAATCATGAACAATATTCAACATTTTTTCTAAATAATGAATGTTGACTCCACCCTTCTGGAAGCCTTCATCTTTCATTATGTCTCTTTGCAGAGGAATGTTGGTTCTAATACCATCAATTACCATCTCATCAAGGGCATTCAACATTTTGATAGTTGCTTGCTCTCTGTCATTGCCGTGAACAATTAACTTTCCAATCATTGAGTCATAATGAGGCGGAACAGTATAGCCATTATAGATATGAGAATCAATACGAATCCCAAAACCACCTGCAGGATGATATTGAGTAATCATGCCTGGAGACGGCAGAAAACTGACAGGATCTTCTGCATTTATTCGACATTCAAAAGCATGACCGTTAATTTTTATATCACTTTGGGCGAAGGATAGTTCTGCGCCATCAGCAATTTTAATTTGTTCTTTCACGATATCAACCCCAGTGATCATCTCAGTGACGGGATGCTCTACCTGAACACGTGTGTTCATTTCAATGAAATAGAACTCACCATTTTCGTAAAGAAATTCAAAAGTACCAGCGCCTCGGTAGTTGATTTTTTTGCACGCATTGGCACAAATCTCACCAATTTTATCTCTCTCAGCCTGAGTAATTCCAGGGGCAGGTGCCTCCTCAACAACCTTCTGATGCCTTCTTTGCATTGAACAATCTCTCTCACCAAGATGGATTGCATTGCCATGTTCATCTGCCAAAACTTGAATCTCGACATGTCGAGGTGTTTTTAGAAATTTCTCCATATAGACTTCAGGATTTCCAAAGAAACTCTGAGCCTCACTTTTGGTCAGTTCAATGGACTCTTGGAGATCTTCTTGTTTTTCTACCACTCTCATTCCTCGGCCACCACCACCACCAGAAGCCTTGATAATAATCGGGTAACCAATCTTATTGGCAAGTTTCATATTTTCGTCAATATCGTCTGAAATCGCACCATCAGATCCAGGAACACAAGGTACTCCAGAAGCTTTCATAGCCTTGATGGCAGCAACCTTGTCCCCCATCTCGCGAATATTTTCCTCTCTTGGCCCAATAAAGATGAAACCACTTCCTTCAGATCTTGCTACGAAGTCAGCATTTTCAGACAGAAAACCATATCCTGGATGAATTGCATCAGCATGCGTTACCTCGGCCGCACTTAAAAGAGAGGGAATGTTTAGATAACTTTTTGCAGAAGGATGAGGTCCAATACACACCGCCTCATCAGCAAGTTTCACGTGTTTCAGGTTCTTATCAGCATCGGAATAGACCGCCACTGTCTTAATACCTAGTTCTTTACACGCCCTTAAGATTCGTAGTGCAATCTCGCCACGATTGGCGATTAATATTTTGTGAATTTTGTTCATTCAATTACAACAAGAGTTTGACCAAACTCAACCGCTTCACCATCATTACATAAAACCTCAATCACAGTTCCAGATTGATCCGCTTTAATCTGATTCATGATTTTCATCGCTTCAATAATACAAACGGTTTCGCCTTGGTTAACGTGTTGACCAACTTCAACAAATGGTTTTGAAGTTGGTGAGGCTGCAGCATAAAAAGTACCAACCATTGGAGAGGTAATTGGATGACCTTTAATGGCCGCTTTCTCAGGTTCTGAAGTTGAAACATTAGAATCGGCAGGTGCAGCGATAACAGGCTGAGGAATACTAATGGGCTGAGCAATGGGAGCTTGTTCACCATACCTAGATATACGAACAGACTCTTCTCCTTCCTTAATTTCTATTTCAGCCATTCCTGACGACTCTAGAAGCTCCATCAGTTTCTTAACTTTTCGTAAATCCATAACGTATCCTTATTTTTTTAAATAATTTATTGCAAAATTCAATGCATAAGAATATCCATCTGAACCTAGTCCAGAGATAACACCTAATGCAATGTCAGAAAAATATGATTTGTGCCTGAAATCTTCCCTCTTGTAGACATTTGACAAATGAACTTCAACAAAAGGAATATTGACCGCAAGTAAAGCATCCCTAATAGCCACAGAGGTATGCGTGAATGCCGCAGGATTTATAATGATAAATTTGGTTTTATTTTCATGTGCTTGATGAATTGCCTCAATTAAACCAGCTTCGGCATTATCTTGATGACTATCAAGCTTTAAGCCTTTTGCTTTTGCCTCGGTTTGAAGATTATCAACGATACTATCAAGAGTGTCGTTGCCATAATGGCCGGGCTCTCTAACTCCAAGCATATTTAGATTTGGTCCATTGAGAACAAGAATATCAGACATACTAACAAGTTTAGTTAATTTAAACTGATTTTACTTGCAAATTGAGAGACTTTAGACTCTTTTAAATAAATTTAATAGAATTAAAGCGTAGATATGTGAGTGATAAACTTACCCGATTTCATAAATCCTACCACTCGTTTGACTTTAACTTCGACTCCATCTTTGAAGAACAAAAGAGCCGGGGGGCCAATGATTCCAAAACGTGACATCAATTCCTTATCGAACTCATCATTTTTAGTGACGTCTGCCTTGATATTAACGAAGCTTGAAGTTGCCTTAACAACATCTGCATCAGAGAATGTGAACTTTTCCATTTCTATGCAAGAAACACACCAGTCAGCATAAAAATCAAACATTACAATTTGATTATTTTTCTTTGCATTTGCTAAAACAGTATCAAGCTCTGCAGACGTTTTAATTTTTTCAAATACAATCTTGGTTTCTTGAACCTGAGCCGCAGAGTTTGAGGAACCCATATTCCAACCAGATAGAGGTGCAAGCATATCTCCTCCACCTCTAGCTACAAGAAGCCAGATTAAGAATCCATAGCCCATGATAATTAAACCGATTGCCTTGAAAATTCTTTGCCAAGGTGTGGAAGAGCCATCTTGAGAGTTCAAAGCACCCATTGCAATCGGAGCAATTGTAAGAAGTGATGCCCAAAGGATAAGAGAAACCATATCAGAGATCACACGATCTATTAAGTAAATTGCAACTGCCAACATTAAAATACCAAAGACATACTTGACTTTGTCCATCCATCCACCAGCACGAGGGAGCTTGCTCACACCAGCACCGACAGCAATTAGTGGAGCACCCATTCCAAGACTCATGACAAAAAGAGATAAACCACCTAAGACTGCGTCACCTGTCTGTCCAATATAGATCAGAGCGCCAGCAAGTGGTGGAGCAACACATGGACCAACAATTAATGCAGATAAGAAACCCATGATGGCAACACCTATCAAATTACCACCTTTTTGACTATTGCTTAATGATGAAATCTTATTTTGAAGAGACATTGGAAGTTGGATATCAAAGTATCCAAACATCGAAAAAGCAAGAGCAACAAATACTGCACTAAATAGCGCTAACACCCAAGGAGTTTGGAAGGCAACTTGTAAATTTTCGCCAAAATATCCTGCTAACACTCCTGCGCCTGAGTATGCTGCGCTCATTGCTAAAACAAAGACTATCGACATGATAAGAGCTCTACTTGTAGAGACTTCTTCTTTCTGTCCAACAATAATTCCAGAAAGGATTGGAATCATTGGAAAAACACAGGGCGTGAAAGATAAAAGCAAACCAAAACCAAAGAAACTTGCCAGAACCCAAAGAATATTATCCTGCTGCAAGAGGGCAGCAATTTGATCTGTTTCACTTAACTCAGTAGAAGTATTTGGGGTACTGGAAGCTGTAGTCGTTTGTTTAACCGCTGATAGTGCAGGAAGTTTGACTTTTCCACTGAATTTCTGTGGTGGATAGCACACTCCTTGATCCCAGCAACCTTGCCATGCGGCTTGGAACTCAACAGAATCTGCCTTAACATTTAGGATTGGAATTTGTAATTCAACTAATTTACGATGAGTTTCAACCTTTCCAAAAATGGGGTCATCTTTCATTTTTCCACTTGGGAATTGAATATCACCAAAATCCGCTCCCTGCATATCAATGGAAAACTTGTCATGGTAGAGGTAGTAACCATCAGCGATTTCCCATTTAGCAATGAGATTAGTGGAATCAAGAGCATCAACTGAAAATTTAAATGCCTGTTCTGGTGGAAGAGGTTCGCCAGTAATTTCTTCATCACTAACCAGTGATTTTGCACTTTTACTTGCATCTTTGAGCATGCTTAGTGCTTCTTGCATAATGTTTTGAGGTCTCAGAGAGGCAATGTTCAAAGCAACGTTTTTAGAAATTGGAGGATAACAAACACCAATATCAGCGCAGCCCTGATAGGAAACATTAAGTATGACTGATTGAGATTTTCCATCCAAAATAGGAATGATTGCAGAGGTGGCATTTCTGTAGGTGCCAATCTTTCCAAAGAACTCATCATCTATAACTTGTGCTTCAGGCATCTTAATGACACCCAATTCTTCTGATTGTTCAGAGGCTATTTTAATTTTTTCCTTATAGAGATAATAACCTTTGGCTATGTCCCAGTTTAGGTGAATCTCATCATTTACGAGTTGGGCTTTGAACCTAAAAGCCTCGTCACCAGGTAACAGTTCTTCATTTGCATAAGCAAAATTAATGAACGCAAAAAGAAGTAAAAATATAAATTTTTTCATAATTCCCCTCAACAGAACGTCAATTATAAGAAAAAACCAATTAATTGCACACTTTTATTGTGCAACAACAACCATTGCTGGTCTAAGAACTCGATCATTGAGAGTGAAACCAATTTGGACGACATCAACTATGTCATTGGTCTGTTTGTCTGGGGCAGAAATCATTGTCACAGCCTCATGAAATTCCGGGTCAAATTTTCCCTCTGAGGGGTTGATCTCTTTGATACCGAATTTTTCGAGGGTGGATGTGAAAACCTTATCAGTCATCACAACTCCCTCAAGCAATTTCTCCATGCTAGCATTCTCGTCACTTGCAGATTTGATGCCCATTGCCAGAGAGTCTTTAACTTCAAGAAGCGCTTTTGCAAAACCATCTAGGGCATATTTATGAGCATTTTCAATATCTTTTGCATTTCTGTGTTTAAGGTTCTCCATCTCAGCTTGGGACCTAAGAAGCTTTTCCCAATTTTCCTTGGCAGTTTGATTAGCTTCTTCCAGTTGAGTAGTTAATTCTTCTATTTCTTTAATAGAATTCACAGAGGCGCTTGCTTTTTTATTTGTTTTCTTTTCAGAGGTTTTATTAGACTTCTTTTGTGTCATTTTTTTGAAACTTAATGTATATTGATTAAAGATAAATAGTGACTATTTTAGACAATTCAAGTATACAAATAAAATTATGTTTTCAACCGTTGGTATTGTTATAAAACCTAATGACCCTCCCAGTGAAAAAACTGCCAAGGAGCTATACCAGCATATTGAGTCAAAGGGCATTCATGTCATTAAAGAAAGAAATAAAATCGACTCGGGCACGGATTTAATTATTGCCATTGGCGGCGACGGTACTTTACTCAATACTGCAAGATCAGTGGTAGACAAAAATATTCCCATGGTTGGTATTAATCTAGGACGATTAGGTTTTTTGGCTGATATTAAAGTCGATGATATGAAGAGCGCACTGGATCAAGTCTTAGCGGGTGTTTTTACACAGGAAAAGAGATTTCTTCTTTCATGCGAAATAGATGGTGATTCTGCTGATAAGCATTATTTAGCATTTAATGATGTCGTAATCCACAGAAAAGAAAGACTGCGCATGATTGAGTTCGATGTATTTATTGATGATTCATTTATCAATACACAAAGAGCAGATGGGTTAATTATTGCTACACCCACTGGGTCAACAGCCTACTCACTTTCAAGCGGGGGTCCAATTATGCATCCAGGTATTGAAGCGATTGGAATTGTATCTATTTGTCCTCATACAATGAGTCATCGACCTCTTATTGTCCCAAGTAGCAAAGAAATTACTGTCAAGATTCGAGATGTGGAGGAAGGAGTCAACATAAGTTTCGATGGCCATGATTCATTCCACCTTAAGTCAGATCAAACCATCAAAATTAAGCAGCATATTAATTTTGTTAATCTGTTGCATCCCGAAGATTATGATTATTTTCAAATCTTGAGAAATAAGCTTCATTGGGGCGGGAAGTTTTAAAAAGTGCTTCAGAGCCTATCAATTAGAAATCTTGCTGTCGTCGAGTCATTAGATTTCAATGCTGATGGTGGACTTAATATTATTACTGGAGAAACTGGAGCAGGAAAATCAATTTTACTGCAAGGGTTGAATCTGTTACTCGGCCAAAGAGCCGATATTGGTTTAATTAGAAGCGGTAATGATAGAGCTGAAGTCACTGCAATCTTTGAAATTAACCAGAATATCTCTGTAAGAGATTACCTATCAAATGAATCTCTTGATGAGGGCGATGATTGTATCCTTAGAAGGATTATCACTTCCGATGGAAAATCTAAAGCATTTATAAATGGTCGCGCTGTAACTCTCTCAAGTCTGAGAGACATCTCTCGTTTTTTGGTTGATATTCATGGACAGAATGAACATCATCTTCTTTTAAATCCTCTATATCAACTAGAGATTTATGACTCTTATCAGAATAATCAGGAACTTCTTGAGAACCTGGGTAAAAAAGTTGTTGAATATCGTGATATCTCTCAAAGGATTGAGGCACTGAAAAGTGATGGAAACGATAAAACTATTGAATTGCTCACTTTTCATTGCAAAGAACTTGAGACAGCCAATCTTAATCAAGAGGAATTGGACTCTATAGAAGAGCGATTTAAGTTGATAAAGAATTCTGGAAAGTTAATTGAATCGATAACTAACATTGCTGGGAATTTGAGTCATCAAGATGGCCCAGGTTATCAATTAGATAAGATTATTTTTGAGATTGAAAAAGCAACTGATTTGGACCCAAATTTAGCCGAGTCATTAGAGTTGTTGAAAAGTGCACAAATCCAAATCCAAGAAACTCAATACAATCTGGAAAATTATCTTTCATCCATCGATATTGATCCTGAAACATTCAAATCAATGGAAAATAGAATTTCCTTTTTTTATGATTTATGTAGAAAACATGATTGTGAAATCACTGAACTCATTGGCAAGAAAAATGAAATTGAGAAAAAGTTGGCACTTCTGTCCGATAGCTCAAAAAGTCTTGAGGAGTTAGTAAAAAAACAAGAAAAAATTCATCAAGAATATATCTCAATTGCTAAAGAATTGTCTGCAAAAAGGCAAGGCGGTATGGAAGAGTTTTCCCAATCAATCTCAAATCTCATGCAAGAATTAGGAATGAAAGGCAGTGTTTTTCATATTCGTTTTGATGAACAAGGAAATGGAGTTCATTCTAAAGGCAATGAGTCCATAGAGTTTTTGGTCCAAACCAACCTTGGTCAAGACATGCGCCCATTAAGAAAGATTGCCTCAGGGGGTGAACTTTCAAGAGTATCTTTGGCAATTGCAGTCTCTACAAATTCAGATAAAAATATACCTACACTGGTTTATGATGAAGTTGATGTTGGTATTAGTGGTGCAGTAGCTAGTTCAGTTGGCGAGAAACTCAAACAACTCTCAAAAAACAATCAAATTATCTGTATTACTCATCTAGCCCAAGTTGCTTCTTATGGCAATCATCATTTTAAGGTTAATAAGATTCAGCAAGATGCCGAAACTCGCACTTCAATTACCAAACTTACTGAAGAGGAAAGAAGGTTTGAACTAGCCAGAATTTTAAGTGGTGCTAAGGTCAATGAAAAATCATTAGCAGCCGCTAGTGAGTTAATCCAAGAATCAGCATAAGTAATAAAAATTGTTCACTAAATATTATTACTAGTTTTTTAGTATTATTTATTTGGCATCCGTGCACTACTTTTGAAATAGTAAAAAGGCACCAATGGATACCAAAAAAGGTATAATAGTTGTGTTTTGAAAATGACTATTGAAAAAAACAACATACTGAACATTTTTTTCAAGTCAAAAATACAGATTTTAATGGTGATATTCGCCATTATTTTTTTTGTAACTAAAGACGCTGCAATGGCAGCTGCTTTTGGGGGTTTGATTAGCGCAGTTAACACTTTGCTTGTTGGTTACCATACCAATAACCAAGCTAAAAAAAATCTTAAACCTGGCCAAAGTGTTGGGGTAATGGTTTTGAGCGTAATACAAAGAATGCTCATCTTGGTTGCGATGGTATACCTGGGTTTTGAGTTTTTACTACTCGACAAAAAAGCAATGATCATAACTATGGTAGTCGGCATACTGGGTTTTACAATAGACAAAGTTAGAGAATACAATGGCAACTGAAGGCGCAGCTCTTACATCTGGTGAATACATTAAACATCACCTTCAAAATCTAACATTTGGTCAGTTTCCTGATGGCTCATGGGGCATTGCTCACAGTGCTGCTGAAGCAAAGTCGATGGGATTTTGGGCACTGCACTTAGACACACTTGGTTGGTCTTTTTTCTTGGGAGCTCTCTTTTTATTTATCTTTTACAGAGCATCGAAGAAAATGACTGTAGAGACCCCAAGAGGAATGCAAAATTTCATTGAAAGTATTATCGAGTTTATTGACGAAAATGTCCGTGGTTCCTTTAATGGTAAGAATCCTTTGGTTGCTCCTCTAGCGTTAACAGTATTTATATGGATAACTTTAATGAATACAATGGACTTAGTTCCAGTTGACTGGCTTCCAAGTTTAGCTCAATATATTGGCGCCAACTTCTTTGGTGTCGATCCGCACCATGTTTACTTTAAGGTTGTTCCAACAACAGATCCAAATGCCACCTTTGGTCTATCGATTGGTGTATTTATATTAATGGTTTACTACAGTATTAAGAATAAAGGCATTGGTGGATTTACGGCTGAACTAACGCTTCACCCATTTGAGTCTAAAAACCCGATACTCAAAGTTCTTCTTATTCCAGCGAATTTTTTCCTTGAGTTTGTATCTCTAATAGCTAAACCTGTTTCTCATTCCCTTCGTCTATTTGGAAATATGTACGCAGGTGAAATGATATTTATTTTAATTGCACTGCTTCCATTCTGGATCCAGTGGACACTCTCTTTGCCTTGGGCAATATTTCACATTTTGATTGTATTGTTACAGGCATTTATATTCATGACTTTAGTAATAGTCTATATGGATATGGCCCATGATAAAGGTCATTAATTTTTCTTAATAATAAGGAGTACAAAATGGAAACAAGTATTTTATTTTTAGCGGGATCTATCCTGATGGGTCTTGGCGCTCTTGGTGCTGCTGTTGGAATTGGTATCCTAGGTGCAAGATTTATTGAAGGTGTTGCGCGCCAACCAGAGCTAATGGGTATGCTTAGAACTCAAATGTTCATCGTTATGGGTCTTGTCGATGCTGTACCAATGATTGCCGTTGGTATATCAATGTATATTTTATTTGCGGTTGCTTAATTAAACAAATTTCATTAAAGAGAACTTAATATGAATATAAATCTTACTCTTATTGGCCAAACAATTATGTTTGCCATGTTTGTATGGTTTTGCATGAAATTTGTATGGCCGCCGATTGTCGCTATGATGGAAGAGCGTAAGAAAAAAATCGAGCAAGGTTTGATCGCTGCAGAGAGAGGCTTATCTGAGCAAAAAGATGCACAGCAGAAAGCAAATGAGATTCTAAAGCAAACTAAAGATCAAGCTGCTGAAATTATTTCTAACGCTAACAAACAAGCTTCAACTATGGTTGAAGAAGCGAAGGATAATGCTGTCCGTGAAGCAGAGAAAATTAAAAATCATGCTCACGCTGAACTTGAACAAGAGGCGCTTAGAGTTCGTAAAGAACTTAAAGATCATCTATCGGATCTTGTTCTTCAAGGCGTTAAGGCTGTCATTGACAAAGAAGTGGATGCAAAATCGCACAAAAAAATATTGTCGAAACTATCTGAATCAATTTAAGGAATTAACAGAGTGGAACTATCTACATTAGCTAAACCATATGCCCAGGCAATAATGCTGACTGCAGGATCTGCAAAAGAACAACAGGACTGGTTAAAGTTCTCTGGACTTTTGGCTTCAGTATCTGCTAGTGAAGATATAAAAAACATTCTGGCAAGACCAGGCACTTCGAAAGAAGAAAAAATTAATACACTAAATAACATTATTACTAAACTCCATGGCAAAAAGCTAAGCAAAAAAGAAAGTAATTTTCTTGAGCTAATTATTAAGAACGAAAGATTTAGTGTAATGCCAAGTGTCTATTCGCAATTCGATTCATTGGTTGGACAAAACAGTAAGAATAAGCAATTTAAAGTGACAACAGCTTATAAATTAACAGCTGCAGAGGAAAAGGAATTGTCAGAATCATTGACTGATAAACACAAAGTTTCAGTTGAAATTGATTCCGAGGTTGACGATTCGCTTCTCGGTGGTGTAGTAATTAAAGACGGTGATAAAGTTTTAGATTCTTCTATTCAGGCAAGATTAGAAGCCCTTCATCAAAAACTTTCATCGAACTAGGGATATATAAACAGAGGTAGAAACATGCAACTAAATGCTTCAGAAATAAGTGATTTAATCAAAAAACAAATTGAGGGTTTTGACTTTGAAGCCGAGGCTAAGACAGAAGGAACTGTTGTCAGTGTTAGTGACGGTATCGTAAGAATTCATGGTCTTGCAGATGTTCAATTTGGTGAGATGTTAGAATTTCCAGGAAATACATTTGGCATGGCGCTTAATCTTGAGCAAGATTCAGTTGGTGCAGTTATCCTTGGTGATTATCTTCATATTTCAGAAGGTGATAAGGTTAAATGTACTAATCGTCTAGTTGAGGTGCCAGTTGGAAACTCTCTTTTAGGAAGAGTTGTTAACCCTCTGGGTCAAGATATTGAGGGTAAGGGCAATATTAATGCAGAAGATCACAGGCCTCTAGAAGTTGTTGCACCTGGTGTAATTGACAGAAAGTCAGTTGACCAACCTATTCAAACGGGAATCAAAGCGATTGACTCAATGGTTCCAATCGGACGTGGACAACGTGAACTTATTATTGGCGATAGACAGACTGGCAAAACAGCAGTTGCAGTTGATGCAATCATCAACCAGAAGGACACAGGGGTTAAATGTGTTTATGTCGCTATTGGACAAAAGGCTTCTTCAGTATCCGCAGTAGTTAGAAAACTTGAAGAGAATGGCGCAATGGAAAATACCATTGTTGTTGCAGCTAATGCTGCTGATTCTCCAGCACTTCAATATATTGCCCCATATGCGGGCTGTGCAATGGCTGAGTATTTTCGTGATAGAGGAGAGGATGCTCTAATTATTTATGATGATCTTACGAAACAAGCTTGGGCTTATCGTGAGGTTTCACTTCTATTAAAAAGACCACCTGGACGTGAGGCTTATCCTGGTGATGTCTTCTATCTTCACTCAAGATTACTTGAAAGAGCTTCGCGTGTGAATGCGGATTATGTTGAACGTATGACCAATGGTGAAGTAAAAGGTCAGACCGGATCATTGACAGCGCTTCCAATAATTGAAACACAAGCTGGAGACGTATCAGCCTTTGTACCAACGAATGTAATTTCAATTACAGATGGACAGATTTTCTTGGAAACAGACTTGTTTAATGCGGGTATACGACCAGCTATTAACGCAGGTCTATCAGTATCTCGAGTGGGTGGAGCTGCTCAAACAAAAGTAATTAAAAAACTTGGCGGAGGTATTCGTCTTGACTTAGCACAATATCGTGAACTTGCAGCGTTTGCTCAGTTTGCATCAGATCTTGACGCTGATACAAAAGCACAAATCGATAGAGGTCAGAGAGTAACTGAACTTATGAAACAAAATCAATATGCACCTTTATCAATTGCTGAAATGGCTACATCGCTTTATGCTGCTAACTCTGGTGCACTCGATGATGTTGATGTGAATAAGGTGGTAGATTTTGAAGCTGCTCTTCATGCCTACATGAAAGCCAATCAGTCGAAGTTAATGAGCAACATAAACAAGAGCGGTGATTGGGATGATAAGATTGAGGCAGATTTGAAAGCTGCGATTGATGACTTCAAGGCTAATCATACTTGGTAAAAAATAATGGCATCAGGCAAAGAAATTAGAACGCAAATCTCGAGTATTAAAAATACTCAGAAGATTACTTCAGCCATGGAAATGGTCGCCGCGTCAAAGATGAAAAAAGCCCAAGACAGAATGATGGCATCTCGTCCTTATTCGGAAAAAATTGCTAGGGTTATCAGTCATTTAACTTATGCACATTCAGAATTTAAGCATTCTTATATGCAAGATGTTGAGAAAACCGAAAGAGTAGGAATGATTGTCATTTCAAGTGATCGAGGCTTGTGTGGAGGTCTTAATACTAACTTATTCAGAAAAGTTTTAAAAGAGGTTTCTGATCTTAAGGCCCAAGGTGTTGAGGTCGAACTATGCACTATAGGCAAGAAGGCAACAAGTTTTTTCAAGAATTCAGGATTGAAAATCGTATCAGTGTTAACCGATTTAGGTGATACACCGCATTTCAATGATTTGCTGGGAACCATCAAGGTCATGCTTGACAGCTATGATGAGGGAAATATTCAAAAGTTGTTTGTTGTTCATAACGTATTTGTTAATACAATGACACAAAAACCAACTTTTAACCAACTTATCCCTATGAAAGCAGAAGAGGTTGATGGGTTGGATCATCATTGGGACTATATTTACGAACCAGATGCAGAAGATGCGCTTAGCGCATTGTTGGTCAGATATATTGAGGCCTTAATTTACCAAGGTCTAGTTGAAAATATTGCTTGTGAGCAATCCTCTAGAATGATCGCTATGAAGAGTGCTACCGATAATGCAGGCGAGATGGTTAAAGAATTAGAGTTAGTTTATAACAAGGCAAGACAGGCCGCAATTACTCAGGAAATTTCTGAGATCGTTGGCGGTGCTGCTGCAGTATAAAAAAAGGAAAGGAAGATGAGTAAAGGCAAGATCACACAAATTATTGGCGCGGTAATCGATGTTGAATTCCCGTCAGACAGCATACCAAAGGTATATGACGCTCTGAATGTGACAGCAACTAATTTAACCCTTGAGGTTCAACAGCAGCTTGGTGATAATACAGTTCGTGCGATTGCAATGGGTAGTTCAGAAGGTCTTAAAAGAGGTCTTGACGTTACTAACACTGGCGCTGCAATTAAGGTGCCTGTAGGAACGAAAACACTCGGACGAATCATGAATGTCCTAGGTGAGGCAATTGATAATGCTGGTGAGATCGGAAATGAAGTAGATTGGGAAATTCACAGAGCTGCTCCATCTTATGATGAACTAGCACCAGCTGCTGAGTTATTAGAAACAGGTATCAAAGTTATTGACTTAGTTTGTCCTTTCGCGAAAGGTGGTAAAGTTGGTTTATTCGGCGGTGCAGGTGTTGGAAAAACAGTAAATATGATGGAACTTATTCGTAATATTGCGATTGAGCATTCAGGATATTCTGTATTTGCTGGAGTTGGTGAAAGAACTCGTGAAGGAAATGACTTTTATCATGAAATGAAAGAATCAAATGTTCTTGATAAAGTATCACTCGTATATGGTCAAATGAATGAGCCACCAGGAAACAGACTTCGTGTTGCTTTAACTGGCTTGACGATGGCTGAGTATTTCCGTGATGAGGGAAGAGACGTTCTGTTATTTATTGATAATATTTACCGTTACACTCTTGCGGGAACAGAGGTATCTGCGCTTTTAGGACGTATGCCTTCTGCGGTAGGATATCAGCCTACTCTGGCTTCTGAAATGGGGGCTCTTCAAGAAAGAATTACATCGACTAAGAAAGGTTCTATTACTTCAATCCAAGCAGTATATGTACCTGCGGATGACTTGACTGACCCTTCTCCTGCGACAACATTTGCCCACTTAGATGCTACAGTTGTATTGTCTCGACAAGTTGCAGAGCTTGGTATTTACCCTGCTGTTGATCCTTTAGATTCAACTTCTAGACAACTAGATCCTCATATTGTTGGTGAGGAGCATTACAATGTTGCCCGTGGAGTTCAAGGAGTTCTACAGAGATATAAAGAGCTTAAAGATATCATTGCTATTCTTGGTATGGATGAGTTGTCTGAAGAAGATAAGCTTTCAGTTTCAAGAGCTAGAAAAATACAAAGATTTTTATCACAACCATTCTTTGTAGCTGAGGTATTTACTGGTTCGCCAGGAAAGTATGTTTCACTAAAAGATACTATTTCAGGGTTCAAAGCTATTCTTGATGGTGAGTGTGATAACATTCCAGAGCAGGCATTTTATATGACTGGCTCAATTGAAGAAGTACGCGAGAGAGCTGCGGAGAAAGCATAAATGGCAACAATTCATGTCGATATTGTAAGCACTGAAGAATCTC
>Ga0255783_10001296_pt1 | contig 26958 bp, 23 predicted proteins | sample 011ome_22_FD_179981 | JGI IMG/M metagenome (GOLD analysis project Ga0255783, IMG submission 179981) | Coastal salt marsh microbial communities from the Groves Creek Marsh, Skidaway Island, Georgia - 011507BT metaG (version 2) | ecosystem: Environmental > Aquatic > Marine > Intertidal zone >... | reverse complement strand
TTCATAAAGCTTCGCGTCCCGCAGCAAGCGGCCGGTTGGGTATTCGTTGATATAGCCGTTGCCACCCAGTAATTGGATCGCATCGAGGGCGCACTTGGTGGCCATTTCCGCGGTGTACAAAATGACCGCCGCCGCGTCTTTACGGCTGTCTTCCCCGCGATCAAGTGCTGAGCCAACTGCGTACAGAAAGGACCTGCTGGCCGAGGTCAGCGTATACATGTCGGCCAGTTTTCCCTGAACGAGCTGAAATTCGCCAATGGGCTGGTCAAATTGCCGGCGCTGATGAACATAGGGTACGGTGATATCGAGACAGGCCTGCATGATGCCGACGGGCCCTCCAGACAGCACTGCCCGTTCATAGTCAAGACCAGACATGAGGACAGCAACCCCGCGATTGACCTCGCCTAGGACGTTCTCTTCGGGAACCTCACAGTCTTCAAACACAAGTTCGCAGGTATTGGACCCGCGCATGCCCAGTTTGTCGAGCTTTTGCGCTCTCGAAAAGCCGGGGAAATCCCGTTCGACGATGAACGCCGTAATCCCTTTGCTGCCGGCATCGGGTTCGGTCTTGGCATAGATAACGTAGGTATCAGCATCAGGCCCGTTGGTAATCCACATTTTGTTGCCATTCAAAACAAAGCGGTCACCTTTTTTCTCCGCTTTCAGTTTCATGCTGACAACGTCCGAGCCGGCCCCTGGTTCCGACATCGCCAGCGCGCCCACGTGCTCACCACTGCACAGTTTCGGCAGGTATTTGCTTCGCTGCTGGTCCGACCCATTTTTTTGGATTTGATTGAGGCACAAATTGGAGTGAGCGCCATAGGACAGGCCTACGGCAGCGGAGGCTCTGGAGATTTCTTCCACCACTATACTGTGGGCCAGATAGCCCATGTTGGATCCGCCGAATTCCTCGGCGACTGTCATACCCAATAGGCCGAGGTCCCCCAATTTTTTCCACAGATCCATGGGGAAGGTGTTGTCACGGTCGATGTCACCGGCACGGGGCGCAATTTCGCTCTGACTAAAGGTGTAGACCATATCCCTGAGCTGATCGATGTCTTCGCCGAGGCCATAGTTGAGGGTGGGGTAGGGGGTGTTCACAGTGGGTTTCCTTAAGACAAAAGTAAGATGAAGCGGGCGATATTGTCAGAACAATGATGTTTAAAGGTCAACAAACCATCCCTGGATAAGTGCTATCAGTTTTTAGAGCGTGTCTTTAGGCTCTCAAGGCGAGTTGCCATTTGGCTAAGGTCGGCGGCCGCCAAGTGGGCAATGCCACGTTCGCCCTCGAGCGCCAGTGCCTCGCCGAGCGGCAATTCAGCGCCGTCATTCATGAGCGCTCGCATTGCTTTCATGGTGCCAGGGTCAGACTCGGCAATTTGTTTGGCGGTGCTAACGGCGGTATCAAGGAGGGATTCGGGAGTACAGACCCGGTTCACCAGACCCCACTCACAAGCTTCCTGCGCGGAAATAAAATTGCCGGTGAAGCTCATTTCTCGCGCTCGGTTAACGCCAATAATCCGGGTGAGCTTTTGCGACAAACCCCAGCCGGGCAGCAAGCCTACCCGAGCATGGGTGTCGGCAAAGCGGGCGTTGTTAGCGGCATAGAGAAAATCACAGGCCAAGGCCAGCTCGAAGCCGCCAGTAACGGCGGCGCCGTTGACAGCGCCAATGACGGGTTTGCCACAATCGCGCAAGGCCACAACGATGGGGGATTCGGTGCCCATACCGCCATCGGTGAGCACATCCGGTGATGTAGTAAGTTCCTTCAAGTCGACGCCGGCGCAAAAAGCGCGGCCATTCCCTGTCAGTACGATGGCATGAACGTCGTCACGTTTGGCAAGGGTGTTAAAGGTCTCAACGATAGCGAGACTCAGGGCTCGGTTCAGCGCGTTGTAGGCGCCTGGACGGTTCAGCGTGACCACGGCAACGCCGCCTGTCTCGTTCACTAGCACTAGATTGTGTTCAGTCATGATGCTTTCCCATCGGTGTTTCAGCGCCGGCCTCTTTTTTGATCTGGATTCCCCGATCGGGGAGCGATAACGCTGTAAGGCCAGGTACTGTAGCAAGTGGTGGTGGTCGTTTGCTATGGCAAGGTCCCGACTTAAAAGTGGCGGGTTCAAAGATATGGGTCTGCGGGGTTGTTCCTTCGGGCCACGCGGGCCATGAGCGTTGTGGCGATGCGCACCAAAGCGGGAAAGCCGGCGAGGGCGCTCGTGTTAGCGACATTTTACCAGCACGATGTAAATTCCATTTACATCTCAAATGGCCTATAACCACAAGTTACAAGCCAGCCTACTGGCGAGTAGCCACTAAAAAATATAAATGAGGTGACACACATGTCCTTAGTTCAGAAGCGCCTGCCCCTCGCGGCGGCGGTTGCCACGCTAGTATTTTCCGGTCAAGTCGGCGCACAAGCCCTTGAAGAAGTGATTGTGACGGCGCAGAAGCGCGCAGAGAACCTGCAGGATGTTCCGATTTCAGTGACGACAGTTGGCGGCGAAAAAATTCAAGATAATACGATCATGAATTTTGCTGCTCTCGCCGATTTTGTGCCAAGCCTGCATATTGCTGATGCGTCAGTGAACACCAATATTTATATGCGGGGCATTGGCTCGGGTAATAACCGAGGCTTCGAACAGTCAGTGGGCATGTATCTCGATGGCGTTTACTTGGGTCGTGGTCGGCAGTATCGCTCAGGACTCATGGACATCGAAAGAATTGAGGTGTTGCGCGGGCCGCAGGGGACTCTGTTCGGTAAGAACACAGTTGCCGGGGCGATTAATATATCCAGTGCCTCTCCCATTGTTGGCGACGGTCCATCCGGGGAGCTTAATGCGTCTGTCGAAGGTAACGGCGGGTCCATTTATGAAGGCTTTGTCCAGGGTGGGGGCGATACCTTGGCAGTGCGAGCGGCTTTCCGATACCGCGAGACAGACGGCTATGTGTACAACGCCTACCTCGAAGAGGACGAGGGAGAAATTGAGGAAATGGGTGGACGCTTAACTGTCGTCTGGGAGCCTACCGACAGTTTCTCTGCGAATTTCAAATACACCAATATGCAGCGAGACAGGGATGGAGCGAATAGCGCTACTTGGCGCTACCTCAGCCCGGCAGAGCGTGACCAGCAGGTGCCCAATCGATCGGCGTTTGCGAGCATTGCTTACACGCTGATGGACGTGTTCTTTCCCGATTTCTCAAACATCGCCGGTCAGGATTTTACTACCTACAAAGACAACAACTACGGTACCAGCAAGGCCGATGGAAATGGTATTGGCTATAAGGGCGATAGCAGCGAAGACACCATTGAAAACTACTCGTTAAACATGAACTGGGAAGTTGGCAATGGGACCCTGACTTCGGTGACCGGTTTTGCTAAGTACGAATATTTTGACGACGTTGACGTGGACTGGTTGCCGCTTCAGTTCATTGATCGCTCGGACATCCATGACTTTGATCAGTTCAGTCAGGAGATCCGTTGGGCCTCTCAAATTGGTGATCGTTTTAATTACACCGTAGGGGGGTATTACGATGACAACGAATTGGACATGGCCGGTCAGGTAATTATTGATACTAACTTTGATGGCTTATTTCCTCTTTTCGCGACAAGCGCATATGGGGCGCCAATTCCTAATTTGCTTCCGCTCTTGACAGGCGGTGCGTATTCTTCAAATCAGATCTCACGCAACCATGACTTCAACCAAAAAACAGAATCCTGGGCTTTGTTTGCTCAGGGCACCTTCGACATTACTGATAGATTACGCCTAACAGCGGGTCTTCGTTACACCGAGGAGGAAAAAGAGGCGACCTCACGCCAGCGGTTAGGCGATCAGAACTGTCCCTCTGGCTCGGTCGAGGACAGTCTGAAAGGGCTTTGTGCTGAGGGCTACAGTTACTTCTTAGGCATCATTCAGGCAAGTAGCTTTAACACCTACGACAAAAATTGGGTAGGTGATCGTAAGACCGACGATTTGTCGCCCTCTATCAACCTCCAGTGGGATGTGAGCGATGATTCGATGCTGTACATCAGCTGGTCCCAGGGCTTTAAGTCAGGCGGTTTTAGCGCGGCAGACGATGGCGAGCCTGGCGATTTCGCTGTGGCCCAGTTACCGCCCCCCGGTGGTTTTGTTTCGACCGTCCCCAATGCAGACTTTGAGTTTGATGATGAGTCAGTGGATGCCATCGAAATCGGTGGTAAGCATGAGTTCTTGGACGGCGCGATGCGCCTGAACTGGGCGGCCTTCTATTCGGAGTATGATGATCTGCAAACTACGATCTTCAAAGGCGTGGGTTTCTCGGTTAAGAATGCCGCTTCGTCTGAGGTTCAGGGTGTCGAGGTTGACTGGTTATTCCAGCTGTCCGACGCGATTCGTGTTGGTGCGAACTTTGCCTATCTCGATGCGACCTACGGTGATTTTTCCGATGGCCCATGTGATGCGATCCAGCTCGATGCAGACCCACTCTGTGGAACCCCTGCAGGAGCAACCAGTAATGATTTGACCGGTTTCCGGACGCTGTATGCGTCGGAGTGGAGCGGCAATGCGTTCATTGATCTGCGTATGCCTCTGGGGCGAATGGAGCTATTCGGTGGCATTGATATGAACTACCGAAGCGAGTTCGACTCGGCGGGGGACGCCGACCCATACGACGTGATCGATGCTTATACCAAGGTCAATGCGCGTATTGGCCTGAGCGGCGAGTTCTGGGAAGTTATGGCATATGGACGCAACATTTTCGATGAGGTTGCCTTCCAGCAAAGCTTCGATACGCCTGTATTAGCCGGTAGTCATACCTATTTCATGGAAGAGGGTGCCGTCTTTGGCATCCGCGGTACATTGCGATTCTAGAATAAAAAATCGCAGCCAGAAAAAGAGCCCGCAGTTTGCGGGCTTTTTTTTGCCAGGCCTTCTGCCTACCCGTCTAAGGGCTTGCCTCTTAGGCCGAGAGATAGGGGAATTTAGGTTGCGCGCCGCCTCGGTCTATGTGTTCTCAGTCTCCCGTTCATCCCGCAGCTGCGATCGACGTATTTTACCGGCGTCATTGCGGGGCAAGGCATCGATCAGTTCTATGGTCCTGGGCACCTTGTACCGCACTAGCTGCTCGGCGCAGAGTGTAAAAAGCGCCTCGAGGTTAGGGGGATCTCCCGCATCAAAGGCTTCCACGATGGCGTGTACCCGCCGCCCAAGATCCTCGTCCTTGAGACCTACCACCGCGACGTCTTTTACTTTAGGGTGCTGGCTGATCACTGCCTCGACTTCGGCAGGAAAGATGTTCGCGCCGCCGGAGATGATGAGGTCGGTACGCCGATCGGCTAAGTAGAGGTAGCCTTCGTCATCGAGCCAGCCTAGGTCCCCCACGCTGCTGAAGCCACCTTCAAGCATGTCCAGTGAGTTTGCGCCGCGATATTCACACGGTGGCGCAGTGCCTGCCATCCGCGTGAAGATTTCTCCGACCTCACCTTGGGGCATGATGTTTCTGTTTTCATCCATGATTAGGACCTCGGTGCCGACGGGTTTCCCGACGCTGCCGCGGTGGGTAAGCCATTCGTCACCATCAATAATGGTGAGACCATTGGCCTCAGTCGCCGCCCAAAGCTCCAGCACGGCGGCGCCCCCGAGTTTGTCGATAAACCCCTCCTTGGCCCACGCCGGACAGGGGGCCGCAAGATGCCAGGCGATGCGGACTGAGGACAGATCTGCTTCATGCCAGCGGGGTTCCCGCAAGAGTCGCTGCATCATGGTGGGGACCAGGTTAAGCACTGACGGTTTGTAGCGTTCGATATTTTCCAAACACTGGTGCGCGTTGAAGCGCTCGTTAAGGAGCAATCTCCCGCCACGTAACAACATATTGATCGAAAACCAGAACGGACCATTGTGATAAAGCGGCCCCGGGGAGTACTTGAGATCCGATGGTTCAAAGCGCATCAGCATCGGAATGATGGGGTTGTCGGGATCGAAAAGAGCCTCCCCAGTGGTGATGATCAGTTTCGGTTTGCCTGTGGATCCGCCAGATGCTAGCGCTTTGGTCGGGTTACTGACATGCACCTGACGCGGCGGGGCAATCGCTCCCTGGCTGTTCTCTGCCAGGCTCTCATTCCGAAGGGAATCGACGTCGATACGGTTGACGGTGGTTAGGGTGTTGCTGAGCACGACCTTGGCATCGGCAAGGTCGAGTAAATGACTGAGCTCTGCGTCTGGCAGACGATCACTCACCGGCATGGGGGTACCACCCGCCTTAAAAATGCCTACTGCGGCAGCAATAAACGCATTGCCGGTTGGAAGGTGGATGGGTACGAGGTCGCCGACGCCGACCCCGGCGTCAACCAGTGCCTGTGCGAGACCATCGGACCAAGCGCTCAGCATCTGTCGGCTGATGGCGTCCTCGTCTCCCTCCCTGTCGATTGTGGTGATAACCGCTTCTGTCGGCGCAAGGGTGGCAAACCGGTCGACGATTTCGCCAACGGTTTTTAATGCGATCGTTGCTTGTCCTGCAGTCATGGAAAACTCTTGCTTGGGGCTTTGCCCGCGGGTATGTGGCGATTTATGTGAGAGTGTATCTACTTTATCCGAGGGCGCCTATGTCAGGGCGCGGTTGCGTCGATCGGGATAAGTGGCACACTGCGGCGACCCTGTTGTGAGAGGAGAGGTCTCGGTGGATCCATTAAGTCAGGCAGTTGTCGGAGCAGCTGTGCCTCAATCGTTTGCGTCCAGGCAGCATCTTGGCACGATCACACTGCTCGGCGCCCTCGCGGGGATGGCGCCGGATTTGGATGTGCTCATCCGGTCCTCTACCGATCCTTTGCTTTTTCTCGAATATCATCGGCAATTTACCCATTCGTTTTTCTTTATTCCGTTGGGCGGCTTAATCTGCGCATTGGCGTTTTGGCCCTTTGTGAAGCGGCGTTTGGACTTTCGGCACACCTATTGTGTGACGACGCTGGGCTATGCCACCCACGGTCTGCTCGATGCCTGCACGACTTACGGGACTTTATTGTTCTGGCCGTTCTCCCTCGAGCGGATTGCATGGAATACCATCGCAGTAATCGATCCGTTGTTCACCATCCCGTTACTTGCTTTTGTTGTGGCGGGCGTGCTCAGTCGCTCGGTAGTCTGGTCGCGCGTTGGCCTTTTAGTAGCGCTCTGCTATCTGGGCGTGGGTTATATCCAGCGTGAGCGTGCGGAGACGGTGGGCGAGACGTTGGCGCTGGGTAGGGATCATCGAGAAGTTTCGGTGTCGGCGAAGCCGACTCTGGGCAATCTCCTGCTATGGAAAGTGATTTATCAGCACGAGGAGCGCTTCTGGGTTGATGCGGTGCGCGTTGGCAGCCAGCCACTGGTTTATTCGGGCGGGTCGGTCGCCGTGCTCGATATCCCGAGTCAGTTTTCCTGGCTTGAAGAGGGCTCTCAGCAGGCACAAGATCTGGCGCGCTTTGACTGGTTTTCCAGCGGCTATTTGGCTGTAGATAACAATGACCCTCTCAGGGTCATCGACATGCGGTACTCGATGCTTCCTAACGAGATCGACGGATTGTGGGGCATCCGCTTGAACGAATCCGCTGCCTCAGACCAGCATGTAACCTATGAGGTCAAGCGCAGCGTGGATAGAAACCGCATCGATAACCTGATCGCGATGCTTGCTGGGGAAGCAAACGTCTCAATCAGTGGCGCTGCCGCTGATTGAGGTGGGTTTGTTCTCGGTTGGCTTTGTATTGAAGTAGCACTTAATTTAGCGGACGTTGGGCGAGGGTTTAGGCGTTTTCTGATTGGTAGTGTGCCATCAGAATTTCCGCCACCTCCGGTCGCGAAAATTCCGGGGGTGGGGCAATGCCCTCGCTCAGCATCTCGCGCACCTTGGTGCCCGATAGCAGAATGAAGTCCTCTTTGTCGTGATCAGGCGCTTCATTCATCATGACCACGCGGCCCAGTTTCTTGGACCATGCGGTGTGATCCGCCTTGAAGATCTCAATTTCCAGTGCCCCAGCAGGTACCTCGCTATCAAAAATAGTTTGGGCATCAAAGGGTCCGTAGAACTCGCCCACGCCGGCGTGGTCGCGTCCCACGATGAGGTGCGTTGCACCCATGTTCTGACGGAATACGGCGTGCAGCACTGCCTCGCGTGGGCCGGCGTAGAGCATGTCAAAACCATAACCGCTCACCATGACGCTATTGGGCGGGAAGTAAACGTCGACCATCTTGCGGATGCAGGCGTCGCGAACGTCCGCGGGAATATCGCCAGCTTTCAGTTTGCCAAGAAGCATATGGACGATGCAGCCATCCGCCTCAAGGCGCTCCATGGCCATACGGCAGAGCTCTTCGTGGGCCAGATGCATGGGGTTTCGAGTTTGAAAGGCCACCACTTTATTCCAGCCTCGCTGTTCAATTTCAGCGCGAATGTCGTAAGCCGTTTGGAAGGTGTCTGGGAAGTCGCTTGCGAAATAGCTAAAGCTGAGGACTTCAATGGGCCCAGAGAGGAGGGTTTTACCCAGTGACGTAAATGTGCTGACGCCAGGATGGTTTGGCTCCTGTGTGCCGAAGATACAGCCCGCCATCCGCTGGATCTCTTCATCCGAGACGGTCTCTATGGCGGTCACGTGCATAATGGCCATGACGGGCTCGCCCTCGACGTTGGGGTCACGCAGGGCGATACGGTCACCGGGTTTTACCGTCGTACTCTCCACCAAATTGATCACGGGCACGGGCCAAAAAAGGCCATCACTGGTGCGCATGGTTTCGGATACCGACATGGCATCCTCAAGATTCATATATCCGGTAAGCGGGTTGAAATAACCCGCACCGAGCATGACCGCATTGGCCGCCGCGGCGGAATTCAGGAGCAGGGAGGGTAGCGTCTGGGCCTCAGCCATGAGCGCCTCTCTAGCCAGGTCGTCTTGGACATACAGAGGGTTGAGTTGATCAGAACCATGGGGGTTTATCACGAATACTTCTCCGGTTTAGGCAGGCAATATGTTGTGTTGTGTGAGGTAAGCAAGCAGAAGGTCAACTTCCTCCTGAAGGGACATTTGATCAGTATGTAAATGGATCTCGGCTTTTTCGGGCGCCTCGTAGGGGTCATCGATACCCGTAAAGTTCTTGATTTCTCCTGCACGGGCTTTTTTGTACAAGCCTTTTGGATCGCGTTTCTCCGCCTCATCGAGAGAGCAATCGACAAACACTTCAATGAACGGCATGCCCGATTCTTCGTGCAATGCGCGGACCTTATCGCGGTCCTCGCGGTAGGGGCTGATGAAGCTGGTCAGTGCGATGACGCTCGAGTCTACGAAGAGTTTGGCGATCTCGCCGATGCGCCGAATGTTTTCGGTTCGATCATCGGCTGAAAAGCCTAAATTTTTATTGATACCAAGCCGTATGTTGTCGCCATCCAGTCGATAGCTCAGGTGGCCCCGCTCGAACAGTGCCTCCTCCAGCGCAACAGCGATTGTACTCTTGCCGCTACCGGAGAGCCCGGTAAACCAAAGCGTGGCGCCACGCTGATTCATTAGTCGGTCCCGGTCCTCCCGGCTTATCTCGCCGTCGTGCCAGTGTACGTTTGTCGCTTTCTGTTCGGTCATAGCAGTTTCCTGTTTCGGGTCGGCTAGTGGTTGTGAAGGCGCGCAGTGTAGAGCTTTTTGATGTACCTTTAAAACAGGTTTAATTGATATTAACTATTAATTTTATAGGTTAAAGGTCTATGTCACCTAAAAACGCTGTCGATGATCGGCCACGGTTTACCCTCAGGCAGCTCGACATCATGCTTGCCATTGTTCGCGAGGGCAGTACCGCGGCGGCGGCCGAGCGGCTGTTTCTGTCCCAGTCGGCAGTCAGTGCTGCACTGAAAAACCTTGAGGCCACCTATGGTGTAGCGCTATTTGATCGAATAGGGCGCCGATTGGTGCTAAGCCGAACGGGCGAGCGGCTCTGGGAGGGTGCCGCGGCGCTGTTAGAGCACGCGCGGGAATTTGAGCAGTCGCTCACCGGACATCAGGACATCGCAGACCTCACGCTGGGGGCTAGCTTCACGATAGCCAATCATCTGGCCATTGATTACTTAGCGAAGTGGCTCGAGCGCTACCCCGACGCACGGATCGATATCGTCCCGGGCAATTCGCCGGATATTGTGGGCCGCGTCATCAATCAGCAGGTTGATATTGGGCTTATCGAGGATGAGATGAGCCATCCGATGTTACACCTTACACCCTGGTTGGATGATGAGCTGGTGGTTTTTTGCAGCCCGGGCCATCGATTGGCGGCAAAGGGGCGTCTGTCTGAAAAAGATATCGTCAATGAGCGATGGATACTGCGGGAGAAAGACTCAGGCGCCCGGCAGCGCTACGATCAGACCTTCTCTCGCCTACTTCCCGACTTGCAGCTATATCTAGAGTTCCGCCACAACGAGCCTATTCGTCGTGCGGTGGAGCAGGGTCTGGGTATTGGTTGTCTCTCAGAAAAAGTACTGGCATCTCACTTTGAAAGCGGCGCACTGGTTCCGTTGCGACTGCCTGCGGGTTACCAAATGCAGCGACGGTTTTTTATCTGCACCCGTCGAGACGGCTATCAGCGCACTGCGGTGGCGTCTTTTGTCACGCTGTGTCTCGATGGCCTGCCGTAGCGGCACGCCTCGCGCATCCCGCCGCCATGCTCAACTCCATTACCGCAAAATGATTAACGGGACAGACGCGTTTTCTATCATGCGGATGGTATTGCTACCGAGGAAGAGGTGGCGAATTTTGGAGTGAGAGAACGCACCCATAATGATCAGTCCCAGCTGATGCTGTTCTCGGTATGCGTCAAGAGCCTCAAAGGTATCGCCTTCGAGTGTGGCTGCGATCACCTCAAAGCCTGCTTCTCGGAGACGATCATTCGCGGCTTGGAATTGCGCTTTTTGAGTCCCAGACTTCGCGTTCACCATCACCAAGTGACAGGGCAAGCCGGCGAGCAAGCCTCCACTTATCACTCTTTCTAAGGATCGCTCTGCAGTCTCCTGCCCATCATAGGCCAACATGAAGCTCGTTGGCGGCGCGAACTGGTGAGGGACAATTAACAGCGAGGTGTGTATCTGCCTGATGAGCGTTTCAATGTGCGAACCCACGGCTGAGAAATCATGCGCCATGCCGTGATCTTGCCCAGCTTTGCCCACAACCATGAGCCTAGCTTGTTGCTCAAGATCTACAAGCGCATCGATAAAGTCACCGTGACGAAGCTTTGTTTCAACAGCCTTCAAACCCAGGCTCTCAGCTCGTTTATTTGCAGCTTCTAAAAGTGCGCGCCCGTGACGGAGAGCCAGTTGGCTGCGTTCATGATCCAACTCGGCAATTCGCTCCATCAAATCGCTTTGTGCACCAAGACCTATAGCGCCGCTTAGGTCATCCGCGCCATGTTGCAGCTGCTTTTCGAGCGTGTGCAAGAGCAAGAGTGGTTTGTTTAATCGACCGCATACCCATGCAGCCGCATCAGTGACCGGAAGATTCATCGGAGAGCTATCGATGGATGCGATAACGTAGTTCATGCGAGGCTCCCTAGTGACCGCCCAATAGTTTTTCGACTTCGGCTGGATCGTTGTGAACACCAAACTTGTCGATCACTGTCTCGGTGGCCTCATTCATGCCCACAAGATAGACATTAGCGCCCTCCCGTCTGAACTTGATGACAACCTTATCGAGAGCGGCGACAGAAGTAACGTCCCAAAAATGCGCTTGTGTGAGGTCTATCGTAATGTTCTCGACGGCTTCCTTAAAGTCAAAAGCCGCAATGAAGGGTTCACTCGAAGCAAAAAACACCTGCCCGACGACTTCGTAATAGCGATGACTGTCTGTTGATTGCGAGCTGTCTTTGACCACCATAAAGCGACCGATCTTGTGGGCGAAAAATAATGATGCGAGCAGGACCCCAACAAAAACGCCGAGAGCAAGGTTGTGGGTAATGACAACCACCGTCACCGTGACCACCATGACAATGTTACTCGACAGTGGGTTGTGCTTTAGGTTGCGCACAGACACCCAGGAAAATGTGCCAATGGACACCATAATCATGACGGCAACCAACGCAGCCATTGGGATCTGCCGCAGCCAGCTGTCGAGAAACACCACCATAACGATGAGCACGACGCCCGCGGTGAGCGTGGAGAGTCGACCCCTACCGCCGGATTTTACGTTGATTACCGACTGCCCAATCATCGCGCAGCCCGCCATACCGCCGAACAGCCCAGCGACGATGTTGGCGATGCCCTGGCCCTTACACTCGCGGTTTCGATCGCTTTCAGTGTCGGTTAGATCGTCAACAATAGTCGCTGTCATCAGCGACTCAAGTAGCCCGACAACGGCGAGGCCTGCCGAATACGGCAGAATGATCATGAAAGTCTCAAATGTCAGCGGAACATCTGGCCATAAAAAAATAGGCAAGGTGTCAGGTAGCGAGCCCATGTCACCGACGGTGCGCACCTCGATACCAAAGGCGATACTGATGGTGGTAAGCAGTATGATGCAAACTAACGGCGAGGGTATGAGCTTTCCAACAATGGGGATCATTGGAAATAGGTAAATAATCGCAAGACCGGCTGCTGTCATGAGATAGACATGCCAGGTGACGTTGGTGAGCTCGGGAAGCTGGGCGGTAAAAATGAGGATAGCGAGGGCATTCACAAATCCGGTAACCACTGACCGTGAAACAAATCTCATGAGGCTTCCGAGCCGCAGAAATCCGGCGAGCATCTGTAGAAGCCCGGTTAGCAATGTTGCGGCGAGTAGATAGTCTAGGCCATGGTCGCGAACCAATGTCACCATCAACAGCGCCATTGCGCCGGTCGCGGCTGAAATCATGCCTGGACGGCCCCCGACAAAGGCAATCACTGTCGCAATGCAAAAGGATGCATACAGCCCAACACGTGGGTCGACCCCTGCGATAATGGAAAATGCAATGGCTTCAGGCACTAGTGCAAGCGCCACAACAAGCCCCGCAAGCAGATCTGCGCGAATATTACTGAGCCATTGAGCTCTTACAGTATCTAGCATGGGGCAAACGCTATCATCGACTACGAGGGTGCTGTTCCTACGGCGTGGCTTTCGTTCCGGGTCACTCCCGAAAACCCCTCTAAATCACAGGGGATCTCTGCCCGGTGGGTAATACAGCAAGGATTGTCCTCTTATGATCGAACCCACCAATGAAGTTCCTCGCAATAAAGGGCATACTTTGGCGGTTGCTGGCGAACGGGTAGATGCCGATGGAAGATCCCTACGAGGGGCTGCGAACGCGCCTTTCCCACGATCTGATGCAGGTGGCGCTCAGGGCGCTGCTGGTTGTTTTGGTGCTATGGATCTGCGCAAAGCTGTTCCTGCCTTTTGCGCCGCTTCTTGTGTGGGCGCTTATTCTCGCGGTGACGCTGTACCCACTCTACCAGCGGCTCATGGTCAAAGTCGGTGGCAGGCCGCGTCTATCCGGCATCATCCTAGCCGCTCTCGGATTAGTGTTGTTGGGACTGCCCACCGTTATGCTGGGCATTTCTCTGGTCGATCATCTCGGGAGTTCGCTCGCCGCTTGGCGCGCTGGCGGCGGTACCATCCCGCCACCGGATCCCGCTGTGCGCGACTGGCCTGTAGTTGGATCGGCACTACATGATTATTGGCTGGGGTTGTCGGAGAATCTGCAAGAGACGCTTCGGGCTCATTCGGACACGGTCCGGACGGCGCTTCGTCGCCTTGTGAATGGTACCGGCGGCGTAATCACGACGGTGTTCACCTTCACCGGTGCGCTCCTTATCGCGGTGGTTATGATGATCTATGGTGCGCAAGGCAGCGATGCGGCGAGGCGTATTTCGATTGCTTTGGTGGGCAGTGAGCGGGGCACAAACCTCCAGCACCTGGCGGTGGTGACGATCCGCTCCGTCGCCGCGGGCGTGATCGGCGTTGCGTTCGTCCAAGCGCTGCTTCTCGGGCTGGGATTCCTCTGGGCCGACGTGCCCTTTGCTGGCGTCTGGGCGCTGGTGGCGCTGGTGTTTGGCATCATCCAATTACCGGCTATCTTGATCGTGCTGCCATTTTTGGGTTGGTTATGGGGATTTACCGAGGGCGAGGTCATCAGCAATAGCCTCATCACGGCGTATTTTTTTGTGGCTGGGTTGTCTGACAACGTCATGAAGCCCCTGTTGCTGGGGCGTGGCGTGGATATTCCGATGCCCGTCGTATTGATTGGCTCGCTGGGGGGCATGATTTGGCTCGGATTGATAGGCCTTTTTCTCGGCTCGGTCATTTTGGCGGTGGCCTACCAGCTCTTTTGGGCCTGGGTGAACCGTGAGGCCGAACGCCATGAGAGAACACCATGAGAGAACACCATGAGAGAGCGCCATGAAACAGGGGTTTGAAGAGAAGGTCATGCCGATGCTCAACCTTGCAGGGCGAGTCAGCGTGATGGCAGTGGGCGGTTGCCGCCCATGACGCTAGTAGTTGTGTCGGTGGGCTTTTTTGCGATGATGGGTTGCCTAGTGGTCCAGGGGGCGCTGCTTGTGCTGGCTACTCGCCATTACTACGATCACACCAGCATCATTGAAAACTCCTCACGACTTCGTTCTATGCTATTGATTTCTCAAGTAATGATAATGTTGGTGCTCGGCAATTTATTGCAGGGAGCGCTCTGGGCATTGTTATTTATGGGGCTCGGTGAATTCGCCCAGTTTCGCGAGGCGTTCTATCATTCTCTGGTTAACTTCGCGACCTTGGGCTACGGGGACATTGTCATGAGTGAGCGTTGGCGGCTCCTGGGACCCATTCAGGCGATAAACGGCGTGCTGATGATCGGGGTAAGCACCGCAGCAATCACCACCGTGGTGCAGGACGCCCTTGAGCGCCGCGCCCACCTTCGCACGGGTGGAAAAGGCGAGCCGATGGACTGACGGTATTGCCCTCTCGATGTCGCAACTCATTATTCGATTGTTGGGTTCCCTCGTTGAACTAGGGCGGTAAACTCCGCGTAAAACTAGCCATTCAGACAGCGTTACCAACTCATAGGATATGCAATGACGGCATTTCGTAGGACAGTCGTTCGAGGCGTTTTTGTCGCCAGCGCTGCGCTGGTCGCTGTCGCCCTCGCCAGTTGCTCAGCACCTCCGTTACGCCCGGTGGCGGGCGCAGAGGTTGCGACAGAATCGGGCATCACACAGGGGGTGAGCCAGGAGGGCCAAGGGGTCGTTCGGTGGTTCGATATACCCTATGCCCAACCCCCCGTTGACAGCCTGCGCTGGCGGGCACCCATAGCATTGGCCATGTCCAATCAATTGATTGCACCGCGTGAAAGTGCGATGTGCGTGCAAATTTCCGGTCAAATATCAGGCACTGAGGACAGCGAGCAGCCCGTCGGAGAGGAGGATTGCCTCTACCTCGATATCGTTGCCCCTAAAGGCTTTTTAGATCAGCGATACCCGGTCATGTTTTGGATTCATGGGGGCGGAAACACCTCGGGCACCAAGGACACCTATGACTTCAGTGCTCTGGCGGAACGGGAGCAAGTGGTGGTGGTCACCGTTAACTATCGGCTTGGCCCCTTCGGCTGGCTGACCCATTCCGCGGTTCAGGGAGATGCTGAGGGGCTCGATCGAAGTTCAAATTTTGGCCACTTGGATTTAATTGCTGCTCTCGAGTGGGTGCAGCGCAACATTGCAGGTTTTGGTGGTGATCCCACCAACGTCACGATTTTCGGCGAGAGTGCGGGCGGGCACAATGTGTTTGCGCTGCTGACAACGCCGCTGGCCGAAGGGCTGTTTCACAAGGCTATCTCTCAGTCGGGGTATACCACGAGCGTATCGCCGCGGCAGGCGGTCAACGCCGGCGGCGAATTCCCCGAGATTGATCGGGGCGCGTGGGCGTTAATTGAAGAGGTAGGTTTGGATCCTCAAGCGGTTACCGGTGAAACGCTGCGTAACGTCGAGGCTTACGATTTACTGTCGGCCTATTACCGGCTGGATAAGGATCACATTGCTCCCCTGACGACAGCAGACAATGTTGTTATCCCCTCGATGGGTTTAGCTGCCGCCCTTGCCGATCCCGAGTTTGCCAAGGATGTCCCAGTTATCGCCGGCTCAAACCGGGACGAGGTGACGCTTTGGCTAGGACTCAATCGTTACTTTGTTGAGGGTCAGTCGCTACTGTTCGGCCTCGCGCCACCGAAGATGCGGGTCAGAGAGCCAGAGAAGTATCAGTATTGGATTGATCTGCGGTCCCGGGGGTGGAAGGCGAGGGGGGTTGATGAGCCCCTAGCGAGTCTTCGCGGTGCCGGTTATACCGCGACCTGGGCCTATCGATTTGATTGGGACGAGACCGCTGATAATTGGTTGGTGCCATTTTCATCGATCTTAGGTGCCGCCCACGCTGCAGAAATAGCCTTTGTGATGGGCGCGCCGATGTATGGCGCAATTGGCAGCTTTATGTATCCCGATTCGGACTCCGCGCAGGAGCTGACGGGGGTTATGATGGGCGCCTGGGGCCATTTCGCGCGCTCCGGCAACCCAGGGCAGATCCGTGGCCGACCTTGGCCCCTCTTCACCGAAAGTGCTCCCCACACGATGCTGCTCGATAGTCCTGGCGGCGACTGGCTGACCGCCGAGGGTCCGACCTTAGCGGGTCTTCTGCACGAGGCCACTGAGCCTTCGATGCTGTCGGCTCTAGAGCAATGCCTGCTGGTCTGGGAGCTGGTGACGAATATTGGTAACCCCGCCTATAACGAATACACAAGGTGGAACGATGGTGCTTGCGAGGGCGTCGATGCCCGGGCAGAGAAGGCCAGGATTACCGCTGCGCTCGTTGCTGAGTATGGCTCTGCTACCTTGCCTTAGGGTGGTTCGGCAATGCGCATAATCGGAATCACGGGTGCTTCGGGGTCGGGCAAGTCATCGATAGCGCGCGCCCTTCAGCATGCCCTTGCCTTAGATGAGGAGGCGCCGCAACTGTCGATCCTGCCGGTGGACGCTTACTACCGAGACCTGTCTTTTTTGACGCTTGAAGAGCGCGAGGCCGTTGATTTTGATAATCCCGCAGCCATTGAGTTTGAGCTGCTGGCCGAGCATCTCGAAGCGCTTAAACAAGGCAAAGCCATTGACTGTCCGCGCTATGACTTTGCCACTCACTCCCGTGAGACTGAAGCCGAAATCATCGTACCCAGCCCTCTTTTGTTGGTTGAGGGATTACTCCTGGGTGCGTGGGATGAGGTATTGGATCATGTGGATGCACTAATCTTCGTTGAAACACCTCTCGATGTCTGTCTCGATAGGCGGCTGCGACGGGATTGCGAAGAGCGAGGGCGAACACAAGCGTCCGTCATTGAGTTTTGGCATCAGCGAGCGCTGCCGGGTTTCAATAGTTGGGCCGAACAAGCGCGCGCCGTTGCCAACATCATTATTAGCGGTGAACTGCCCAGCGCGGCGGCTGCGAGTGTGCTGCGGAGCGAGCTCGGATTCTAGGAGCGTTCGCGCTGCTTGCTCACCCAGGCGAAATGCTGCATCAGGCCTGGGTCCGCGAGTAGCCGCTCGAGCGTGTTTAACTGCTTCCCGAGCGTCATTTCGTCATAGCGTTTGTGAATGCCTGTGTGACAACCGCGGCAGACCATAATGCCGGCATTGAGCTGTTCTTTGGAGTAGTGGCGACGAAACCAGGCCCGGCGATGCATTTTCCGCGGAATCAGATGATGAAAGGTCAAGGGCACCCCTCGACGACAGCATGCACAGGGCTCTTGTTTGTTCTTATCTCTTTGGTGACTTCGACTGTTAGATGCTGGCAGTGACGGCATCGAGCTGAGTACGGAGCTTGGCATCGCTGGGTGCGACGTTACTGCTAAAGCGTTCGATGACTTCGCCCTCCGGGCTCACCAAATACTTATAAAAATTCCACTTCGGATAGCCCTTAGCTTCGCCTAATCCTTTGAAGACTGGGTTCACATCGCTGCCACGGACAGCGCTGGTGGCGATCATAGGAAAACTCACGTTGTACTTCTCGTAGCAGACCGCGGCGACATTGCCCTCATCGTTTTCTTCCTGGAAAAAGTCATCGCTCGAGAACCCGATCACAACAAGTCCCCGATCCTGATACTCCTGGTAGAGGTCTTCCAGGCCGTCAAACTGTTTTGTATAACCACAATTACTTGCCGTATTCACAATCAGTAGAGGCTTGCCTGCGTAGGCCTCACAGAAGTTCACGCGCTCCTTGGAGGAGAGCTTGCGCATCTCGGTGTTCAGGAAGTCGGGGCAGGCGGCTTGAACGGTGCTGGCAAGCGCAGTAGCCAATAGGAAAACAACAGTCATAACGCTACGGTTGATCATTACAAAGAGCCTCTGGAGTTCAATTTTCGGGCGCCACCACGCGGGGCGCGGTGGGTGCCGAAATTACAAGTAATGTACGGAGAGCGGCGCGATTTAGATGAGACGCCCTCCCAATAGAACTTAGCGGAAATAACCGAGTTGCGTAATTACAGATCCCGGAGAAATTGCTCAAGAACAGAAAGTGTCCAACTCGGATGGCAGCTGAAGGCTGCCGCATGAGTTCCCCAGCGTCCTTTACCGCTGAGGCAGGGATGATCAGGAGCAGTTCTCGGTGCAAGCGCGAGGGTAATGCTGGGGTTGGCACTTGAAACGCTTTGCGCATACCGAGCTCGGGTCACCGGGTCGTCAGGGTCCTGAATGATCAGGGTAGGCGTGTTAAGTATTTCGGCAAGGTAACTTGGCGCCTTCTCTCCCGCAGGGAGATCAAAGTGGTGGACCGCGGACCACGCCATGGGTAAAAAAATCCACGGCGGCACGCCATAATGTACCCATCCCCCTTGGGCCAATGAGTCGGTTAGATTCAGAGCGGGATCGAGCAGGACGATCTTTTTGAGCGCCAGTCCTTCGGCGGCGGCTCGCAGCGTTACGGCCCCGCCCATAGACACGCCCATGCCTATTCTTGGTAGTGCCGAGATTCCATGCTCGTCGAGCCATTGGGCCATGGCGGTCATGTCTCGCCACTCGCTCTCCCCAAAAGCGAGCTTGCTGTCGGTCTTTGGCGAGTTTCCGTGGTTGCGCATGTCAACGGTGATGATGGACAGGCCGGCATCTACCAGCGCGCGATAGAGGTCTAGTGATGGTACGAAGGTGGAGGTTCTGTTTGACCCAGCACCATGGGCGAACAAGATTACGGCTCGAGGATCGGTCGCCGGCATCCACCATCCCTCAAGCAGCAGATCACCACTAGGCACCTGAATATCCTTAAAGATCATGTTGCGATCCGCAGGAGAGGACACCACCGGGTTGTCGCCTATCAATAACGCATAGGGTGGAAGCACGGTGACAGAGGCCACCAACCACAGCATGGCGAGGGCAAGGCCGAGGCCTAGGGTGTAACTGGTGAGACGCAGGAACACTGTGAGGCTTACACCGAGAGGATGCGTCGAAGTAGCCCGTCTTTATGTCGGTTTCTTTCCCGCAGAAGAAGCAGCTCTTTTATCTCGAGGGCTATAGCGTCTTCGATCCCTTGGCGTATACGCTGTTGCTGTCGAGGGGTTGGGGTTTTATCTTTGTATGCAGCTAGGCTTACTGGCGGGCAGAAGCCAAAGAAGGTGGTTTTTGGTTTGGGGAGTGGTGACCCCAGCATCCCGGCAGGCAGCGGAGGAATAAGATCTTCCCGGACATCCGGCGGCATCAGTCCAAATTGCCGCAGCAAGTATAAGAGCTGCGAGGTTTGTAGCTCGCTGGAGGTGAGGTACTGATCGTAGTACTCATCAGGACCGACCGAGGCAAAAGGAACGATGGTGTAGCCTTTTTCCGCGGCTAGTCGGATGAAGCCATAGCGCTCACCCCAATCAACCTGATAGCGTCGCTCGGGGGGCTTAACTGCTTCGCGGGTCCCTCCGGGGTACAAAAGAATATCTTTGCCGGCATCCATTAGCGCTCTGACTACGTCTGGTTGACCATCTACGGCGCCAAGCGGAATTACTGTTTGCGCATAATAGGGATTGCTGAATAATGTGCGGTCGGCAAGGGGGCGAAGAAAGCGCCGATAGTCATAGTGCATTAGCAGATGGAAGGTAAAAGCATCGAGCGCCAACAGCGAGTGATTCGCGACGAACAGAGCGGGTCCACTGGGTAACTTTTCCAGTCCCACAAAATGGGGTTTAAACCATTTTCTGAGAGAGGCAGCTAGCAGGGTAATTCCCGGCCCTGTGGGCATATCTACCCGTAGGATCTGATCAATATGATCCTGAACTTCGGTGCGAGTTGTCGGAGACGTTGTCATGTGGTGGGTGTCGAGTGCGAGTCCGATCGAGAAATGCGAGCGTAGCAGATTGTTGCGGGAAAAAAGGAGGGTGTGTGCGTAAGTCACATTTTCCAGATCACGGAGTTGTTATGTATGCAAATACCAACCGTTAAGCATTGGGCGCTCCTCGGCTACCTTGTCTTGTTTTGGGGATTTGCTTTCGGTCTGATTGCTATGGCCTTGGAAGCCTTTCACCCGGTAGCCGTGGTGTGGAGCCGTCTAACCCTGGGAGCCTTGGTCATGTTGCTGGTGTTGCGATGGCAAAAAGGGAGGATTCCGTGGGCAGGGCGCTGGCCTCTGCGCATGATGCTGCTATCGATAACCGGCAACGTGATTCCTTTTACCTTGATTGCATGGGCTGAACAGCGCGTAGCCAGTGGGGAGGTGGGCTTGTTGATGGCGCTGATGCCGATCGCTATTTTGGTCATGGGTCATTATTTTTTGGAGCATGAGCGTATGACACCCCTCCGTTTGATTGGCGTAGCGATGGGGTTTGCCGGGGTGATTCTGTTGATGGGTGATACGGTCTTTGCCGGAAGTGATACGGAGCGGCTTTGGGGCCAAATTGCCGCTGTTACAGCCACCCTGTGTTATGCGATCAACGGTATTTACACCAAGCGCCTACCGAGATTCGATCCTGTAGCCATTACAGCCGGCTCCCTGGTCGCGGGGTCATTGATTTTGCTTGGTCCGGCGCTGTGGTTACAGGACTGGAGTAATCCTTCACTCAATCCATCAGCGTGGGGCGCCCTGTTGGTGCTCGGCATCTTTTCAACGGGCATGGCGACCTGGGTGTATTTTGTGGTGGTGTCCGAGGTGGGCCCCGGATTCCTCTCGACCATAAACTATCTCATACCCGCTGTGGCCTTTGTCGTGGGAGTACTGCTGCTGAGGGAGCCGGTGGCGGCTAATCAGCTTATTGCGCTCGCTGCGATTCTGGCGGGTGTCTGGCTGATTCAACCGAGGCACCGGAGCTCAAGCTGACTATATGCAGGCGCTGACTAAATGGGGGCGCTGAGGAGGGGCTAGCGAGGTAGGTCAAAGCGTCTGCGCAGGAATCGGGCGACGCCGTCTTCATCGTGGTGCCCAATGACGTCGGTCGCCGCGGCCTTTACCTCGTCATCGGCGTTTGCGGTGGCATACGACTCGGTGGCGACAGCGAACATGCTCAAGTCGTTATCACCGTCTCCAAAGGCGATCACGTGGTCCATGCCCAGGTCGGTGCGCAGCGCCTCAATGCCGTTTCCTTTGCTGCCGTGGCTGTGGTGGATGTCCACCCAGCACAGATTCTTCTTTTGGATCGCCGTCCCGGTGTAGGCCACGAGTGCGGGTTCATCTTCGATGGAGTGTATTACCGCTTGCACGGCCTCGGCTGGACCCATGCTGCTTACGTTGATGACGTGGGCTGTATCAGGCATCGCTTTGAGAGGCTCAAGAGGTAGGTGCCGTTCATCCTCAAAGAGCTGCGCCAGTCTGTTTTCGGCTTCACTCTTGAGCGGGCCGTGATAAACCGCGTGGCGGTTGTTTTCTTCGAGCGTGAAGACGAAGGGAGTGATCTCCTGCATCGTCATCGAGGCGATGACATGCCAGACCTCCTGTTGGGTGAGTAGATGGCTGTGGCTATAGTCCTCGAGCTTTGGGCACCAAATGACTGCCCCGTTTTTGAGTATATGGGGGAGGGTGAAGCGGTGATCTTTGATCGGACCAAGCGCAGCCTGAAGCGTTCGGCCCGTGGCCACGGTGTAGGGAATCGCCGCTTCGCGCATCAGAGCTAGGGTCTCTGCCGTATATGGCGTGATGGCGGATTCTGCGTTGAGAAGGGTGCCATCCATGTCGAATACCACAAGCGTCATAGCGGCCTCGTCAAAGCTGTGAATGGCGCCGAGTAGGAGCCGGGTAAGGGCCTTCTCAGCGCCGATCTCACTCAGTGTGCCGTGGGCTTCAGGTCGCCCGCAAGCGAGTCTCGAATCGGTGCTTCTACCTCAAACTTCTCGATGGAATAGCCCGCATGGTCAACGCCTGCATAGAGCGGGGCGCCTGCCACTAAAGTAGAGATCTGCTCGGGGCTCAGTTCGAAGCGGAGAAAATGAACAGACGAGGTTTTCTCATCGTTCTCGCGTTCCAGATCTTCGTCGGCGATCGGGTAAATGCGATCGAGATCAGCGACTTGTAGCCAGACAACATCTTCAATGCCTTTCATCTCCCGCAGGCGTGCGGCACGCTCCACTGGGTCACCGTATTCGATCATAAAGGTGGCCTTCCAGTTGTGACCGTCAGGAATTAAAGGGTTGTAGGCACCGAGCTCTTCCTCAATACCTGCGGCCTCAAAGGTTTTCTCAATGCGAAGCATCTCCTGAATCTGGTAGCGGATCGTCGTGAGGTCTTCAAAGTAGAGTCTCGCATGGCGGCCCAGGGCCAGCTGGCGTGTCTTTTTATGCGCCATGACTTCGGCGCGAAACTCGTTACGCTTAACGGCGTATTCTTCGAGTGACCAGAGGTCAGCGCGAGTAAGTTGTGTCATCGTGGTTTCTCCTCTCTGTGTCCTGGGGGTGTTAAAGGCCGTAAGCCATGCGCAGTAGCGTCATCGGGTGCAACGCCGCATCGACGTTTTCCGCGAGGCTCGCAATCTGGTTGCCGGCCATCGGACAGTCACTGATGAAGTGGTCCGGGTTTTGTGCATCGACTTTTTTCACCGTCGGCCGGGCGATTTTCACCGATTTTTCGTGGGTCTCTTTCTTTACGGCGTAGGTGCCGTCATGGCCCGAGCAGCGCTCGTGAGCGATCACCTCACTGTCTTGCACCAAGGCGAGCACGTCGCGGGTTTTTAGACCGATGTTCTGAACTCTTTGATGGCAGGCGACTTGGTAGGCAACATTGCCGATTGCCTGGGGAAAATCAGTGTTCAACTTTCCCCCTTTATGTCGCAGCCAGAGGTACTCGAAGGGATCGTAAAATGCATTTTTGACCTTCTGAACATCGGGATCATCGGGATACATCAGTGGCAACTCTTGCTTGTACATAAGTACGCAGGATGGAATAGGGGCGACAAGGTCATAGCCGCGATCAACGAGATCCGCAAGCACCGGGATATTGGCTTGCTTCAAAGCATCCACCGCATCTAAATCACCGAGCTCGAGTTTAGGCATGCCGCAGCACTTTTCCTTGGGAACCACGTCAATCTGTATGCCGTTATGTTGAAAAACTTTCACGAAATCTTCGCCCACTTCGGGGCTGTTGTAATTGCCATAGCAGGTGGCGTAGAGCGCCACCTTGCCGGATGTTTCCCCAACTGCCTCCGCCTCCATAGGCTGGAGGAGATTTTTCACCCGCTTTCTCAGATTGTTGGCATGCATTTTGGGCAGTGGCGCTTGGTGGTGAATGTCGAGGGTCTTCTCCACAATCTTTCGGAAGCCTGCGCTGTTATTGAGCGCATTGACGGTGATATCCACTAACGGGATAGACATTACCCCAAGCATGGTGTCGGTGCTGGTTAGAGTTTTGTCCCGAAAGTTCGCTCCCTGCTCCTTGAACTTGATGGCCTTGGCGCGAAGCATCAAGTGGGGGAAGTCGACGTTGAAGTCATGGGGCGGTACATAGGGACATTTGGTTAGAAAACAGAGGTCGCACAGGTAGCATTGATCGACAACCTTGGTGTAATCCTCTTTAGCAACGCCGTCGACTTCGAAAGTCTCTGATTCGTCAATGAGATCAAACAACGTAGGAAAGGCATCACACAGGCTGACGCAACGGCGACAGCCATGGCAAATATCATAGACCCGCTCAAGCTCCGCGTTGAGCGATTCCTTGCTCCAAAAATCGCCACTTTTCCAATCAATCGGATGGCGAGTGGGGGCTTCTAGGCTGCCTTCGCGCATAATCATGTACCTGCGTTACTTGATGTTTTGGATATCTGAGAGAATCAAACCGCAGTGTTGGCGGCTCCTCGCAGGGGGAAAAAGAAAGGGGAGCGATTGCGCTCCCCTAGCCATCACGGTAGGGCGCTTATGCCTCCAAGGTGTCCAGAGTCTTCTGGAACTTGTTGGCGTGGCTTCGCTCAGCTTTAGCGAGGGTTTCAAACCAATCCGCGATTTCGTCAAAGCCCTCATCGCGCGCTGTACTGGCCATACCGGGGTACATATCGGTGTACTCGTGAGTTTCACCGGCAATCGAGGCTTCAAGATTCTTGCGAGTATCACCCATGGGCAGACCGGTTGCCGGGTCGCCAACCGCCTCGAGGTACTCAAGGTGGCCGTGAGCGTGTCCTGTTTCACCTTCTGCCGTTGAGCGGAACACCGCAGCAACGTCGTTATAGCCCTCTACATCGGCCTTTGCTGCGAAGTAGAGGTAACGGCGATTGGCCTGGGATTCGCCAGCGAAGGCATCTTTAAGGTTCTGTTCTGTCATACTACCTTTGAGTTCCATTTCGGTCTCCTGATGTGGAATTCCTTACGTTAGACCCCGCAGCTGCGAGATGAATAACTATACTGCCTTGGGCCAGTTTTGGCTCAACTGTATTTTTTGCCAAAATTAATCGAAAATTTCGATAATCGCGATTTTCGTTGAGGATAGACTGCAATGGCGAGGCAACCCACGCTTAAACAAATGAAATATCTGTGCGCGGTGGCGGAGCACCAGCATTTTGGACAAGCCGCCAAGGCCTGCCACGTCAGCCAAAGCACCCTGAGCGCTGGCGTTCAGGAGCTCGAAGACACGCTGGGGGCATCGCTGGTAGAGCGCAATAATCGCAACGTCCTGTTGACCACGCTAGGTCAAGAGGTGGTACAGCGCGCACTGGCGATCCTGGTCGATGTCGACGAGTTGGTGAGTCAGTGCGAGGCCGCTGGCGTCCCCTTCAAGGGCAAGATGCGCTTGGGGGTGATTCCGACAGTGGCACCTTACCTACTGCCCAAAATGCTGCAACAGTTACGGGTATTGCACCCTGGCTTTACGTTGTTTATCCGGGAAGATCTGAGCCGAGCGCTGGTCGATAGCCTGCATGCGGGTGAGTTGGACGTGCTGCTGTTGGCGCTGCCGTTTCCCACCGATAACGTGGACGTGATGCCGCTGATGCAAGACAACTTTCTCTTGGCAAGCAATCAAGAGCACCCATTGGCTACCCAAGAGAGCTTTCAGCCAGAAGACTTACAGGGAGAGGGGCTGTTGCTGTTAGAGGATGGTCACTGTCTGCGTGATCATGCCTTGGAAGCCTGCGAACTGCGAGACTCGCAGATTGATATTCCCTATCAAGCGACCAGTTTGGCGACGATCGTTCAGATGGTGGCTAATGGCATTGGGATTACGTTGCTACCCGAAATGGCCGTGAAAGCCGGTATCACGGCGGGCACTGATCTTGTGGTCAGGTCGTTCGATCGCGAGGGTGTGGCGCGCTCGATTGGTCTGATGTGGCGAAAAAAAACGCCAAGACAAACCGAGTTCAGATTGCTGGGCGATTTCATTCGCGAGGCCAGTACGAAATAGGGCGGCCTGCGGCCGCCCTAGTGGGTAACTGATAGCGCTCAGAACTGATAGTCGAGGGTGATCCCGTAAGTGCGGGGATCAAGTAGGAACTGATTGGTGCCGTTTCCTGAGTTTGCATCGACCCGATACTGGCCTGTAACGTAGTCATCGTCGCTCAGATTACGACCCCACAGCTCGACATACCAGTTGCCCTCCTGAGGTGTGAACCGCAGCGTTGCGTTCCACACATCCCATTCATCTATCTGGTCCACGGCGGCATTGAATACTCGAGAATAATATTTATCTTGCCAGTAGTAATTTACGCCAGCTCTGAGGCTTCCCATACCGCCCAACTGCATGTTGTAACTGGCGCCGAGGTTTACGGAGAATTCGGGGGCTCCAGGAATCTGATTGCCGCTCAAGTTGATCGGCACACCTGCACAGCCCGGTGCACCCCCAAGCTCGGGTATCGGAATGGTGCTCGGGCAGTCTGGGCCAAGGTACACGTTGCTATTGCCGATACTGACAACGCCGTCAACGGGGCTTCTACCATCGTTCAGGTATGTGCTGCCGTTGGGATCACCTGGATCTGAGGTAACAACGTCGCCAAGCTCTGTATCGAGCCAAGCAACGTTGGCAGTAAACAAGAGGTTTTCCGAGGCGGCGAAGAGAAACTCGCCCTCAATTCCCTGGATCTTTGAATCGAAGTTTTCGTTAATGGATGTTTGCTGCACAATCTTGGAGACCTGCAAGCCCTCGTAGTCGTAGTAAAAGTACGATGCGTTAGCCTGCAGCGCTCCCCCAAATAAGCGTGACTTCACACCCACTTCGAAGGCATTGATGTACTCGGGTTCGAAGTAAGCGGCAGAGGGATCAAACTCGAGCAGAATGCTCTCGGCTGAAATAGGGTTAAACCCGCCGCTCTTGAAGCTCCGAGACAGCTGTGCGTAGGTCATGATGTCGTCGGAGACTTCATAGGTAAGGTTGACTCGGCCGGTGGGCTCGCTGTCTTCCCATTCGAAGGCTTCATAGCCGCCGCCGGGCTGGTTGGGGTCGGTGAGGAAGTCGAGGTAAATAGTTCGCTGATTGGCCGATTTCTTTTCATCGGAGTAGCGCAGACCGAAAGTGGCACTCAAGCGGTCGGTCACATCCCAGTAAAGCTCGCCAAAGACTGCCCAGGTCTCGAGGATGTTGTCGGAGGTATCGTTGTCATAAAAACGCTGATTGGCCGGTAAGGCCTC
>Ga0255783_10001283_pt1 | contig 27196 bp, 25 predicted proteins | sample 011ome_22_FD_179981 | JGI IMG/M metagenome (GOLD analysis project Ga0255783, IMG submission 179981) | Coastal salt marsh microbial communities from the Groves Creek Marsh, Skidaway Island, Georgia - 011507BT metaG (version 2) | ecosystem: Environmental > Aquatic > Marine > Intertidal zone >... | reverse complement strand
CAGCAGCTTCTTCTCATCGGTTTCGAGATTGGTCAGCAAACGGATTTGCTCTAGCACTTCGAACCCGAGGTGCTGGGCCTCGTCAATCATCAGCACCGTGCGACGATCGGCCTGGTGATTGCGCAGCAAGAATTGGTGCAGCGCGTCCGTGAGCACTTTGAGGCTGTCCGTGCCACTGGGATAGTCAATTTCCAATTCGTCGCACACCGTCGCCAGCAATTCGACCGCACTGAGCGCGGGATTCAGCACGATGGCGATGTCGGTATTAGCGGGTAATTGCTCTAGCAGACACCGGTTGAGGGTGGTCTTACCGGTACCCACTTCGCCAGTCAGCAGGATAAATCCACCCCCACTGCCTACGCCGTACAACAGATGTGCGAGCGCGTCACGATGGCGCGCACTCATAAACAGATAGCGAGGATTAACCGCGATCGAAAAAGGAGCCTCAGCGAGCCCGAAGTATTGTTGATACATAGTGTTCGGTCTACTTCATTCAGCGGAGGTTGCGTGGCCCTTTATTGGCACATATCATGCCAAAACTTTTTCCAGTGCAAACGCCATTATGCGCGCTGGTAACCATGCTGCACAGCGTATTGATCGAGTGAATAGCGAGAGACAGTGACAACCCCTTGTCTCACCCAAAGTTGAACGCTAGCGTCACGCACCATTCACATCTTTTTTCAGGAGACAGAGTTAATGGCCTTGCCACCCGCATTACAGAACCGATTAAGACTGCCCGTCGTGGGAGCCCCTCTTTTCATCATCTCCAATCCGGATCTGGTGATAGCGCAGTGCAAAGCAGGCGTTGTGGGCTCTTTCCCTGCGCTCAATGCGCGCCCAGAACCCGTTCTGGAAGAATGGCTGGAGCGGATCACCTCTGAACTGGCAGCCTATGACGAAGCGAATCCGGATGCGCCGTCCGCTCCCTTCGCAGTCAACCAGATCGTGCATGGCTCCAACGCGCGCCTCAAGTACGATATGGACATGTGCGTGAAGTACAAGGTGCCGGTTGTCATTACCTCTCTGGGAGCAAAGGAATGGGTCAATGAGATGGTCCACAGCTACGGCGGCATCGTGCTCCATGACGTGATCAACAACCGCTTCGCCAAGAAGGCCATCGAAAAAGGTGCCGATGGGCTGATTGCCGTGGCAGCGGGTGCCGGCGGTCATGCAGGCACGACCTCTCCCATGGCGCTGATTCAGGAAATTCGTGAGTGGTTTGACGGCCCGCTGTTGCTGTCGGGCTCTATTGCGACGGGTGACGCGGTATTGGCCGCTCAGGCAATGGGCGCTGACCTCGCCTACATTGGTTCCGCCTTCATCGCCACAGAAGAGGCGGACGCCGAGCAAGCCTACAAACAGGCCATCGTGGACTATTGCGCTGACGACATTGTCTACAGCAGCTTATTCACGGGTGTTCACGGCAATTACCTCAAACCATCGATCGAGGCAGCCGGCCTCGACCCCCACAACCTGCCCGAGAGCGACCCGAGCAAAATGGACTTTGGATCAGGAGGCAATACCGACGCCAAAGCCTGGAAAAACATATGGGGCTGCGGCCAGGGGATCGGTGCGGTCAAAGAGCTGGGCACCGCAGGGGATTACGTCACCAAGCTAACTGACCAGTATCAACAGGCCAAACAGCGGATCAATGCGCTATGAGCGACCACAATAAAATACCCCGCAGTGCTGAGGACGACTACAGCAAGGAGATCGTCGAGCAGCGCCAGCAGTTTATTGAGCAGCAGACTGGCGCAGAGCTCGACCACACGAAACAGTTCTCGTTCGATCCCCATGAAATGGAGAGCAACATCGAGAATTTCTGGGGTGTCGCGCAGATTCCCATCGGCGTAGCCGGCCCATTATTAGTCAACGGTGAACATGCGCAGGGCGAGTTTTACGTGCCCATGGCAACGGTGGAAGGCACAATGCTGGCCTCCTACAACCGCGGCATGAAGGTGATTCGGGAGTGTGGCGGCGTCTTGACCACCGTCTCCGAGGAATCGATGCAGCGCTCGCCGGTGTTCATCTTCCGCAACGCCCGTCAGGCGAGAGATTTTCAGCTCTGGCTTAAAGACAATTTTGAGCCCATCAAGGCCAAAGCAGAGACCTCAACCTCAGTCGGCAAACTGCATGACATTGAGAGCTATCACGCGCACAGCATGGTCTTCACTCGCTTCGATTACTCTACCGGGGACGCTGCGGGCCAAAACATGGTGTCTCGGGCGACCTTCATCGCCTGCGAATGGATCAACGAGCAGCGCCCCGAGATGCTGCATTACATGCTCTCAGGCAACTTCGATACGGAAAAAAAGACGTCGTCTGTGAACCTGCTCAAAACCCGCGGTAAGCGCGTCACCGCCGAAATCACGGTGCCCCGCGATATTTTGATGAAGCACCTGCGGGTAGCCCCCGAGCAAATTGCCTATGGCCAGCAGATCTCTACGCTGTCCGCCCTTCTGACCAACTCATCCAACAACGCCAACCATCCTGCCAATGCGCTGGCCGCATTGTATTTGGCCACTGGGCAGGATGTGGCCAATATCGGCGAGTCCAATCAGTGCACGACCTATCAGCGCGCGACAAGCAAGGGCGATTTCTACTTCTCCATCACGCTGCCCGCTGTGATCATGGCGACCTATGGCGGCGGCACCTCCCTGCCCACTCAGCGCGAGTGCCTGCGGATGCTGGGCTGCGAGGGCAAAGGCAAAGCCCTCAAGCTGTGCGAAATCGCAGCGGCGCTGGTCGTCGCCGGGGAGCTTTCACTTTCGGGTGCAGCGCGGGTGGATAAGAAGACGCGCACCAATGAGTGGGTGGATGCCCATGAGCGACTGGGTCGCAACCGCTGAGGCAATGCCTGTGAGACTGACGAGTCTTTTTCGGTCTCTCTCCCGCGGCATTGGTCTAGTGGGGTTAGTCGGTTGCGTCCTGCTGGCACCGATCGCGTTGGCAGAGCGCGGCTCGCATATCACGCTTGATGAGCCACTTCCGCAACCCTCGTGGGAGCTTCCCCTGATTGCGAATGGTGAAGGCACCGTGACGGACTCGACGTATCTCGGCCGAGTGACCTACGTGGACTTCTGGGCCAGCTGGTGCGGGCCTTGCAGGCTGTCCCTCCCGGCCCTGAACAGTCTGAGTAAAGAGTTCGACACTGCAGACTTTGGTGTGGTGGCGATCAGCGTCGATTATGTCGACGAGGATGCGCTCGACTTTTTAAAGCGCTACCCAGTCGATTACCCGGTTGCCATTGATAAAACGGGCAATTCCGGACGTGACTTTGCGGTGGCGGGAATGCCTTCAGGCTATCTGATCGGCCGTGACGGCCTCATCAGAGAAGTCCATGTCGGTTTTCGCAAGGGAGACGAGGCGCTCTTAAGGGAGAAAATTCAAGCACTTATCGCTGACCCCTAAACCTTCGTACCGTTACTGTTCACCTCCCGAAAACGCTATTGCTCATCCGTAGCACATGGCGAGTCGTAATAAGGCCATGCGAGAACCCGACACCCTTTATTACGACGGCAGCTGCCCACTGTGCCAGCGGGAGATGTCCCATTTGGCGAAACTGAAGTCTGACCAGCTGGTTTTGCAGGACATTCACGCGCTACCGCCCGGCGCTGACGGGCCGGACAAGGTGACGCTGCTGCAAAATCTACACCTCAAGCGCGGTTCCGAATGGGTCATTGGACTCGACGCCAACGTGGCGGCGTGGCAATACACCCGCATCGGGTTTTTCTGGCGCTGGCTGTCTTGGCCCGTGGTGAGACCATTCGCTAGCTGGTGTTACCACCAGTGGGCCACCCGCCGCTACGCCAAGCGCTACCCCTTAGAATCCGAATCGAGCACCTCAGATTGACGCTGGCGCACCTCGCCGCGCCCGACATCGCGGCTATGGCGTCGCAAGCGCGAGCGTTGCTCATCAACAGCCTGCCTGGCTACAAATCCGCGATGCTGGTGGGCACTTCGGATGCAGTGGGCCAAACGAATCTCGCCATCGTGAGCTCTCATTTTCATCTAGGCTCCAGCCCACCTCTACTGGCAATGATTCTGCGCCCGAGCACGGGCAACAGCGAGCGGCACACGCTCCATAACCTGCTGGAAACCCGGTGCTGGACGCTGAACGGCTTTACTTTGGATCACGCCGCGCAGGCACATCAAACCTCAGCGCCCTACTCTAAAGATCAATCGGAATTTGATGCCTGTGGCTTTGAGGCGGAGTGGCTGGCTGAATTTAACGCGCCTTTTATCAAAGGCTCACCGCTACAAGTTGGATGCCTGTTGCGGGAACATCATCCGCTGGAAATCAACGGTACGCATATGATCATTGGCGAAGTTCAGCATCTGCACTACCCCGAGACGGCTCAGCGTAACGATGGCGGCCTCTCTCTGAGCGACATGGGTCTGGTCGCGGTGGCCGGGCTCGACAGCTATACGCAACCGGAGGCCGGAGTGCGATTCGCAGCCGCTGATAGGACTTCCTCGCCACGGCAATTGTAAATCTCGTTTTCAATAGGGAGATCCGTTAGGCTGCTCGCCCGCGGACCACGGCGCCAACCCAGCGCCCCGCTTGACGCAACACCACTGGACACTTCAAGGACGATACGCCCATGTCACCGATCAAAACCCTGTTTTGCGGCCTCCTTACCGGCCTACTCTTTTTGGCTTCCTCTGGGGTCTTTGCCAAAGCCGTGCCTGAGCGCGCAGACATTGATGCGCAGTTCAAATGGGATCTCACCGATATGTATGCCAACGCAGCCGCATGGGAAGCGGATCGGGAGCGATTTCTCGAAGCATTGTCCCCCCTGTCGGCACATCGGGGCAAACTGGGTGAAAGTGGCGCTAGCCTGTTGCAGGCCATTGAAAGCATCCAGACGGTCGAGAGCATCATCGCCAACCTTTATGTCTACGCCGGACTCAAGAGCTATGAAGACACCCGCATCTCCGAGAATGCCGCGCGCTTCTCGGAGGCTCAGGGGCTTTATTCCCAGTACCAGCAAGCGCTGTCCTACTTCACACCCGAGCTGCTGGCCATCCCCGACGAGACGCTGACACAGTTCATCGAGGGCACGCGGGGACTCGGGGTCTATGCACACTATCTCGACGAAACAGCGCGCATGCGTCCTTACACGTTGTCCGAGGCCGAAGAGCGCTTACTGGCGATGGCGTCGGACCCACTCGACAAATTTGACAGTGTGTTCACCGCCATTGACAGCTCTGATCTTTCTTTTGGCACCATAATTGATGAGACTGGAGATGAGGTTGAGCTCACCAACAGTCGTTATGGGGCCTTCCTGCACTCGACTGATCGCAGTGTGCGCGAAGCCGCCTGGAAAGGATTGTTTGAGGGCTACCAAACGCTCAATCACACGCTCGCTGCGAACTATGAGGGGCACGTCAAAAGCCGCGTATTTTTTGCACGTGCTCGAGGCTTTGAATCCCGACTGGAACACGCCACCTACACGAATGCCATTCCGATCGAGGTCTTTAATAACCTGATCACAACGGCACGAGAAGGTAGCGCGCCACTGCAACGCTACCTCCGGCTAAGAGAAAAAACGCTTGGCGTGGACCGGCTGGAAATCTGGGACATGTACGCACCCATCGTACCCCCGACGATCAAAGACGTGAGCTTTGACGACGCCAAGGTGATCGTGGCGGAGGCACTCACTCCACTCGGCGAGGAATACATCAACGTTTACTGGAAAGGATTCGACGAGGGCTGGGTCGATGCTCTGGCTAACCGCGGCAAACGCGGTGGCGCCTATAGCTGGGGTACATACACCTCGAAACCCTATCTCTCGATGAACTTCGAGGGCACGCTGAACAATGTATCAACTCTGGCCCATGAATACGGCCACTCGATCCATAGCTACCTGACCCGCAATACCCAACCACAGGTCTATGGCGACTACCGGACCTTCATCGCAGAAATTGCGTCGATGACCAATGAGGCGATCCTGATGCAAAAAATGCTGGCCGAGGCGACCTCGGCGGGCGAGCGCGCCTACCTCCTGAGCTCTTACCTTGATGAATTCAGAGGCGGCTTTTACAGACAGGCCTCTTTTGCTGACTTTGAGGCGCGCGCCCACGCCAAAGTCGAGGCCGGCGAGGCGCTCACTGCTGAGGTGCTGAACACGATCTATGCCAACGTATTCAACGACTACTACGGAGACGCGGTATACGCCAACGAACTCAATCAGATCGAGTGGAGCCGGATCCCGCATTTTTTACGCAGTGACAACTTTTACGTCTACCAGTACTCCACCTCGTTCGTTGCCGCCACGGCTCTGGCCAAGCAGATTCTTGAGGAAGGAGAGCCTGCTCGGGAGAGATATTTGACCATGCTTAAGTCTGGCTCCAATGACTACCCTATTGAACTGCTCAAAAAGGCCGGCATCGATATGACCTCGCCCGAGCCCATCCAGGCGACCATAGAGGTATTCGATGACTTGGTCGATCAACTTGAGCAAGCGTTGGCTGAGATGGAGGCGGTCGCGACACTTAGCCAGTAGTGGGCTCACCAGAATCTAGCTGCAGCCACTTTAAATAGCGTTTCGTTATTGTTGGTATTAAGCACACCATCTGGCACTCCGGTGGCGCGGTGGCCTCAAATCACTCAGTATTCTCATTGAGCGGCTAGATCTTGTGCAATTAGGAAAGCATGTGATGACCGAGCAATTCCATATTATTAGCGCGCAAAGAGGGGCCATTTCCGCGGCACAGGCGGGGCTCGTTCTGGTGCTTGTTTTGCTCATTGCTGGCGGCGTTGTCCTGTTGACCGGAGTATGGCCACCGGAAGAGGAAAGCACAGCGCCACCTGTAACGACCGCTCTACCCGCTCCTCAACCTGTGCCGGTAATTACCGAGCTCGAGGAGCCAGCAGTAGACCCAACGCCTCCGCCTCCGCCCCCGGCGCCAGTCGAAGAACCCTTGCCGCGACTTGAAGAAAGCGACGATGCCGTGCGCGATGCCGTAGGTGATATCCCGTTGGGCACCGCCGGGCAGCAGTATTTGATACCGGGCAATATCATCGAGCGCAGCGCCAGCCTGATCTACCTGATGGCGCAGGGCGACGTCCCCTACCGGCTGCTGCCCGTTTCACGGCCTAAGGCCGCATTCCCCATCAGCGACGACGGCACCCAAGTGGTTACAGACCCCGCTGGCTTCGAGCGCTATAACGCACTGACACAATGGCTACAGAGCCTGGATCTGGAATCACTCTTGTCATCGCTTGAGTGGTTCATACCGCTATTCCGGGAGGCCTGGTCCTATTACGGCGAAGATAGCGCTGCCTTCGACATGGCGGTGGTGATGACACTGGACCTGGTGATCGCCACGCCTGAGATAGATCTCAACGAGGCACGCCTCATTCGCAAGGAAGCAGTTTGGATCTTCGAGGATCCGGCCATTGAGGGGCTCGCGCCGATCCAAAAGCAGGTGCTTCGTATGGGCCCCGAGAACGCTGAAATCGTCAAAGCAAAAGCCACCGAAGCGCGGGGCTTGTGGCTCGATCAGCTATCAGGGTCGATTTAACCCTTATTCCGCGTCTTCCGGGGATCGGTCGCCTTGATCATCTTCATTGACGAGTTTTTGGCTGACCTCTGATGCGAAACCTCGGTACTGCATAAATCTCAGGCGCTTTCCTTGCTCGCGCTGACGCGAGTCCCAGTCGCCCACGATGGGCTTTCCGGCATACTTCTTTTCATACACTGCAGTGGCTTCCGCCTCCCAATCAAGCTCTGAATCAAAGGCCTCTTCCATGGTGTCGCTGATCAAATGCTCAACGTTCTGTTGGCGCAGATCATTGCGAATGCGGCTGGGGCCATAACCTCGACTCGCCAGCTGGCGCACTCTTGAGGCAGCAAAGCGCTCGTCACTGAGCAAGCCTTCTTCAATGAGTTGCTGAGTGACTTGCTCGACTGTGTCGGGGTCGCAATCGCGCTTTCTAAAACGCCTTGTCAGCTTGGTTTTAAGCTCAGATGAGCCGTGTTCCCGCCTCGCAAGCAGATCCATCCCGGCGAGCCTTAACTCGCCGGGAGTGACTGGACCTTTCTTGGTGTAGTCCTCCATAGAGGATGCTGTGCGTGACGTCAGGAAGACTCGGCGACTTCCCCGATATCAGGGTCATCTGACCCTTCGACCGGCGCTTCGGCCACATCAGTTTCCACTGCAGCCAGCGGAAGGCCCATCATTTGATGCCGGATTTGGTCTTCAATCTCTTTGGCGACGGCTGCATTTTCCTCCAGGAACCTGGAGGCATTCGCCTTGCCTTGGCCAATTTTGTCGCCTTTGTAGGCATACCAGGCCCCAGACTTATCGATGAGGTTCAGCTTCACACCCCAATCAATCACCTCGCCCATGTGGTAGATACCCCCGCCATACATGATCTGGAACTCCGCCTGACGGAACGGCGGCGACACTTTGTTTTTCACCACTTTGACCCGGGTTTCATTACCGACGACCTCGTCACCCTCCTTCACCGCTCCAATGCGGCGAATATCCAGCCTCACTGAAGAGTAGAACTTGAGTGCGTTACCACCGGTAGTGGTTTCGGGGCTACCGAACATGACGCCAATCTTCATACGAATCTGGTTAATAAAGATCACCAGGCAATTGGTCTGCTTGATGGCGCCCGTGAGTTTGCGCATCGCCTGACTCAGGAGTCGCGCCTGAAGACCCACATGAGAATCCCCCATCTCGCCTTCAATCTCCGCCTTGGGAGTCAGTGCTGCCACCGAGTCCACTACCAGCACGTCAACAGCACCCGAGCGCACCAGCATCTCGGCGACTTCCAATGCCTGCTCGCCCGTATCGGGCTGAGACATGATGAGGTCGTCGACCTGCACGCCCAGCTTTTCAGCGTACTGGGGGTCCAATGCGTGCTCGGCGTCGATAAAGGCCGCCGTGCCGCCGGCTTTTTGCGCCTCAGCAATCACCTGCAACGTCAGCGTCGTTTTACCCGAAGACTCGGGACCATATATCTCTACAATGCGGCCCTTAGGCAGGCCGCCAATACCCAGCGCAATATCGAGCCCTAGGGAGCCAGTGGAGATCGAGGGAATCGCCACCCGCTCCTGATCACCCATGCGCATGACCGTACCCTTGCCAAACTGGCGCTCAATTTGTGACAGCGCCGCGTCTAATGCTTTCTGCTTGTTCGGATCCATGTCTTGCTCCTCTCTTGATCTGCTGATGTGCCTTTCAGGCTGTGCCCCGAAGAATCATGCTTTATCGCGCTAAACACCGTTTGCCCTTGGTTTTGCGCCCGAATTACCCGCTTTCAAAAGTACTGTATATATATTCAGCTTTTTTGCCAGCGATTGCAATCCAGTTTAATGATCAATTTCGGTAAAAAAACTGTCGTACCAAGCAACATGTCGCAAGAAGCGACAGTCCAGCAGGCACTGACGGGGCCGTTTTAGAGAAACGCGTCTCCGCCATTGGGGCTTAAACACTGGCCTCTGAAATGCCCTGCGGCGTCACTCGCGAGAAAAAGGAAGGCACCCACGATGTCCTCAACGTCTGCTATCCGACCTGCGGGGATGTTTTGGCGAATACCCTCAAGAATGTCAGCTGGCACATCCTCCAGAATCGGCGTCATCGTTGCCCCGGGCGCCACGCAGTTGGCAGTGATGGGTCGGCCCCCAATCTCCAGAGCGAGGCTGCGCGTGAAAGACAGAATCGCGCCCTTCGCGGCGGTGTAGTGGGAGAACCCCGGCGCGCCGATGTAAGCAAGCTGTGAGGCCGTGTTGATGATGCGGCCGCTGTTTTGTGCATACATCATCTTCAATGCAGAACGCGTACAGAGAAACGTGCCGCGCAGGTGAACGCCCATTAATCGGTCGAAGTCGTCCACCTCCAGCGCCTCAATCGGGCTGGAGTGGGCGATCCCCGCGTTATTCACGAGAATATCCAACCCTGCACCCTCGATCTCTTGAAACATCGTCAACACGTCAGCCTCGCAGCTAACATCTGCCTGAATCACCTGCGCACTCCCGCCAGCCGAGGTAATCCGCGAGACAACCGCTGCCGCGGCATCAACGCTGGCCTCATCCGGGTGATTCACCCACACGAAAGCGCCGTTGGCTGCCAGAGCCTTGGCCACCGCCGCGCCGATGCCTGAGCTGGCGCCCGTCACCAGCGCTGATTGTCCCGATAAATTTACCGCTATAGCGCTGCTCGTCATTGCATGCTCCCCGTTACGTTGACACCTTTTGCAAGTCTACCGCGATCAATCCACCTCTATACTCCACATGTCCGGTTTTACGCAGGCAAACTTCTCTGAATTTACGTAGGCAAACTTCATGACCAGATTGCCCCGTATCAAGCATTTCCCGCTGCTATTTAAGAGCTCTTGCGCGCTCGTCACGTCGATGCTTCTGGGGCAACCTGTTGCGACGCTGGCGCAGAACTTGCCGCTTCAGGGCGCCGCCTGCCCGCCCGTCATCAATAACGGAAAACACTGCACAGCCAACTCGATGCGGGTTTCAGCCGTTGCCGTTAATCCAGAGCCCGCGTTTTGCAACAGCGGCGACACCATCAGCTTGAGAGTCGGCATCACCGTCGGCACTGGCCAAAATCGCGCCGCCAAGGAACGATACGACTTAGGGCTCTGGGTCAGCGAGACCGGCACTGAAGTACTCGGTGGTGCTGCCTGCGCCTTTTCCGCGTTACTGCCCACGGTGACGGGATCAGCACCCGATCTGGTATCAGGGGCAGGCCCCTATCGCGCCATTAATAGCAACCAGTGTGGCGATATTCTGGATGCAGAATTGACCTACCACGAATTCGAAGTCAACGAGGCGCTTTGTCAGGACACTAACGGCAATGGCAAGCTCGACATGCCCATGCTCGTGGGCTGGCAACAGAGCAAGAACAACACGGGCTGCGCTGCCGTTGCTGATGCCACCGACCCCGCACAAACCGCGAACTTCGTGCAAAGCCTGTTCCCCCAAACTAGCTCATCCTGCTGGAGTAACGGCGACGCCCCCGTCGACTTAGATGAAATCAAGGTCGAACCCCCCGCCGAGATGGAGGTATACAAGACGGCGACCCCACAAGTGCTGCGAAGTGGCACTGGCGAGGTCACCTTTGAAATCGAGGTATTCAACGAATCTGACCGGGGGGACGACCTCACGCTCACTCGGCTAATTGATAGCGAATTTGGCGACCTCAACGGACAAGGGACTTGCACCGTGGGCACTCGCCTCGCTTCAGGAGCGCGATATCGCTGTGAGTTCCAGAAGGCACTGAACGGAGGGCCCGGTGATACGCACGAAAACATCGTCGAGGCCACGCTGACGGACGACTTTGGCGTAGCGATATCGGATACCGATTCTGCGCAGGTACGATTTATCGACATTGGATCGCCTCCGGAGCCCGACATTCGCGTTATCAAAACCGCCGCGCCCAGCCACGTTAACGAGCCCGGTGGGGCCGTTCGTTATCAGGTGGAAGTCTGGAATGACGGTGAAACCAATCTGAGGCTTACGAAGCTGAACGACAGCCGCGCGGGGGTCACCACCTCGCTCCATGAAATGGGCAGCTGCGCTTTGCCACAGACTATCGGGATCGGCCTGTCTTATAGCTGCGAATACATTCTGGAATTGTCTGGTCGCGCGCCAGCCACCGACGTCAATACCGTCACTGCCATCGCGCAGGCCCCCTTAACAGGCCAGCAGGTCACAGGCTCCGATTCGGCGACGGTGACCTTCCGAGACACGCCTGCCGTGCTGAGCCTGACAAAACTACCGTTCCCCGCGGTCATTCGAGATCGCACCGCTGTGACCTACGAATTAGTGCTCGAGAATCACTCTCCGGCCAAAACGATCACCGTGAATTCGCTCACAGACAGTTACCACGGCGCTGTGGCAGGTCTGGGGCTGGACTGTGGCGATGTCGCCGTGACCGATCCGCTTGCGCTAGTACTTCCGCCAAAAGGCGCAACTATCGAATGCACCTTCACCGGGACCGTGCCCGAAACCGGGGAGGCAATCCCCACTGAGGTGGCGTATTTCCCGGACACGGTGACCGCCTCAGGCACGGCTGACGATGGCTCGGCCGTCGCCGCAGAGGCCACCGCTGAAGTAGAGTTCGTGCCCGCCGACGCCCCCGCCTTGCCGTCACCCGTCATTGAAGTCAATAAAATTGCCACACCCGACAGGGTGCCCACGACGGGTGGCGACGTGACGTTTGCCGTGGAGGTGATTAACGCCTCGGCCGCAGAGGCAGTCCTGATCGACGAGCTGGTGGATGACGTTCATGGCAATCTGAGCGGACGAGGCACCTGTGACACGATAAGTAGTGCGTCGCCAGTTGAGATTAGCGCCGGAACAATTTATCGCTGCCAGTTCACAGAAAACTTGCAGGGCAACACGGGTTTTATCGAGCGTGACACGATCTTCGCTGCGGGCGTCGGCCAGGACAGCGGCGAGTCGGTGATCGGTTTCGATACCGCAGGCGTGCAATTCGAGGCGGTACCGATGGATATCAACCTAATCAAAACACCCTCTGCGAATCTGATAGACCCGGGAGACGAGGTCACTTTCACGCTCGTCATCACAAACCGCAATGACTATCCCGTCGAGATCGTCAGTTTGACTGACTCTGTCTATGGAGATCTTAATGGCCAGAGCACCTGCGAGGTGCCCGCGACGCTGCAAGCTGGAGACTTTATGCGATGCGAATTCACCGAAGTCCCGGAACCCAACGTGAGAGAGCGTGTACACAACAATGTGGTGACGGTCGGAGCCAGGCCCTCGAGCAGTAGGAGCGCCACCACTGTGAGCGCGACAGATCAGGCCTGGGTGCTCTTCAGAGAATTTACTGCAAGAATCCCCGAGGCAATACCTACGCTACCCCATGGCCTGTTTTCGGTATTTGGGATTCTAGGTCTAATCTGGCTCCGCAAAAGATACCAGTGAGCGCATACGCATGTCGCCTCGCATCAGACTGATGGTCTCAATCAAGCCAACGACGTTGTGTGCCGTAGTGGCCTGGGGAGTCTTAACAACCGGCGGGGAAGTTGGCGCGATATTCAGAGCATGAAGTTGCCTACCAGGTCACGCCCCCCGCCAAAGTGCCCGCAGCCAAAACGAGCCGCGACCATTCTATCGACCCCCAAATGCCGCAGCGCGCGTAGGGGTCGCCATCCAGCCAGGCCTTTGCTTGATCGAGGTCGTCGGTGCGGTACGCCAGCATGCTACCCACGATCTTTTCTCCCGCGGGGTCCTTGAGCGGGCCCGCCATGGCAATGTGATCCACGATCGCCTCAATATGCGCCAAATGCCCCGCCATGTGCTCTTCTCGCAGACCATCCACGTCATCGCCGTCACGGTCAGTGCATTTGACCAGCCAAAGATTCTCCCGGGCCATGTCACGCTCCTATATTATTGATTGAGTGTCACTCAGCGCTCTCAGAGCGCCAAGGCCCCACCATAACCAGCTTTTCAACCCCGGGCCAGAGGCTGAGACTCCATCGCGGGGCAGCTGAAATGTCCGTACCAATCTCGCTTCCAAGCCTTTATTATTTCAGGCAGAACAAAAAGGGAGTGGCCGCAATGATCTTTGACATGGGGAAGCGCCTCGGTGCCGGGGCCGTCGTTTTTACTCTGGCAGTATTGATAGGCTGTCAGGCAAAGGAGGAGGCCACATCTGCAGCGGCAGACGCCTCCGCAGAAGCCGAGCCTGCCACGTTGGGCTCGATGGATGAGCAGTACGCCTGGGTCGGCGATCTCGGCGACCGTGACGCATTACCCGGCAAACCCCTGTACATCGAGCACTGTGCCGGCTGTCACGAAGCACAGGTCTACAAGGCGCCCCACACCACTTGGCTCGAACTCATGTCTCCGCAGGTGCTGTATCGATCGATCACCGAGGGCATCATGCAGTCGCAGGCCGCTCACTTGTCCGACGGAGACAAACAGCACATCGTCGAGTACATCACGCAGATGAGGCTCGGTGATCCCGACGCCGGCCCCGAGGTTGCCTGGTGCGAAGGCCCGGCAAGTGAGTTCACCTCGCTCGGCGAGGGCCAGCTGACTGGTTGGGGCCACGATACCCGCCGCTACGTATCGTCCGAGACCGCGGGCTTCGATCGGTCTCAAATCGGCGATCTTGAGCTGAAGTGGAGCTTTGGCTTCCCCGCCTCCACCCGCGCCAGATCCCAGCCGGCGATTGCCATGGGCGCTGTATTCGTGGGCAGTCAGGACGGCACCGTCTATGCTTTTGATCTGGAAACCGGTTGTGTCCGCTGGACCTACGCTGCCCGCGCCGAAGTCCGCACGGGCATCACGCTTGGCAAGCGCGGGCCAGATGGCGCCGCCACCGCTTACTTTGGCGACATCATCGCTAACCTCTATGCCGTCGACGCCACGACTGGCGAGCTGGTCTGGCAGAGCAGTCCAGATGAGCATCACAGTGCGACCCTCACAGGCACCCCCGCCTATGCGGCGGGCAGACTGTATGTGCCCGTGTCATCGCTCGAGGTGGTCACAGCAGCCAACCCAGAATATGCCTGCTGCACTTTCCGCGGACACGTGATGGCGGTCGATGCTGACGACGGCAGCGTCATCTGGGATAGCTACGCGATACCTAGCCCGCCTGCCTCGGTGGGTACCACCAGCGCAGGGACAGATATGCTCGGACCATCCGGCGCGCCGGTCTGGACCAGCCCCACTGTCGACGTCGATAAAAACCTGCTGATTTTCGGCACCGGTGAGAACTACTCCTCCCCCGCCGATACCAACAGCGACGCCGTGATCGCTGTCGCGCTCGACACTGGAGAGCGCCTGTGGTCCCGACAAACCTTCCCGGGCGACGCCTGGAACGTCGCTTGCATGATGGCCGACAACCCCAACTGCCCGGAGGAGGATGGCCCCGACTATGACCAGGCCTCCAGCCCCCTGCTGGTTGACCTTGGCGAGGGCAAAACCGTGGTCGTTGCCGGTCAAAAAGATGGTCGCGTGTTTGCGCTCGACTGGGAGACAGGCCAGAACAAATTGTGGGAAGTGAAACTGGGGCGCGGCAGCATTCAGGGCGGCGTGCACTTTGGCATGGCCGCTGACGGCACGACCGTCTATGTTCCTATCAATGACATGAACGATACCCGCAACGGTGAGTGGCTGGACCCAGAAACTGCACGCCCGGGTGTCTCAGCGGTTGATGCTGTGACGGGAGAGGTGCTGTGGAGTCATGTGCAGGAGAACCTGTGTGGCGAGGGCCGGCCCTTCTGCGACCCCGGTGTGTCAGCCGCCATTACGGCCACCGACGGTGCCGTCATCGCGGGCCACCTCGATGGCATTATCCGTATCTACGACCGTGACAGCGGCGAGATCATCTGGTCCTACAACACCACCACGCCGGTAACCGGCACTAACGGTGTCGTCGCGCAAGGCGGGGGTATGAGTGGCTCAGGACCAGCGCTCGGTGCAGGCCACATGGTGATCAATTCAGGATACGGGCTCTACAACCACGAAGCGGGCAATGCCCTGCTCGTGTTTGCACCCAAAGCGACGGGTTCGGTCAGCGCCCGCTAGCGTTCGTAATCCAGTGCGAGCACGTCACAGTGCTCGCGCAATACCATCCCGACAGCCTGGTGGTCAGGATGATTGAGATACGCCGGTAGATCGTCAGCCCGCTCCAGCGTCACAAGAGCCCCATGGGTCGCGCCATTGGCACGGTCCGTGATGTTTTTCCCTGCCGAAATCGACAGCACACCCGGGATATGAGTCAAAGCGCGAATCGACGCGAGGATCTCTTCCATTTTGTCTTCACCCACCCCTGTTTTCGGGGTGAGCCACACCATATGCTCCACTGCCATCCTGACCTCAGACCAGATTAAAACCCTGACTCGACAGCGGGAATCGACGCACGCGCCGCCCTGTCGCATTGAATAGCGCGTTGGCGACGGCCGGCGCAATCGGTGTCGTTGCCTGCTCGCCGATCCCGGTAGGCGGCTCATCGCTGGGCAAGATATGCACCTCAACCTTCGGCATCTGCGTTAACCGCATGACGGGGTAGTCATGGAAGTTACTCTGCTGCACTTCACCGTTCACGATGTCGATGTTGCCGAAGGCCACCCCTCCCAGTCCGTAGGCCAAGCCGCCTTCTACCTGCCCCTCGATACCGAGGGGATTCACCGCGAACCCGCAGTCCACCACGCACACAACGCGATCGACGGTGAAATCACCATTCTCCGCAACCGTCACTTCGACTGCCTGAGCAACCGGCGAGATGTTGTAAATCCGCGATGCCACGCCGCGCCCCCGCCCGGGTGCCAGCGGCTTGTCCCAATCGCATTTTTCCTTCAGCACGCTCAACACGCGGTTCATGCGCGCGTGGTCCTTGGTCAAACGCAACCGGAGTTCCATGGGATCGATACCGCCTTTGTGCGCCAACTCATCCAGAAAACATTCGTAGGCAATGCCCGTGTGGGTGTGGCCAACCGATCGCCACTCCTGAGGAACAATGCCTTTCTTGGGCGCGTTGTGGCTCTCAACCCGATGGTTCGGGATCTGATAAGAGGTGCCGTAGGGGAATACGCCGAAAGGTTCCTGCAAACAGCCATCCAGCGAATAGATATCCATGCCTCGCACCATATAGGCAGGGTCGTGCTTGGTGCCCTGCATGAGCGATTGACCCACAGCGACCTGATGCCAGGCCTCCGGCATACCGGACTCGTCCACGCTGCCGCGGAGCTTGTGCACAAATAGTGGCCGATAATGGCCGCTGCGAATGTCTTCTTCCCGCGACCAAATAATTTGCACCGGTACCGACTCACCCATGGCCGCTTCCACCGCCTCAACGGTGTAGTCCGCGGTTTTACTCGAGCGACGCCCAAAGCTGCCGCCCATAAGCGGTCGATGGATGGTGACGTTCTGCTGCGGGATCCCAAGGAAGCGAGAAATGACCTCCTGATCATTTGACTGGTACTGCGTGCCGCTCCAGATTGTGCAGGTATCACCCTCAACCCGGGCGATGCAGTTCATGGGCTCCAAAGTAGCGTGAGCCAGAAGCGGCATCTCGTAGGTGGCCTCGACCACGCTCCCAGCAGTCTCCGCCGCGTCGAGCGCACCGATGGCATCGCCGATATCCTCTGCCAACAAGCCGGGGGTATCAGCCAAGGCGCGATAATCCGCGTAGAACTGCTCACTGGAGACCCCGTCATTCACACCGCGGTCCCATTCGATTTTGAGTTTGGCGCGTGCCTTCTGCGCTCGCCAGTAGCTATCCGCCAATACCACCACGCCGGCCCTGATCGCTTTCACCTTGACCACACCTGGCATGGCCAGAGCTTCCGTGGCATCAAAGTCGATAACCGACCCACTGTGAACCGGAGGCCTTGCGATCGCGCCATAGAGCATACCGGGTAGTTTTATATCAATTCCGAATTCGGCGCTGCCATCGACCTTGCCAGCACCTTCATAGCGCCGGGCAGGCTTACCCAGAATCTTGAATTCACTGGGGTCCTTGAGTGCCACCGTTTCGGGGGGCTGGATATCAAGTCGATGAATCGCTTCCAGTAACTCACCGTAGGTGCTGCTGCGGCCGCTCGCGGCATGGGTCACCTTCCCGCCTTTGGTGGTGAGCTCGGCTGTGGGCACCTGCCAATCCTGTGACGCCGCCTTCAGCAACATGGCTCGCGCCTTCGCGCCCGCCGTGCGCATCGGCATAAAGGTGCTACCGGTGGTCACGGATCCGGCTGTCAGGTATTCGCGGAATAATGGCGAGTAGTACTCGGGCGACGTTGGCGCAGCCTCTAACGCAATACTGCGGTAATCGACGTCGAGTTCCTCCGCCAACATCATGCTCATTACTGTGTAGGCGCCGTTACCAAACTCAGAATTATTCGCCAGCATCGTAATGACGTTGTTGGGGTCGATGCGCACAAAGCTATTCATCATGGCGCCGGCGCCACCCGCATAAGCCTTGCCAGAAAGGCCAACCGGGCACTGCGCGGCAAACAGCAGCGCACCGCTACTCTGCACAAATCGTCTGCGGCTCAGCGAGCGCGGCGTTAGAGTCTCGCTCATGCGCTGTGCTCCTCTGCCATCATCGCAGCCGCGAGATGCACCGCTTTGCGAATGCGCGGGTAGGTACCGCAACGGCAAATATTGCCCGCCATCGCAGCATCGATCTCGGGGTCGCTGGGGTTAGGGTTTTGGGCCAGCAGCGCCGTGGCCGCCATGATCTGCCCTGATTGACAGTACCCACATTGGGCAACGTCGGTTTCGAGCCACGCTTGCTGTACTGGTGAGAGACCCGCCTCAGTCGCCTGCCCCTCAATGGTCTGAATGTCCTTGTTCGCGGCCGCCGATACAGGCGTCACGCAGGAGCGAATCGCACGACCCTCGAGGTGGACCGTACAGGCGCCACATTGCGCGATACCGCATCCAAACTTGGTGCCCACAAGATTCAGCTCATCCCGCAGCACCCACAACAGGGGTGTATCAGCCTCGCTGGTCACCTCGACCTCATTACCATTCACCGTCAGTTTCATGGTTGTTCCTCAGCTCATGCGCCTGTACGGACAATATGACACCGCCGAGGGCTTTGATAAAGAGCTGCCAGCCTCAGGGGCGGCTTCTACCCGCGGGCGGACCCTTGAAACCCTTTGACCGCGCAGCGGAATCGGGCCCTCAAAGTGTGTACACTTTAATATTAATTGCATACACTAATACCTCTGGGTTCTGGCGTTGCCTCGTCAGGACACTCACTTTTGGGGGAGCCACCATGGACATTCATCGCGTTAGCGCTTATCACGATGTCGAGCATGCACTCAGGATCACCGACCTCAAACAATCGCTGTATGACGAAGGCAAGATCCTCATGGATAAAGTGTTGGTCACCCTCCACGGCGATGCGCACCGACAGCGACGCTCCATCGAAAGCCAGCTATTCCGTAAGAACTTTTTTCGCGTCTATGAAAACGAGGTATTCCCCAACTTACTCAGCGAGACGCTAAACCAGTTCCTCACTGAATCAGCCTTAGACCTGAAGGAATTGGGCTACCGGATCATGGTTCACCTCTCACTGTCCTTCGCGGGCATCGACCGCATCGACGGTACCGTAGAGGAAGCGGACGCCCAGCACCGGCTGCTGATTCAACTGGGGCAAGCCGCAACGATTGGTCAATTCAAGGGCGACCGGGAGCCTATCTTTCAGGAAATCCGTGAGGCGATTGATGAATTTCGCGAGCGCTTCTTCCTCCCCTCCCGCACCCGGCGACTCGCACTGTTGGAGCAATACCGTGCCGGCACCCTGAGCGAGGAGGACTTGCCCAGAGATATCCTCACCATCCTGCTGATGCATGATGCCGAGCTCTCCATGCCGGATGAACTGATGGTAAGAGAGGTTGCCTTCTTCTATCTGGCGGCCTCCCACACCTCCGTCCACACGCTGGTCCACGCAACCAACGAGCTCTTTAATTGGTGCGAACGTCAGGGCCATACGCCGGCTGAAATCGTTGCCGATGCGCATCACCTGCAACGCTTTGTATTGGAGAGCATGCGACTACACCCCTCCAGTCCGGAAGCGTGGCGTCGCGCCGAAGCCGAGATCACCCTCGCCGACGGTCGCGTGGTGCCGGAGGGCGACAAAGTGGTCGTTGACCTACAGACCGCCAACCGCGATACCAGTGTATTCGGCGAGGACGCCGCCGAGTTCAATCCACTGCGTGCCGTTCAGGGCCGCATCAGCCCCGCGGGCATGTCCTTTGGCGGGGGCATGCATGTCTGCCTCGGCATGAACCTCGTAGCGGGCACCGTGCTGAGAGACGGAGAGTCACCCAAGCCGGACAACCACCAGTTCGGCACGATCACCTTGATCATCAAGGAACTGATTGAGCGCGGCATGCGGCCCAACCCCGATCAGGCGCCGAAAAAAATCGAAGCCTCGGAGCGAGATGTGTGGGCCATCTATCCGGTGCTTTTTTAATTCCATGAACGCGCCCGCCCGCATCAGCGGCTATCAGAACGCCCATCAGGCACTGTGCGACCGGCGATTGGTGCAGTCCATGTACAGCGAGTGTAACGTGCTGATGGAACGCGTGTTACTGACGCTGCACGGTGAGGCTCACACCTGCCGCCGCGCCATCGAGTGGAAGCTGTTTCGCCGGGACTTCGCGCGCTACTACGAGCACGAGGTCTACCCCAATACATTGAATCAAACATTGGCGCCCTATCTCGCTCGCGGCCACCTTGATCTTCCGGAATTTGGTTTCAGGGTCAACATCAACCTGAGTGCGGATATTGCCGGCATTGATCGACCCGAGGGGTCTGAAGCAGAGACCGACGCACTGGTGACCCTGACGCGCAAATTCGGCGAGGGGGCTACGCTATTTCATTCCACCCGGGACAAGGAAACCGTACGCCAGGAAGTGGCGGCGGCACTCACGCAGTTCAACGAGCAGTTTCTGCTCCCCTCCAGATCTCGTCGAGAGGCGCTGCTGCAACAGGTCAGCGAGGGCAGCCTGACTGAGGACGAAGTGCCCAGAGACATCCTCACCGTGCTGCTGGCCAATCGCGCCGACCAAGACCTGGATGACGACATGATCCTGCGCGAGGTGGCGTTTTTTATGCAGGCCGGCTCGCACAGCTCAGCCAATGCGCTCACTCACAGCTTTCATGAAATCGATCAGTGGTGTCGCCGTCATCCGGCCGATCGTGACCGGCTTATGACCGACGATCATTTTCTCCAGCGCTGCATCCATGAGAGCTTGCGGCTGCACCCGGCCAGCCCCGTCGCCTGGCGCACTGCGAGTGAAGCCTTTTCGCTGCCCGATGGTACTGATGTCGCCGCGGGTGACAGCGTGGTCATCGATTTAATGTCGGCCAATCTGGAAGCGCCGCTGTTTGGTGAGGATGCTGAGCAGTTTAATCCGCACCGCGCAGTGGCGAATCGTATACCGCCCTTTGGACTGAGTTTCGGTATCGGCATTCACACGTGTTTCGGGCGTGACATTGCCGGCGGTTTGGGTGACGCCAAAACAGAAGGCGAAGCGCCACACCTCGGCACACTCACCAATTTATTAAAGAATCTCATGCAATACGATGCCCGGCCGGATCCCGCCAATCCCGCAGTGGCGGACGCCGGCACCGAGCGACCCAATTGGGGATGCTATCCGCTGATCATCGGCCAACAGACCGGCGCCACAGGAGCCGCGGTGTGACCGATCATGACCTGACGCAGGCCGACACCGTGCGTCTCGCTATTGAGCGCGAAATCTTTGGCGGTCAGTTGGCACCCGGCGATGCGCTCGAGGAGGGCCGCCTCGCCACCCGGTTCGGCGTGTCACGGACCCCGGTCAGGGAGGCTATCACCCAACTTGCACAAGCTGGGCTGATTACCAAACGCGCGCACAAGCGTGCGGTCGTCGCCCATCTGGATCCCGGCACCATGCTAGAACTGTTTGAAGCGCTGGCTGAGCTTGAAGGCGCCGCCGTTTTCTTGAGTACTTCGCGCATGTCAGAGAATGAAAAAAGCGCGTTAAAGGACATTCACGAGGCCGCTGCCGAGAACCTTCGCAGTGACGGTGACCCCAACGAGTACGCTGATCTTGGCTTTGCCTTCCACCAGCGGATCGTGCGCGGCTGTCACAACACAGCGTTGATCGACACCACCGAGTGGCTCGCATTGCGGGTGCTCCCCTACCGTCGCTTTCAGGTGGTTGCGCCGGGTCGGCTGCAGAGAAACCAAACCGATCATGACGCCATCATTTCCGCTATCTTTGCAGGCGACGCGGAAGCCGCCCGCGAGGAAATCCGCCGGCACACGCTCGAGCAAGGGGATGCGTTAATGCGCTTTATTGCGCTCAACAAAACCTCCCACGCCGACTTCCATCCGAACGGCCTCATCAAGGAGCAGCCACTATGAGTGACGCTTACACGCTGATTCAAAACGGACTCATCATCGATGGGACAGGGTCCGACCCGTTCACTGGCGATGTGCTGATCAGCAGCCAACGCATTGTGGCCGTGGGCGCCGACGCGGGTGCCAGCTGCCCCTCCGATGCGACGGTCGAAAAAATCGACGCATCCGGATGCCGGGTACTGCCCGGCATGATCGACAGCCACTGCCACATCAGTTTTGATCATCCCAACAGCAATGACGAGCTCTTCTTTCATCGCCGCTATGGCCTGGCTGCGCTCGTTGCTGGAGTCAATGCACAGAAGGTGCTTCGCGCCGGATTCACCAGCTTCTTTGATGCGGACTGCGTATTCGATGTTGGGGTGGATCTCCGCGATGCGATCGAGGGCGGTGTCATTGAGGGGCCCAGAATGACGACCGGCGGCAACGTCCTGATCAACTGTATCGGCGGCACCGCTGCACGACTCCTGCCTGACGAAGGCACCAGGGGCTATGCGCGGATTGTGCACACGCCCGATGAGATCGTGAAAGAGATCCACAAGCAGATCAAAATGGGGGTCGACTGGATCAAGGTGCACGTCAGTGGACTCCCAATTCGGCCCGGCAAGGAGGGGGGTGAGATCACCACCTGGACGCTGGACGAACTGAAGCTCGTCTGCGACACCGCGCATCAATTTGGCATCCCGGTCGTCGGGCATTGTCGCAACGCCACCAGCACGCGGGATGCCGCCCTCGCGGGCTTCGACATGATTCTGCACGCCACCTACATGGATGACGAGGCACTGAAAGCTGTTGTCGACCGCAAAGTGCCGTTGGTGCCCACCTTCACCTTCCAGGCAAATTTGGCAGACTTTGGCGCCGCAATCGGCTCCGATGAGAACCTTCGGGAGGTCTTTCGCGCCGAAATCACCGAGAGCGTCGGGACGCTGCGGGCGGCCTTTGACGCCGGCGTACCGCTCGCCACCGGCAGCGAGAGCGGCTTCAGTCTGACGCCCTACGGCGACTGGCACTACCGCGAGCTACAGGTGTTTGTCGAAGATCTGGGCATGACGCCTTTGCAAGCGATCAACAGCGCCACCGAGCAAGGCGCGCGAGCGCTTAAGCTGGAAGGCGAGCTGGGTTGCATCAAACCCGATTACCTTGCCGATATCCTGATTTTTGCTGGCGAGCCGGAAACCCACATTACCCAACTGGGGGACGCCGATCGATTCCGCCACATCATCAAAGACGGCCGATTGGTGGACACCAGCACCCCCCTGCCCAAGGACTGGCAATTGCCCGGCTGGCGGGTAAGCGAGTACTCGGAGCGCATTCTGACCAAGGAGCTGGTGCAGTCTATGGGATTGAATCCTTGATCCATGGGCCAAGGAAGCAGTTAACGATGTAGACAGCGCAACGACCCTCAGGGGGTGCTCGCTGGACCCATGAAAGAAATAAACGGTCACCTCAGTCATGAGAACGCATAAGCAGTGAGGTCAACATGAGAACGGCAGTGATTACAGGCGGAGCCGCTGGACTGGGGGCCGACGTCGCGCGTCGCCTGAGCGAGGCCGGCTATCGCATCGGCATCTTCGACTTGGGCGCTGAGCGCGTCGCTCAGACCGCATCCGAGATGGACAACGCGGTAGGCATCGAGGCAGACGTTACCTCCCCGGAACAGATCGCCGCCGCCTTCGAGGCCTTCGGCGAGACACCCGATCTCCTAGTGAACAATGCCGGGATCGTGCGCTTCGGCGCCATGGAAGCGCAGTCAGTGCAGGACTACATCGACGTGGTCAACGTCAATCTGCTGGGAAGCTGCTTCTGTGCCCGCGAGATCGCGCCAGCCATGATGGAGAGAGGCTCCGGCCATATCATCAACTTTACGTCCATTAATGGCATCCATCCCGCACCGGGAGTCGGCATGTACGGCCCCACCAAAGCCGCCATGGCCAACATGACACAGGCCATGGCCATCGAATGGGGTCCAAAAGGGGTGCGCGTTAACGCCATCGCGCCCGGGATGATCGACGCAGGCATGTCCAAACCAATTTTTGAGAACCCAAAAGTGCGGGCGGTGAGGGGCGGCGGTGTGCCACTGCGCGCTTTGGGCGAGGCCGCAGACATCGCGGAAGCCGTGCTCTTTCTCGACTCCGAGGGGGCGAAATACATCTCCGGTCATGAGCTGGTGGTGGATGGCGGTGTCTCTACCAGCGTCATGGCCCACCTGCCACGCGAATGACAGCGACTCGCCAAAATCTGATTCTCGTCGGCGGCATCTTCCACGACTTCCAGGCGTCAGCCGAAGCGCTTGCGACCGTTTTGGCACCTCTGGGCATTGAATCGCGTATTGAGCCCGACCTCGATGCCGGCATCGCCAGCCTCGCTGACAACCCGGTCGACCTTGTGACCATAAATGCACTGCGCTGGGAAATGATTGGCGAGAAGTACGACCCCTATCGCGAGACGGAAGCTTACTCACCTCCAAACAAAACTCGAATGGCCATTGAGGCGCACCTGCATGCAGGTGGTGCGCTACTCGGCCTGCATACTGCAAGCATCTGCTTCTCGGACTGGCCAGAGTGGGGGTCGCTGTTGGGCGGCCGCTGGGTGTGGGGAACCAGTTGGCACCCACAACCCGAGACCGTGACCGTAATGCCGCATAAAGATAACGCCCTGGCAGATCTTCCGCCTTTTGACGTGCACGATGAGCTCTATACCGATTTAATGCTTGAATCAGGCGCCCAAGTACTGGCCCATGGCCACAGCGTGGCAATGCCGACACCACAGCCTGTCGTGTGGTCACACACGGTCGGCGCTGGTCGGGTGATTTACGACGCGCTGGGCCATGACCGCGAATCACTGCACCACCCCGCTCATGCCCAGCTGTTACGGGAGACCGTGAAATGGGCGCTCGATGGGGTAAATCCGCAATGAAATCGCTCAAGGGCATGTCGGTACTGGTCACCGGTGGCGGCTCGGGTATTGGATTAGGTACGGCGCGTTATTGCATGGAGCGGGGCGCGAGGGTCACGATCTGTGGTCGGCGGGAAGACAAGATCCAGGCAGCGGCCGCAGAATTAGGTGACGCTTGTTGCGGCGTCGCTGCGGATGTCACCCTCGCTGCCGATCGGCAAAAATTGCTCGAGGCAGCCATCCATCACGGTGGGCAACTCGATGCACTGATTAACAATGCGGGCAACATGTATCGGGGCGCCATCACCGAGCTAGATGAAACCGCCCTGCAGGAGGTGTTTCACACCAATGTGATCGCAGCCATGATGCTGACCGGCCTCTGCACACCCAGCCTTGCGCAAAAGGAAGGCGCCGTGGTGTTTGTCGGGTCCATCCACACCCGCCGAGCCTTTCCGGGCGCCTCCCCCTACGCCGCGACTAAAGCAGCCGTACAGGGCCTCACGCGCGTGCTAGCGGCTGAACTGGGTGAGCAGAGGATCCGAGTTAATTGTCTGCTACCGGGCGCGGTGTTCACAGAAATCAACCAGCGTGCCGGGCTCATGGACGATGAAACCGCGTTGCAAAGATTGGAGGGGATGTCAGACTTGCACGCCTTGGGCCGCATCGGCACCACCGAAGAAATTGCAGAAGCCATGGCTTACCTGATCTGCGCCGAGTGGGTCACGGGCGCCATGATTGATATCGATGGAGGCTTGGGTTTGGGAATTACCGCAGACCCCGCCATCAACAAAAGTAAGGAGAGCAGTGAACATGAGTGAATCCATCAGTGTGAATGTCACCACCCGCGAGGGGGAGCAGAGAACGGTCACGCAGGGCGTTGGACAAGAGTCACTCATGCAGGTGCTGTACGAGGAAGATATTGGCGTCGAAGCCATTTGCGGTGGCTGCACCTCCTGCGCCACTTGTCATGTACTGATAGAACCCGAGTGGATGAGCAAATTACCCGAGCGGGACCAAGCCGAACTGATGTTGCTTCAGTATGCGGAGCACTATGATCCCGAACGCTCGCGCCTCAGCTGTCAATTGCAGCTGGGCCCAGAGCTTGACGGCATGCCGCTCACCATTGCACCCGAAGAGTGAGCTTCACACTGTGACGGCACTAGCGACAATTTCGGGAGCCCGCTGATGACCGATCGCGCCGCGCTCTCAAACGCTCAATCAATTGATATTCATGCCCACGCGGTGCTGGCGGGCTCGATGAGCACCGCGGGGCGACACGGACCGGAGATCGGCTACACCGAATCGGGAGCACCCTGGTTCCGGGTCGGGGATTATCGCCTCGATGGCGTTCGCTACGAGGGCAGCCCGTTCATGGAGTCCGATGTCCGGCTGACCAATATGGACGCTGCCGGCATCGACTTTCAGGTGCTCTCGCCCAACCCGCTGACTTATTTTCATCACATCGGCCCCAGCGACGCCGTGGGGTTTTGCGAGCAACATAACAATGCACTGGCCGAGGTCGTGCTCGCGCACCCGACCCGACTGGCCGGCTTCGCGGCATTGCCCATGCAGGACATTCAGGCAGCTTGTGCAGAGCTCGAGCGCGCCATTAACGTGCTCGACTTACTTGGCGCCTATATCGGCACCGATATTGGGCGCCCGTTGAATGATCCGGCGCTCGACCCTTTCTACGAGAAGGTCGTGCAGCTGAATGTGCCGTTAATGATTCACCCGGCCCCTGCGGGTATCGACGGACCTGCGGGCGATCCGAATTTAAAACAATTTGATCTCGACCTGCTCACCGGTTTCGCGGCGCAGGAATCGATCGCCGTCGCGACGCTCATCTTTGGCGGCGTGCTGCATCGGCACCCTAATATCGATATCTGCCTGAGTCATGCCGGGGGCACCATGACATCGCTGATTGGTCGCTTTAACCGCGCCTGCACCAAACGGCCCTGGGTACCCGAGCATCTCCAGTACGAGGGGGCGTTTGAAGAAACGCTGCAGAAACTATGGTTCGACACTCATGTCCATGACCCGCGGGTGCTGAACTGGGTCATCGACATTATGGGTACCGACAAGCTGCTGCTCGGCACCAATTTCGCGGGCTGGGACCAGCATGCGATGACGCAGGACGTGCCACCGGAACTGGCGCTCACGATGGCCGACAATGCGAAACGCCTACTGAGGGTGAGCACCTGACGTGGTAGGGCCTACCGAGCGAGAGCTCGCACAGCGCTGGCCGCTGATCATGGCGACCTGTATGGGCATTATCAGCAGCTCCTTTGTATTGCCTTACTATTCCATCGGGGCGCTACTCACACCGGTGACCGAAGAATTCGGATGGAGCCGTGCGCAGTTCCAAGCCGCCATTCTATTTAGCTCCGGCCTGGGCGCCCTGACATCGCCGCTCATCGGCTGGCTGAACGACAAGTAT
>Ga0255783_10001272_pt1 | contig 27350 bp, 19 predicted proteins | sample 011ome_22_FD_179981 | JGI IMG/M metagenome (GOLD analysis project Ga0255783, IMG submission 179981) | Coastal salt marsh microbial communities from the Groves Creek Marsh, Skidaway Island, Georgia - 011507BT metaG (version 2) | ecosystem: Environmental > Aquatic > Marine > Intertidal zone >... | reverse complement strand
TTTCTTTAGAGTAATATATACTTAAAATGAAAACCTACTCCCATCTGTCGTTCATACCACGTGAAATCCATCGCTTCCCATCAGCACAGCGAAATTAAGCCACGTTGGGCGCCAATAGTATTGCGGTTAGTAATAACGTGAGAAGTCGGCGTGATGACAGGTTTTCTTTTTGCTTTTTGTATGTGTGTTTCTCTCGATTTCAATTCTGAGCTGTTTCTAGCACCATATCTCTATGTATGTATTTGTCTCTCAGCTTATATTCGCGTATTTCGCGCATTCGAAAACGGAAGCTGTTTCTCCTTTCTCGTATTCTTTTTTTGTTGATGAATGATACCTATGATTTTAAATCGTGTGTAGCTCTCCATGTTCGTATCGCCAACCGTCTGGTAACAGACAGTCGTTGTCGAGGAGGTATTGCACACATTCGGGGTGGTTTTTCTCGTGCGCTTCTCGAACGGCCAAATAGTTCCACGGCGCTTTGGCGGTTTCGTGTAAGTACTTCAAACAGTCCAAGTAGCCGTTCTTGGCCGCAAACTTACACGCATCTCCGTTATATTTATCATACTTTCGCTCAACAAGATATTCGAGTATGTGGAGATGACCATTTTCAGCCGCCCATACGGCAGTCCAATAATCCCAAGGCGCTTTGACTTCTTCGTGTAAGTATTTGAGGCACTCGAGATGACCTCCTGAGGCAGCATATGCACACGGGTTGCGTATGCAACCGATAGGACACTTATTTGCCACGCAATACTTTACCATTTCCAGATTACCTTGTTCTGCGGCCATCTTAATCGTCAAATCATCCCACTCACACTTTTTCTCCTCTCGCGCCCACTTGAGCAACTCGAGTTTATTCGTTCGAGCAACTTCGTAGCAGAATTCTGTTTCGTCCCAGTCACTCGGCCACAACGATTTATGCTCCCAAGCAAACTCCAAAGTCGATATCGACGACATATCTTCAATATAAAACTTCTCTTTCAACTCACCCGCGCGAGACGATCTCTTAATCAACTTTCTCGTCTCCGGATTCACCTCGTACAAGAATTTGATATCAGTCGCATTCAATCTCGGAAGAATGTGTTTGAAACAAATATCGTCGTTATTCACAATCACGTCCCACAAATCTCTCTCGCCCATCCGCCCCTTTTGCGCTCTCGTCCTCGCCCCAAGAGTATTATACGCAGTCTGGCAGAGTGTTTTTGTTGCGCGTGTTCTTTCTCCCTTCTTTATTTCTGAGAGAAAAAAAAAAAGAGACGTTGTTGTTTTAAAAAGGCAACCCCCCCCTTTTCTCACAAAAAACCACCCGCCGCGTTCTTCGTAATTCGAATTTGAGATTTGAGAGAGTTTTCTCTTAAATTTGTCGAAATGATGTCCAACGCGGAGGAGGAGGAGGAGGACGGGGATAACCCACTCGAAGCGCTCATCCAAGACGTGGACGCGACAAAAACAATCGTCGAGGAGTCGTCGGTGGAAATAAATAAAGTTGAAGAAGATGAGAAGAAGAATAAGAATAAGAAGAAGAAACAAAAACAAAACGAAGGAAACGATGATGATGATTTTGAGGAGAAAGATGAGAAAGAGGAAGCAGAAAGATCCAACATGATGGTTGTGGACGAGAATGGGAACATAAACGAGGACGCTTTGATTCTCTCGTCCTCGCCGCCGACAGACAGCCTCGAGGAGGTCGATGACCTCGTTGACGAGGACGGAAAAGAAAACGGTGGGAAAAATAGTAATCTTCACCTTCAGAATACGACTTTGACGGTTGCGAATCAAAACACGAACAACAACAACAACAATAGCATTAATTACGAGATGCAAAGAGTAAAGTTGTATAAACTCAACGCGGAAGGGTACTGGGACGATACCGGCACAGGAATTGTTTCCTGCGAGTACGTCGACGTGTTCTCATCCATGGGTTTAGTTGTTTACCCCGAAGAGGAAGGAGAAGAAGAAGAGGAGGAGGAGGAAGACGACGACGATAACGATAAAGAAAAGGAAAGAAGAGAACGAGACGGCGAAGCAGCAGCAATAGCGGGAGGAAAAGATGATAAAGAAGAAGAAGAAGAAGAAGAAGAAAAAAGCATACAGAAGAAAAGGAGGAGAAGATCAGCATCTGCAACGACAACAACAAAACCGACGCCGTTGTTAGTGCATAAGATTTTAGAAGAACACCAACACCAACAAGAGCCGGCGTATTCTCGTTCCGGGCAATCAACAATCATAAGTTGGGTAGAGCCGCGAGAAAGCATAGACTTAGCTTTGAGTTTTCAAAGCATAGACGGGTGCGATTTCATTTGGGAGCAAATCAAAAACGCGCAAAGGAGGAATTCTATGTCCATCGATGCCGATAATAAAGAAGGCGACGCGATGATGATGAACAACAAAATTTTTAGCAAGAACGAGTTAAACAACAACAACAACAACAACATGAGATCGCCGTTCGATTTAGAGGATTTAGAGAACGATGATAATCACTTGAATCACGACGGTAGTGGTGGTCCAGAAGGTGACTTAGTCGATGGGTTCAATCACCAGAGAAACCAACACATCAGAGGGAACATCGACGAGTACGGCGAGTTCACCGGGAAATCGTTTTACTACGAAGGCGACGACTCGCAATCCGCGGGGCACCATCACCATCAGTTTCACCGCGCTGCGCCGGCAAAGTTACCTGAACCGACTTTGTCCGAACTCTCAAACATCACGAAAGTATTGAACGAGTGTTCTCCTTTCCAGCGAGAGTCCATCGCGTCGATGATATTAAACACGCCGGATTATTTGAAGCGTCTGTTGTCCATCTTCACCACGTGCGAGGATCTCGAAGACGAAGAAGGTTTGCACGAAATGTATCGCTGCGTCAAAGGAATGGTGATGTTAAACGAAGCGAATTTATTCGATTGCATGTTCTCCGAAGAGTTTGTTTGGGAAGTACTGGGTAGCTTAGAGTATGATCCGGACGTTCCGGCGGAAAACCGAACGCACCATCGCGATTTCTTGAGAAATGTCGCCGTGTTCAAAGAAGTCGTTCCGATTACGAATGAAGTCACCAAGGCTAAAATTCATCAGACGTATAGAATTCAATATTTGAAAGACGTGATATTGCCGAGCGTGTTGGACGAGCAAGTATTTCAGACGTTGCACTCGATCATGTTATTCAACAACGCCGAAGTTGTGCGCGAGTTGGATGAAGATCCACTCTTTCTCGACGCGCTTTTTGAAAAGTTGAACGCGGCGACGACGTCTACCGCTACGGAAGAAAACGAAGAGTGGACGGATTTGATTTTTTTCTTACAAGAATTGTGTCAGCTGGCGACTGGTTTGCACATTCAACACCGCACGGAACTCTACCAAAAGCTTTACGAATTGGATTTGCTGAACGTGTTAACCTTAGCTTTGACGAAAGGAAACAGCGAGCAAGTGCAGGTAAAGGCAGCGGACGTCTTCATGTCCGCTTTGTTGCACGATCCGGTGATTCTGCGGGAAAAGCTCGTCAAGCAAGAAGAGTACGCCATGATGTCTGAATTAGTCAGACTCTTTTTAGACGGCGACGATGGGTTGCAAGGCACGGTTCTAGAAATACTAACCATATTAGCCGATCCAGATAACATGGATCAGGAAACAGAGAAGAACACGTACTTGGAAATGTTTTACGATCATTTCGTGGACAAGTTGACCGAGCGAATAAGTTTTGGATCCGTAAACGAGGAAGAGTGCAAGAAGAAAACTAGTAAAAATGGTGCCGACGAGAACGACGACGATGACAACGGTGGTGATGCCGCGGCAGAGAAGAAAGAACATTTGCAATACGTGCAGCCGTGGAGTTTAACAAAGATTGTCGATCTGTTGGTGTTCATGGCGCAGCACCACGGTTATCGAATAAAGTATTACATTTTGCGCAACAACGTTTTGGTGAAAGTTTTAGCGCTGACGAAACGCAAGGAAAAATTCGTCGTTTTAGCCGCTTTAAAACTCCTTCGAGCGTGCGTTGGATTGAAAGATGAATTCTACAACAGGTACTTGGTGAAATCGGATTTGTTTGAGCCAATCGTGCGATCGTTTCGCGCGAACGGGGAGAAGTACAATCTCTTAAACTCGGCTATTTTAGAGCTCGTCGATTTCGTGCGACGCGAAAACGTGCGGAACCTCGTCGCGCACTTGTTGGAAAAGTTTAAAGATTTTATCGATACCGTCGAGTATTGCGAAACGTTCAAACTTCTCAAAGAGCGTCACGAAATGAACATCAATCCGTCGAAAGAGACAACGACAGTGACGACGTCGAGCATACAACCGGCGCCGAGTTTGAATGGATCCGAAATTTCCAGCGGGTATCTCTCTCGAGAAACCATCGCCGCTCGCGCCGCGCACGACGCCGCACGACGACGACGAGACTCCTCCATGACTCAAGACGAGGAAGATTATTTCGATTCTGATGACTACCAAGACGGCAGCGAGGGTGATTCTGGCGGTTCTGGTGGAAGAAAATCGACGTCTACGGGAAGCGGATCGCCTCCGCCGCCAATATCGACGCACCGTCCTCCGGACTTTATGAATTCGCCAAAGAGACAACGTTCACTTTCACCCCCTCTGATTGATCCTTCCCACGGGCCAACGGCTCAAGTGCACTTGTTGCCAGGATTTCGAAACAGTCCGCAAAGGCCGATAAAACGAGAGTCGACGCCGACGACGAGTTTCGAAGGTCCAGAGAAGCAACCGACTTCAACTTCGCCGTCTTCGAAGAACAAGAACAACGAGGAGTTGGTAACATCGAAGAAAAGAAACTTGTCGCCTTCTCCTTCTCCCGAGAAGGAACAAAAAGAAGACTCGGGGAACAACAACGGCGACGACGATGGCAACAAAAAGAAGAAGAAAAAAGTTGGCGTTCTCGATTTGTTTGGCGATGACGACGAAGAGAAGTCCATGTCCGAGCGCAAGGCGTTCTTACCTCCTCAAACGAGTACAGAAAATGGAGAAGAAGAAGAAGTAAAGAAAGAAAGAGAAGAAGAAAAGAAGTAGTACCAGTAGCTCTTGTAACACGAATAATATATAATACCATCGCGCGCACTTTAATCTTGAAAATCTAAACTAAAAGTATCTATTGATATTAAACATAGCACATTCAAACAACACGAGTTAAAACTCGTGCGTAGTGCTCGTCCCCGAGGAAGAAGACCCCCCCATCGCCGTCGCTTTCTCGTAGTCGGGAAGAAAATTACCGTGATTATATCTCCCTACTCTCCAATGTTTGTACGCCGTCAACATCTCTTCTCCATCCGCAACTGCGTCGCATCGCATTGAGGCCGAATTCAAATCGTCGTTCCCATTGTGGTGCGTGCTAAACCAAACGACCGCATCGCCTACTCTCGGCTCAACCGCGAGTGTATATTTCCCCGCGCACGCGCTAGGAGTGCTAGTGTAACTATCGTTGCTATCGTCGTAAAGTCTCTCCGTCCCTAACGGAAACACCAACTCACCTCCTTTCCCTTCTGAAATTGTGTTTAAAAACAACGCCGTCGTCGCAAATCTTTGCCCGCCATTCTTTAAATCTTCCTTGTCTTTCTCGTCGTCAAAGTTGAGAAGCTCCAGCCTTTTCGGGTATCCTTTCTTTATCTTTTCGATGAACATGTTTTCGCCGTGCGTCTCTGGCAACATGACGAACGCCGAGAGTCGCTGCTCGATGACGTTCACGATGGGATCTTGCCCTCTCTTAAACGTCGTCTTCATGCTTTCGTCATCCATCGCTTTTGATGCTTTTTTGTGCGCGTCGCGTAAATATTTCGCTTCTTTTTCCGAGAGAAAGTTGTGATAGACGAACACTCTCGGTTCCCAACTGACGTGTTCAATCCACGGGGTGTTCCCATCGCTCGCGTCGGTTCTGGACGCCACGTCTTCGTTTAAAACCGTAAAATGTTCGCGATAATCGTTCCAGTTTGGTATTTCTCTCGGGTCTCGCCCTACTTCTGGTTTCCCCGTCGAGTCCGCGTTGACGAATGTTTTCACCATCATCGTCGTGGGAGCATGCACACCAAGAACGAAAAGAAAGAAGAAAAAGAAGAGACGAATCGTCCTCCTCTTCAAAAAACTGCTGGAGTTTTGAGAACGACGACGAGAAGATCTCCTCCTCGAAGTCGTCGTCGTCGTCGTCGTCATCTTCCACGCGTCATATACTTTGTCTTTTTCTTCTTCTTTTTCTTCTTTTTCTTCTACTTTTAATGCGGATTCATCTCTCTTTTGTTTGCCTCGAGAAAATAATCAAATCAAAGCAAAGACAAAAAAGAGCAAAGACAAAAAGAGGGGAATAAAAACAACAAAAACTTTTCTTTGAAAAAGAGATCCTCATTATTGCAACGCGCACAACACACACACACACGCATACTTAAAAAGACAACAACAAGGAAAACCAACAACGCTTTTGTCGAGAGGTATAATATAATATATAATAATAATAATGTCTGGAATAGGAATGATGGACCCGGCGTTTTTCGTCGGACGAAACGAGCTCGTCTTGTGGGTGAACACTTTGTTGCGGATGAAAATTCAAAAAGTCGAACAGTGCGCCTCGGGGGCGATTTATTGTCAAATCATGGACGCCGCGCATCCAAACATCGTTCCGATGCACAAGGTTTCCTTCCAAGCCAGAGCAGAGCACGAGTACGTGCAAAATTATAAGGTGTTGCAAACCGTGTTCGATAAGCTGAAGATTGCGAAGAATATTGAAGTAGAAAAGTTGTGCAAAGCGAGGCCGTTGGATAACTTGGAGTTTTTGCAGTGGATGAAACGGTATTTCGACGTGACCGTGGGAGAGGCGACGGACGGGTACGACCCGGTGCAACGACGAATGGCGAGTAAAGGAGGAGGAGGGGGAGGACAAAATATGAACTCGATATCGTCGACGTCCTCTGGCTCGATTGCGGCGGGTTCTAAGAAACACCAAACGACGACGGCGAAACGCCAACCGCAAACGCGCGATATCGATAGCACTCTTTTCGCTTCAACGACGACGACGACAAAACACTCGAACCAAAATAACAACGACGCATTAGCACACACGAATAACAACAACAACAGAAAAAACAACAACGCCGAAGTCGCAGCAGCAGCAGCAACAGCAGCCATGCGAGAAGATTTAGCGTCTCTACGCCTGGAGGTTGAAAAAGCCGAACGCGAGCGAGAGTTTTATTTCGAAAAGTTGCAAGACATCGAGTTCATTTGCCAACGACCGGAGTTTGAAAACGAAGTTTTAGCCAAGTGCATAGAGAAAATTTTATACTTTACCGAAGGGAAACCGAGCGTGGAAGATATCATACTCGAGTGCGGAGGCAAACCAATCGTAAATCTGGCGGCGAAGAAGAGCGCGACGCCAAGGCGCCAAGGAGGATCGGTCGCGCGGGTCGGCGATGAAAACGCCGCACCAGTCACAGCAACAACAACAACGGCCAGTAAAGCAAAGACACTTCCAACCCCATCGCCAACGTCTCTGACGTCGCCTTTGAGTGCGATGAACACGCCACCGCCGATGTTTGATGTCAACGTGGCGGCGAAACTTTCAGCGATGAAAATAAGCACCAGCAAGAGTAGTAAATAAAAAAAGAGGAGAAGTTTAAGAAGAAGAAGAAACTGAAGAAGAAGAAGAAGCAGAATAATAGATGAATAGAAAAAGGAAGAGAGAGAAGTAATCACACGCACATAAAACTAGTCTGCGACGCCGCTGAGGGAATCGATTTATTAGGAGTAAAGAGAGAGTACAGATATTAACATTTTTGAACAAAAATTTGATGCATGTGTAAGCTTTTTTTTTCTCTTCTCTCTTTTCAGAAAAGTTCGCCACAAAATTAATACTCTACTACGCACACTCTTTATTATTCACTCTCTCTCTTACTAGTAAAAATAATAACAAAGAAGAAAGAAGAGAGATTATTAAAAGGTGAGCTCTCAGGCACATCACTCTCTGTTGATGTTCGACTACCCTCGAGAGGACGGAGGAGAAGAGCAAGATTTGGATGCAGACAAAGAGAGGGAGCTGATGAAGAAGATGTTTGCAACGTTTGCAACGAACATTTCTCATCATCAAAATAAAGGAGAAAAAGAAGAAGACAAAGAAGAAGACAAAGAAGAAAGGAAACGAATGGAGGAGGAAAAGTTTGCCTGGGCGCTGGAAACGTCGCAAGGCTTGAGCGTGGGTGTGAGTGTTTCAAACGAGACGAAGAGGAAAGCGGCGACGTCGTCCATCTCGTCGTTATCTTTGAAGAGCAGTCATCAGCACCAGCGAGTGCAACCGGGAGTGTCGAAACAACAACATCATCATCATCATCATCACACTACCACCACCACTGGAGCGGCAGTAGCAACAGGAACATCCACGAAAGTCGACCAAGTGATTAAATCTATACTGAAATCGAACAATAACGATGAAAGCAACAAACCTCCTCCTTTGTCCACGCCGTCGATAAACGTGCGAGAGCAAGCGGCGAGGACGTTGCGAGACCGACGAAGCGCGTTGCAAGTAGTTGAAATGTTCATGATTTTAGATAAGTTTGACTCGGAAAGTCATTTAGCCGCGTCGACGGCGTCGGTATTAACCCAAAGTGAATTCAAAGACGCGTGCGAAGAGAGGAGTTTAATCGGAAAGTGTGGGTGGCCGTTGTGTTCGAACGAAATCAAACGCGTGTACAAATCGAAAGCGTCTCAAAAATTGTTTAGCGAAGAGACGTATTGTTGCGCGCAGCACAGAATACAATCGGAAGTTTTCGCGGAATCGAATTTGAAAGAAAAAGTGGACGATAAGAAAGCTCTTCCACCGCGTTCGGACAGACACACGAATTTCAGCGAAGCAACTATGAACTCTCTCGATATCGTCGAGCGAAAATTCGGAGAAGTCAATTTCAAAACTTCCGACGAGGGGCCTTCGATGCCCCCGACTTTACAAGCAGGAGCAGGAGCAGCAGTAGCAACAACAACGACGACGACGACGACTGAGAAAATAGGAAAGAAGAAAAGTAGCAATCAAAGGATAAAGTGGAACAAAGAAATAGACGACCGAGAAGAAAAAAAGACGACGAAGAAGGAGGAGGCGGGTATTTTTTACTTTGACATTCACGAAGAAGGCATGAGAACGACCAACCGAAGCTCGTCAAAGTTCATACCTTCCATTGGTGGTAGATTTGCAGAAGGCCAGTTATCGACCATACCCTTACGACCGGATTCACCGATGATTATAGGTACGAACGATACGGAAGATGTGAACGATATCGAACCAGATGAAAACGCGGAAGAGGCAAACGACGACACGAAGATGCAATCCGCAGGGTCGTCCATGATTTTTGAAGACACGGCGATTAACGAAGTAGACGAAATAGAAAGACAAGCTAACGCGCAACGAGAACTGATAAAGAAGACGCTCTTAGCCAAACCGATATATTCTCCCGAGGATGATGACGACGATGACGAGAACGACGAAAACGAAAGCGCAAAAGCGAATCGACGCGCTCGTCGCAGTCACCATAAAGAAGGAGAAGAAAGTGAAGAAGAAACCGAAGAAGAAGAGGAAGAAGGGGTTTCAGAAGAGGATTTGTCGTTGTTCGCGAAAACGTGGATGGTTTTAGATTCCTGGGTGACGAAAAGCACGTTTATGTTGGTTGAAAACGACCGAAACGGGTCGATCGAGCACTATCCGTATCGAGATTCCCGGAGCGCGCAGTTGGCGACGGGAACGTCCGAGGAGTTTTCCCAGAGCATAAATCGAATCTTGGGAGGAGAAGGAGGAGGAGGAGATAGGACGAGTAATAAAAAGCTGCACTGCGAGAGAGACATGGCGTTAATCGTTCGCACGTTTGATTTCGGCACGACTATGAGTTTGCCGAAGTGGCCTACGAAGCGTTGGGATTTCGTAACCGCTTTGATTTTAGATTTGGTTTGTGAAAGTTTCTCGTTTGACGAGGACTATTATTACGAGTTTAAAAGAAATTCGTTGGAAGAGAAACAAAAAACGAGTAAAAGTGTTACTACTAATAAGATGGAACTCGGCGAAGAGATTCGATTGTTGCGAGAGTTGTTTCGCGGTAAATGCGTTTAAAGAGGCTGATGATGAATTTTTGTTTCTTAACATAATATTTAGGGTGTGAACATAATATCTAAATGAAAGAAACCTGAGGACAAACACACGCCTATAAACGTGTGCGCCTATAATACATGTTCGTAATGCGTGCTCTAGCGTATCAGAGCTCTTCTTGAACCGTTTCCATCGCGTTTGAGCTCTTTAAACCGTTCCATTTACATTCAAACCCTAATTACATTTAAAAAATTACTTATTTTTTAATTTGGCCGCAAATCCCTAAGTTTTATGACGGAGTTAAGTTTTATGACGGAAGTCATAAAAAAGTGTGTTTCACACGTGCGATAGCTCAGTTGGTAGAGCAGTGGATTGTAATTGTAATGAATTACCAGGACTATTCGTTTAGTTGCTAAACTCCACTTGTCCCGAGTTCGATCCTTGGTTGCGCGATTGTTTTTTTTTGCCCCCCCGTTTCCGTTTGCGCTTTTTTTTGCCGTTTGCGTACGTACGTACGCGCAATCGCTGAGATTCCCGTAGCAAGATGCACACAGTTTTTTTTAATTAAAACGTCACAAATATACAAGTTTTTGATGACGACGACGACGACGACGATGATGAGCAGACTCGTCAGAGCAGCCTCGACTTCTCATACTACTACTACTACTAATAATAAGAACATCAGCAACAAGACGACTAAAATCAACATCGACAGAAGGAAAGTGCTCGGATTATTCGGCGTCGGTTTATCATCTATTTCTTCTTCTCCAAACAACAACAACAAAATCGCGTTTGCCGCGAAAGCCTCATCCGCTGAACAACAAAAGAACGCCATCTCGCAAGTGTTGAAAGATCCACAATGGCCTCCTATTTATCCATTCACGACGAAGGATATGGGGAGATACGACGAATCCGCCGACTCCTTCTTCTACGAGCAGCCTAGATTGGTGAAACACATCGACGACCAAGCCATCGATGCGCTGACGAAATACTACTCCGAAGTGTTCAAGACTGTGGAGAAACCGAAAGTGTTGGATATATGTTCGTCGTGGATTTCGCACTATCCCTCAGACGTGGAGTTCTCTCGATGCGCTGGCACGGGCATGAACGAAGACGAGTTGCTGAAAAACCCGCGGTTTACGGAGAAACCAACGGTTGTGGATTTGAACGAGACGCCAAAGTTGCCGTACGACGATAACTCTTTCGATTTCGTCACCAACGCCGTTTCGGTGGATTATCTCACGAAACCATTAGAAGTCATGCAAGAAGTTCGAAGAGTGCTGAAACCGGGGGGGAGAGCTATAATGTCGTTTTCGAACAGATGTTTCCCGACGAAAGCGGTTTCGATTTGGACAGCGACGGGGGATTTAGATCATATTTGGATCGTAGGCGCGTACTATCACTTCGCCAACGGGTTCGACCCGCCAGAAGGCATCGACATCTCACCAAACCCGGGGAGATCCGATCCAATGTACGTAGTGACAGCGGTGAAAAGCGTTTAAAATATGTTGTAGTTAATATATAGATATTAGTTTGAACTTTTGCATGCGTATACACACATCAATTTAATCAGTTGCTAGAGGAAACGAAATTTTCAAACCACTCGTCCGCGTTTTCCTTCTCGCTGGCGTCGTCGTCCTCTTTTTCTAAACTATCACTACTGCTGCTGCTACTACTACTACTACTACTACTACTACTACTACTACTACTCTTTTTCACACTACTGCTACTCTCACTGTCAGTACTAACGCTACTACTCCCACTCTTTCTGATTCGGTCTTGCACGACGCCGGGCATTCGCAAAACACCGTCTTTTGCCATCGCTTTCAGAATTTCAGCTTCAACGGTGAAATCGTGCACTTCCGAAGGTTTCACGCGCATCCGGAAATACTGGTACGGTTTCAACTGCTTCTTAAATCCGTACACAGACACAGTTTCCGAGCACATGTGCAAGGCAAAAATGACCGCCATAAATCCCGTCGAAGGCGTGTCTGGACCTTTGAATAATCTCTTAGCGTCGTCTTCGCCACATTTTTCAACGTACGCGGATTTATACGCTTTCATCACGCGCTTGACCGCACCCATCGAATTCGAAGGAGGTTGCGCGACGCTCAAGCGCTCTCGCTCTGGTTCGCTCATTTTCAGAACTTGAGCTTCCATCGCCGCTTTCCGCTTTTGACGCTGCGGATTGACCTCTTCTTCTTCTCCTTCTCCCAAATCTAAACGCCTTCCTCGAACGATGCTCAAATGCGCGTTCGTGATGACTTTAGACGGAGCAAACGGCATTCCTCGCGTCGCGACGAGCGTCGATCCCTCATCGCACGGCATAGTTTTTGAGCACCCACCGACTAAATACGTTTTCGCCCTCGCGGCGTTCAAGAAGCGCAAAGTCGTCTTCCTCCCGACGCGTTGTCCGTACCTCCCGCTCGTCGGCGCCGCGTTCAATCGAATAACGACTTCGTGTTCGTCGATATCGTTATTCAATCGCGGCGGTCGCAATAAACTCCCCGAGTTTCCAACTACCGCGCACGTGGTAAAGTTATACCGTTTCGCCAAGTCGTCGCCGAACGCGTCCAGCCACACTTTACTCGTCGTCGTCTCGGAAGTATCGTCTCCCTTGGGATTTTTCAACGCTTCAGCCGTAAACTCGCGAACGCGATTGGGCGTGCACCCAGACGGTCCTCGTCTGCTTCGCTTTTTCGTATTGCTACTCCCCTTCCCGTCTTCGTCTTCGTCCTCTGTTCCTGTCCTCGATTTTTTCGCATCATTGTCCTCTCCAACCTCCTCCTCTTCTTCCTCTTCTTCTTCCACACCACCGTTGTTTTGCGCAGCAGTTTCCGTCGTCGTCGTCGTCGTCGAAACATCCAACTCTTCCCCTCCTCTCTTCTTATTCATTATTCCAGACGACGACGAGAACACGAACCCGTCTCTCTCCTCTCCGTTTTTGTCATTCTTAGTATTCTTAGTATTCTCATCGTCTGAATCGTCGTCGTCATCATCATCATCACCAATCGTTTCCTCTTCTCTCATCACGTTGATTTCCAATCGGTTTTTTCTCTGTTGTTTTTCCTCGCACAAAGACGCATCCGTCGTCAACACTCGGAAAGAGACAAAGACAAAACCGAGAAGGAAGAGGACAGAGAGGACAAACAATCCGTGTTTTTTCTTTCTGGCAGACAGGAGAGGAGAGGAGGAAGAACCAGCTGCCGAAAGAGTTGCAGCCGATTGAGCAGCCATGATGACGATGGAAAGTTCTTGTGGAAAGTTTTGAGGAAATTTCCTCCACTCGTGTTGTGTCTTGTTCAGTTGTTTTGGATAACAACACAACAAACCAATTCGCGCGCATATAAATACACTATTATAAATATAAACGAGATGACTTTGATGACAGCATCCACGACCACAGCAGCTCGCAGTCACACCAGCACGACCACTGTCTCGTTGAGAAGACAGAGGAGGAAGAGGACGACGACGACGGTTTCTCGGGCGATGATGAATTTGCGTTTTGATGACGATGATGGAAAAAAGAACAGTAACGACGAAGAGAAAACGATGAGTAAACGCCAGTTTGCATTGTCCACGGCGGCGGCGGTGGCCTCCGTGGTACTCTCTCTGGGCCAGCCGATGGACGCGCAGGCGTTATCGCTGAAGAGCAGCAATAAGAACGGGGTGTATTGGATCGAACCAAAGGTATTTATTGTTTGAGATATAAAATTTCTCTTTCTCTTTTGCTCTCTCTTTTAAGAACTACAACAACAACAACAGTACGGTGCTCACCTCTTTTCGTCTTTGTCTTCTTTCCAACAGAACAACGCGACGGTGACGTCTCCATTCACCGCAAAATTCGGCGTCAAAGGCTACGAGGTCGTCCCAGCCTCCGCGGAATTCGAAGAAGGCACCGGACATCATCACATCATCGTCGATGGCGAGTACATGGAGAAAGGAACCGTCGTCCCGTTTGACGCCACGCACTTGCACTACGGCAAGGCGCAAAAAGAAGGCGAGATTACTTTAGAACCTGGGACGCACACGTTGACGTTACAGTTTGCCAACGGGAAGCACGTGAGTTACGGGAAGAAGTTTGCGTCGACGATAACCGTGAACGTCGAGTAATCGATCGACTTTAGATGGTTGTTGTTTTAATATTATTATTATCTATGTAGAAAGAACAACGAGAGAAGAAGAGCATTTACAGATTTACCACACTTTAGTATTTTTCCCTTTTCGAAATTACACTCGTACATGTACAAGACAAGAAGAAAGAATAAGGACTGACGAAGCGTAGTACTCGGGAAAGTGTTATCCGGCGCGCAGAAGAGGAAGAAGAAGAGGGAGAAAGAAAAGCTCGCCGCGGAAATGGAGCGGTTGAAGCTCGGACCGACGAAGTTGTGGAACGGATTGGTTTTGCATCATAAGGATGTGTTTGTCTCGCATGTGCTTCCGAAATTGAATAGGACAGATCGGTGTTTCTTTTCAAAGGTGAATAGAGAGAGTTTGGATGTGCTTAAGTATGCCGGGGTAGACGTATCAGGATTAGGTTTGATTGTTTACGAATGTTCATCCATCTCGACGTTGGAATGGGCGTGGAATCACTATCCCTGGGGAGAGGAATTTGAAGATGGAAGAGTGATAGATCAAGCCTGGTTTTGCGCGGGAGTTGCTGCAACGAACAAACTCGAGTTTCTCAAGTGGGCGAGAGAAGTGAAACATTGCGAGTGGGATGAAAAGACGATTACTATGGCAGCAGTTAAAGGTAATCTCGAGATGCTGAGGTACTGCTTCTCTAATGATTGCCCGTGTGATAAAAAAGAGTCGTGTGAACAAGCTGCTGCAGGAGGACACCTCGACTGTCTTCGATTTCTTTTCGACAAAGTGCAACCTTCGCGAGAGACGGAAGAAGAAGCGGCAGTACAAGCGGCATGCGGTGGTCACGTGGACATCTTGAAATATTTCGTCGAAGAAAGAAAGATATCGGATGATTTGAAGCTCGACTGCGTGGGAAACGCTACAACGTATGGCGGACTCGATTGCATCAAATACTTAGTCGAAGAGGTGAAAACGCCTCTTAACCGCTGGGATTTCATCGCTAACGCTCGTTACCACGAACAACCCGACTGCGAAAACTACTTGCTCGAAAAAGGGTGCCCAGAACCAACGGACGAAGAATACGCTTGGTTTGTCGAAGACAAGGAAGAACAGCAGTAGAACACCAAGAGCAGCACTGAAAAGAACTATCACACACACACATACACTTTTTTAATACTAATGAATAAGAGAGAGAGACTTACCACCGCGCGTAAAGGCGTATTTTACCTCACACTTTAAAACTCGTTTTTCTTTCTTTCTTTCTTTATAATTAAGAAGAAGACATGGAGTACATCGAACCGGGCACTTCGATTACCATCCACGGATTAAACGCCCGACCAGATTTAAACGGATTGGATGGAATCGTTCTGAATTATATTCCTAGTCGAGAGCGATACCACGTCAAAGTTCTTTCCGGTGTCGTTGTCCTGGATGGAGAAGAAGAGAGGAAGAAAGAGGAGGAGATTTTTCTCCGACCGGGGAACTGTTCTAAGAAGAAGAAAGAGACGACGACGACGTCGGAAGAAGAAGAAGAGAGAAGGAAAAGGAAGGCAGAAAACGACGGCGCATCAGGGAGAGCAGTAGACATAGGAGAACCAAGCAGCAAAGTAGCGAAAGTAGCGGAGGACAGAGAAGAAAAAGAAGAAGAAGAAGAGAAGGCGGCGATTGCGAGAGAGAATGCGACGACGACGACGGGAGTGACAAGAGAAGGTAAAAAAGGAGTCGTGGAAAAAATCGAAGAGTTGAAGGACGACGAGACGCTTTTGAAGGAGTTTTTCAAAGACGTGTCGCAAACAGATCGCGCGAGTGAGGTGGAGAGAATCTTATCGTGTTTCAAGTTGAATCCTTACGAGTATTTGAACGTTCGATTCGACGCGACTATACAAGAAGTCGCGAAGGCGTTTCGTAAGGTGTCCTTGTTAGTGCACCCGGATAAATGCAACCATCCGAAAGCATCGATCGCGTTTGATGCCATCGGGCAGGCGCAAAAGCTACTCACGACGATTGATTTCAAGAAAGAAATAGATTTTAATCTCGACCAAGCGAAGAAGAAAGTCGTGGGAGAGTATAAGAAAGAGATGAAAGGAGACACGCTGTTGAGAGTTCGATTCAACGGAGACAAAGGGAAAATATTGGAACACTTTCTCGCCTCGGACGAGTTTCACGAGCGATGGAAACTTGAAGGACGGAAGTACATAGTAGATTTAGAGTGGAGAAGACGAAAGATGACGTTGAGATTAAAGGACGAAGAGAAGAGAGTGGTGAGCGAGGAAAAAATTGAAAATCAAGCGCGCAAAAAGACAGTCAACGCGGAGAAAGGATGGAACGAAGAAGAGGCGAGAGAAACTCGAGTGGGTGGCTGGAGAGATTTCACGAACGGAAAGAACAAGAAAAAGACAAAAAAAGAGAAGAAAGGGTTGTCTGTGCCAAAAGTTAGAGCGGAAACGGTCGAGAGAAAAGACATGCCTAAATTTGCTCTCGGCCGAGACCGCGTTTTACGTCCGGATGAGATTAATTAGCTCGTTCTTTCTACATGTACTATGCGTTGTACAAGATACCTAATAACTAGTATATAAAACTATATGGCTATTATTATTATTATTGTTTTGTTGTTGTTAATTATCGCTGTCGTTAAGAGTTTGCGCCATTGAACTCTCTTCTTCTTCTCGTTGTTCGATGATGCGTTTTTGAATCAACCGTAATCTCTGCTTACGAACTTCCTCCAAAGCAGCAACGTGCGCATCCGCGACGACGTCTAATTGGGACGCGCTTAAAGATTCTAGATTTAGACCCAACAGATGTTCGATCGTTACGTCGAGATCTACAGATGCGGGGTGTTTCTCTTCGAATTCAATCATCGCGCGTTCTAACCATGGTGGAGAAGAAGGAGGAAGAGGAAGAGCGGGAGGAGAATTTTTATTCTGGTCATCGCGCGGTTTCACTTTTTGTTGCTGCTTTTTCTTTTTCGAGGTTGGCTCCTCGACAACAGACCGATGATGATTCGGCGGCGACACGGATGATGATAACGACGGAGAATGATTCTGGTCGTTCTGCGGTATCACTTTTTGTTGTTGTTGTTGTTGTTGCTGCTGCTTTTTCTTTTTGGACGTGACAACCTCGAAGGACGAATCGTCTTCGAACAGAGAAGCGGCGGTTCCGTTCGCGGCGTTTTTCATCCACGCGGAAGAAGTTTTCGTCGTTTCTGTGCTGGTATCTTCTTCTTCTTCTTTACCTTGTTCGAATTCCTCTACTTCTTTGTCTTCATCCTCGCTCTCACCGTTCGGCTTTTTCTCTCTTAGATCTTCCTCTTCCTTGTTCTTTTTCTTCTTTTTGTTCTTCTTCTTCTCCATCTTGCGTTTCTCTTGCTCTTCTCTTTCTTCCTCCTCTTCGAGCATTTTCAAAAACAACTCCTCTTGCAACTGCTTGCTCTTTTCCATGCCTTTCCTGAGCATTTCCATGAGCTCTGGATTCGTCACCGCGTTACCACTATTACTACTACTTCCGTTTGAATTGACGCACTCGTCCAAAGCGGTTCGACCGTACGAATCTTTCCAAGCCGCGTTTACTTTCGCTTCGTTTAACAAAAACTCCACCGCTCTCACATTCTCACTCGCCACGGCGTAATGCAACGCCCTCCTTCCTCTCACGTCCGTGGTTTCTATATCCGCACCTTTCTCGAATAAATATTTAATAGTCGTCGTCGTATCCATCGCGCACGATGCCATCAGCGCGTCCAATCCATCTCTGTTTCTGTGTCTCACATCTGCGTGTCCCATTTCGCACAACAAGTTCACGCACTCGTAGTGACCTTTCGATGCCGCGTGTAACAACGGCGTATCGTTCGACGCGTTCACGCAATTCGTTATCGATTGTATTTTTTCTTTCGAGTAGTTTTTTTGTTTCAAAGCTTCCAAACACGTTTGCAAAAATTGCACTTCCCCGGAAAAGGCGGCGATGTGTAACGCGGTGTTTTTCGTCTTCTTCTTCGTCGAGAGGAGGAGCTCTTCGAGCGTGATGATTTGATTATTAGTATTTAAAGGTTTGTACTCTTTATAACATCGCGTTCCTTTGTGTTTCTGGTTGGGATTTTGGACAATTTCCGCCGCTAAAAACGTATCGTTCAACGATAACGCCTCCAAAAGAGTGCACGAGTCTGGGTGTAGTTTTTGATTCTGTTTTTGTTGTAACTCATCATCCATTTTGCCTTTCGATTTATAATACCAGTAGATGATATCTTTTTATAATACTACTAATGTTATCATCGTACTCGTTAGTAGTAGTTAGTTGTTTATTGAATTGACGACGAAATTTGTGACGCAACATTCAGAATTAGTAGTTTACAACAGGCAGAAGAAAGAATATATTAAAAAGATATCAATCACAATCAATTTATTATTATTAGCATCACTTAGGAGGTTTCGACGACTTCGGTGGCGTTCGATTTCTCCTCGACGGCATGTTCGTTATCGTCTTTTGTCTTTCCGATTGCACGTTTTCGGAACTCTTTTTGTTCCCGAGGTAGGCGAAAACGGCGAGTAAACCTAACGCGGCGATATCGACCACGCCAGCGAAAGGGGATATTTCTGATCCCGCCGCGGCAGCAGCTTCTTGCGCCGCAAAGGCGGAGAATACCATGGACGATTGCGACGACACGAGGAGAGAAGTTTCCACGAGAGAAAGTAATACCATTCTTTTTTTTCTATTATTGACTCCTTCTTTTCCTTCTCTTCCTTGTTGTCGATGATATTGATGATGATGATATTGAGAACAACGACTCTTTTTTAAAGATGACGATGACGATGATGATGATGAAGATGATGATGAAGAAGCGGTACAAAGGTGAAGAGAGTGTCGAGCGAGAACATGAGCAGCGCCGGTCATTGTGTGTGTCGTTGTGTTTTATTTATGTCGTCTCGTTCTTTGTCTTTTAGTAGTTTTTTTTGTTTTTGGTCTAAAAAAAATGTTTTTCTTCATATATTGAAATCCCCAACCCTAACCTCTAGTTAGTTGCAACACAACCCCACACACAAGAATCTCTTACACGAACGTGTAAGGGGGAGGTCTCGAGTTCAATCCTCGAAGAGAGCAATTCTCGAAAGAAATAGCTTTCTTAGCATGTGAGTCTAAAAACTAAAAGTCAAAAGAATAGAAACTTATTGCTTCTTAATTAGAGTGGTATTGGTGCGTTCCAAATATAACTCAATATAACTCCATGAAACTTATCAGCCATAATAGCGCCCCCTTCGTAATTGAAGGTCGTTGAATCAACGATATCTTTTTTTGCTCTTTTTGTTGGAACAGGAACAACGAACGAACGCGCTCTCATTCGATTACTCTACTACTACTACTACTACTACTACTACTACTACAGCAAAGACGGTGGTGCAGCAGGTGATGTTGTTATCGATGTTGTAGTCGCAACAACAACATCACCCTTCTCCTCCTCCTCCTCGTCGTCATTTTCATCATCTGCCTCCTCCGCAGCCGTTAGTAAAGAAGAATACGAATCGCCGCTTTCCCGCGTTTCCCGCAACTTCATCTCTATCCCGCGCTTCAAAGCCTCGTACTTGTTCGCTAAATTTTTGTACGATATCAGAAGCGTTTTTATATCGCCAATGGTTAAATGCTCGTGGTCGGCGTTGATGAAGTGATAATCGCTTTCGTTGCTTAAACTCAGCGACGCGCCCATGGTTTCTATTATCTCGATTTCGTTTTGTATGTTCATCGTCGCCAAAGGAGGAGTACCGGTATCGTCATCGTTCTGACCACCACCACCACCACCACCACCACCACCATTGGAAACAACAAATCCATTGAATGGTGGCGTCCTCGGTTGTTCAGGGGTGGTGAGATGAGGACTACGCGCCACTTGCTTTTTATCTTCTTCTTCTTCATTATCTTCTTCTTCTTCTTCTAATTCTCTCGAAGCGCTGAAAGAAACTAAAAGTCCATCGACCGGTTCCGGAAACGCGTCGTCTTTTTCGTCGGAGAATATGTTCAGCTGTTCTTTACCACACGTGCCTAGAAATCGCGCACCACTCTCGACGTTGATGAAGAAATACGCCGCCTCGCCTTGTTCTAGTCTATCTCGAAGTCTAAATCTTTCTATGTATTTGATATTCTTCCATAAGTTTTGGACGTTTGCGTGCGCTAAAGAATATATGAGGGACGGTATGAAAGCATCCGCCCCGCCTGAAAATCGCAACACCGCGTTACTAATGATTCGGCACGCGTTCAATACGCAATTCATCTTATCTCTCGGCGCTTTGTACGTGTTCATTTTCTCCAGCTCCATGGATGCCAGCCGTAAACTTTTCGGGATGTTGTTGTTTTGATGTGGACTTTTATTATTATTATTATTATTATTCTCGTCGTTGCTGCTGCTAGAAGTCGGGGTCGTTGGCATTCCATCTCCGACGGCGGGTTGACCATTACCTTCGTCCGCTCCTCCTCCTTCTTCTTCTTCTTCGCCGAGCAGCAAAAACTGTTTCCTCGAAACGTCCAACATTTCCGGCGTGAGCGGTAGATTTCGCAACGCTTCGACGCGCTTTTGTAAAGCGTCGTTAATCGCGTCGTCTTCCTCCCCGTACGCGTCGAATATCGTCGAGTACAGCTTAGTGCATACGTATTTCTCCAATCCTTCCGTGGATGCCTGTTGAAGAAAAAGCGTTGTTTTAGTATTTAATGTATTATCGATGACGATGAATAATAAAAAATGAACCCACCTCAACTTCCTCCGGAGAGCAGTTTCTCCAAAGCGAGTGTCTCCGAAACTTCTCCTCGTACGCTCTCAGAAACCGTTGAATTTTCTCCGAATCTTTCGCCGAATCTCTTTGTTTATTTTTCTTCTTTCCTCCTCCTTCTTCTCCTCCTTCTTTTCCTTCTTCTTTGTCTTCTTCTAAAACGAAAGTGTTTATGAAGTGCTTGATTCCGCTGACTAATTCTGCCGCTAAAGGCTGTCGCATCTTCTCCAGAAAGAGTTGAAACGGCATCGCGCGTTGCTGCTGCTGTTGATTGCGAGAAGAAGAATGAAAAGAGGAAGAAGGAAAAGACATGATGATGGTGTTATTACTCTCCTCTTCTTCTTCTTCTTTTTAAACGCGCAAAACGCACGCACAAAAGTGCGTTTGTCTTCGGTTGTGTTGTTCTCTCTAAACTCTCTCTCGGAATGGAAAAAAGAATGAAGAAAAATTCAGCAGCAGCGGCAGCAACATTTCGCTTCTGATGAAATCATCTCAAAGAGCGCGGACGAGAAACTTTTGTGGTTACTGCGCATCATCATTTCCATCGAAGAAGGCTATTTATCATACGTGCACACAACACGTGTGATGCGTTAGGTGGTATTAAAACGTATTCATCTCTCTCTCTCTAAACTCTTCTATTTTATACATAAAATCATCATCATCTTATATTAAGATTTCCCACCTCGCAACGCTTCCACGACGCTCTGCGCGGACGGTGGCCTCGTCGGTTCCTGATCTGCTCTGAGCATATTCCTAATCGGTGGGACGCACACCGGTAACGCCGCTCCAATCGCGCCCAAAGCGCACGACCACACCACGATCGGTTCTCGTTGCAAGAAAGTCGTCCAAAATCCAGCCATTATTTTTGACTCCTTCTGCTTCGACTCCTCTTCTTTCTTCTGAGGAGGAGGAAGTGAATTTGAGAACTCGTCTCTCTCTTGTCTTTTTTTTCTCGCGAGAAGGCAGTCCTTTTTTTTGGTGAAGAGCTGTTCAAAAGGAAATTTATTATTAAGCGGAAGAAATCATCAAAATCTTCACTTTAACAAACACGTTTGCCCCTCTTTTGTTGGCTAAGGCGATACACCCATCGCAGCTTCGAGTTTTTATTCTTAACGCGCATTAATTAAACTTTCAAATGAAATACGTCGCCGCGTTCTTGTTGGTACGTTTTTCTTCTCTTAGAGCCATTCATTCGTATTGGGATTTTCTTCTTTTGTTGGGGTCTCTCTCTCTCTTACGCTCTCGCCGTGTTTTCTTTAAGGAAACGAACTCGCGAGCATATATTCGCTCGGATTCGCTCGGATTCGCGTGGAGGAGTATTTGATCGACTCGGAGAGAGTTTAGAGAGAGAGAGAGAGAGAAAGAAAAGACGCGCGTTCGCGCGCGGACTGTCATTTCTCATCCTCATTTTCATCGTTCGAGAGAGAAAAAGACCTCTTCTTTTCCTCCTCCTCCTTTTCTCAGAATTTTCTTCGAACAAAGAAACTCACATGTATCCTTCTCTTTTACTGTCTTTTACTTAAACTACTACAGGCGCAACTCTCCGGTAAGGAATCTCCGTCCGCCGCGGACGTCAAGGCGGTTTTGGCCGCCGCGTCTGCGGAAGTTGACGACGCCAAGCTCTCCAGCTTCATGTCCGAAATCGAAGGCAAAGACGTCGCCGCTTTGATCGCGGAAGGTAACGAGAAGCTCGCGTCTGTGCCGTCCGGCGGTGGCGGTGGTGGCGGCGGCGGCGGCGGCGGTGGCGGCGGCGGTGGCGACGGCGGTGGCGAGGCGAAGAAGGAAGAAGAAGTCGAAGAGGAAGAGGAAGACATGGGCTTTGATCTCTTCGATTAAAAAGAGAACCGGAGACGCCGCCCTGAAAACCGATGTGCGAACGAAAAGGTTTCCTAGTCTAGACTTTATCTCGTCGGTCGGTTCACGGAACGTGTGGTTATACTAGTAGAATATATATATAATAACTATTATATAACTTAGTTCTTAAACAAAAACAATCGTCAACGCAAATAATAATCTATATTGCCGCAAAAAGCTCGTTGTCGCATTACACTTTTTCTTTCTAAAAATCAATAACAATATATTTAATCTCTCTCTCTCTCGTATTATTCATCCACGGAAGAAGTCACTTCAGCAGGCGCCGACGGGAACAGATAACTCGCCGCAACGCCTCCAGATAACAACGTCGCGACCACCGCTAAACTCGCTTCGGTGGACATGGGGTACCCGGCGTAATCCGCAACCATCTTCACGCCAATAAATCCCAAAACCACAGCCACGGAGGTTTCTAAATACTCCAACTCCGATACGACCGCGGAAACGAATCCAAACAACGATCGCAAGCCGCAAATTGCGAATATGTTCGACGTGTACACGATAAACGGATCTTTTGTGACTCCAAATACCGCCGGGATTGAGTCCACGGCAAAGACCACGTCCGAAAGCTCAATGACCGCCACCACTAACAACAAAGGCGTCGCCATTTTCGTCACTCCGTCTTTTGCAGTCGTCCAAAAATTATCCCCATCGTACTCGTCCGATACCTGAATCATGCTCGAGCAAAACTTTACGATGGCGGAATCTTTCAAGTCCTCCTCTTCCTCCTCTTCGTTGTTCGCGAGTAACTTGTAACTCGAGAAAATCAAAATGCCGGCGAAGACTAACAACACCGGCTCAAAGTCCTCGATAGCCGTCGCGCCGGCGAGAATCATCGCCGCTCTCATGATCATCGCTCCGACAATCCCGTAGCTCAGAACCTTCGGTTGCGTCGATTCCGGCACTTTAAAGTAATCAAACACCAAAATAAAAACGAAAAGATTATCCACCGATAAACTTTGCTCTAACAAATACCCGGCGAAATACTCCGAGGCTTTATCCACGCCTTGGACGAAGCCGATTCCAGCGCCAAAGAGGCAGGCAGCGCCGACCCACAGCGCGACTTCATTCATGTTCGCTTTTTCGTCATCATTTTTTACTGTTACTGCTTTTGTCTCTGTTGTTGTCTCAGTCGAGGATGATAATGGGGACGACGAGGACGACGAGGACGATTCCGTCGTCGGGATCTCTCCTTCGTCGAACGACGAGGACGAGGACGCTCTCTTCGTTTCCGTCCTCGTCGTTCTTTTCCTCCCAGAAACGAACGAATTCATTTCGCTTCTTTGGCTACTCCTTTTGCTGCTCTTCGTTATCGTCGTCGTCGTCCTTCCTCGTTCTGACCCACCAACAAAAAACGACGACGTGCACGATTTCGAGGAGGTGACCCCACAACAACATCTTTGCTTATAAGAAGTCGTCGCGGGTGGATTGATGTTCGTCGCGAACGCGCGGTCGATGAACGACGACGATTTCGACGACAACAACAAGTTGAACATTATTAGTATTAGTATTCGTTTATTAGTAGTAGTGTGAGTATAAGCAGCAGCGGGTGCTGCGAGGTGTTCTGGGGAGAAAAGAAGGAAAAGAAGAAACTCGTCGACGTGGTCTGGTTGTGGTTTTTTTCCTTTTTTTTAGAAAATCGATTTTGTTGCAAAAAAAGAGAGAAGAGTTGTGCGTGTTGTTTGGTCGCTTTAGTATTATTATATGTATTATGACTCTTGTTGCCCTATACTACTTATACCACTACTACTCCGATGATGATGATGATGATGATGATGATGATGATGTGAGCTGGAAGAGCGCGATTGCAGTCGCCACGCTGACGTTTAACGACTCGACGCTGGTGGTTTTGTTGTTGGTATTCGTCGTCGCGTTGTTTTCATCATCGCCGCCGCCTTCGATTTTAGCAATCCTCGAACACGCTCTGCGAACGTTCGTTCGTAAACCAGAGCCTTCGTTTCCTACGACTAAAACCGTTGGTTGATTCAAAGATAAGTTGGAGACGTTTTCCGCGCCGCTTTGGTTGGCTAAACCGATGACGTTGAAACCGTCGTCGACGCACTTGGCGAGAAACTTGTGCATGGCGTTCGTTTGGTACACTTTAATCGTTTCCATTGCCCCAGAAGAGGCTTTGGAGACGACTGGTGAGAGAGGCGCGGAATTCTTCGCGCACACGACGACGCCGTCGATGTTTAAAAAGTGCGCCGTTCGGAGAATGGCGCCGAAATTTTGCGGGTCGATGATTTCGTCGAGCGCGAGCCAGAGAGAATGTTCGCGGTTCCTTTCGGTCTCCGCGGCGTTCTTTCCACTTCCATTTTCCTCCAACAAACTTTCGATGTTTTCCATTTCCAAAGGCGTGCAATCTAAAGCGACGCCTTGGTGCGGTCTCGATTCTGTCAGCATGTTCAAATCGTGTTTCGTGGCGTACGAAATCGTACATCCCAACTCTTTCGCTCTGGCAATCATCTTCTCGTCCGACGAATAGCTTCCCCCGTCGCCTTCTTGGATCCACAGTCTGTAAAACTCGTCCCTCTTATTTTGCAACAACGCCTCTTTCACGGGATTCTGTCCAAAAATGACTTCACCGAGAGCCATCTCTCGTAAGGTTGGTTGTTCTCTCGTCGCTTTCCGCTCCTCTTTTCTTTGTAAATACGCCGGCTTGTTATCGTTGTAGTTTCCTCCTCCTCCTCCTTGCCGGTCGCGATTGTTATAATAATAGGGAGAGCTATTCTCGTACTCGTCGTTTCCGTAATAACTGTTGTTGTTATTATTCCTCGTCGATGTTTGTGTTTGCGCTCGTCCTCGTCCTCTTTCTCCTCCTCCTCGACCGCCGCCGTTGTTGTTGTTGTTAAAATTTTTCCTCCCTCCTCGTCCTCCTCCTCTGCCTCTCCTGTTGTCGTACGAGTTGTTCTCGTCGTCTGAATCGTCGTAATAGTCTCTTCTTCTTGATGTTGAAGCGGCGCCACCCGAACTCGTCCGTTTTTGCTGTTGTTGTCGTTGCTTTTGTTGCGAATCTCCCATCTCGTTATTGTTCACGTCGCCGCCGTCGTCCATTCGCCAATTCATCATCGTAATCAAATGTCGTCCTCCTCCTCCTCGGGAAAAAGTTGATGATGTCGACGATCTCATCAACCTCCTCCTCAGACCACTCCTCAACGACGACGACGACGACGATGTGCACCCAGCAGAGGAAGACCTTGCGAAGCAAAAGCGCATCATCAACATTTTTTTTAATTGTTTTTTTTTTGTTGTGTGGTGTCTCGTTTTTTTTCACAAGAGAGAGAGAGAGAGAGTTTCACACAACCAGAAAAAGGACGAAAAGGACAAAAAGGAACACAGGGCAGTTATTAAAAAGAGAGATTTGTATCGAAAACGTGTCGCACTGCGATTAAGTCAAACGCTCTCTTCTTTTCCGTTTTTGTCCGTATCTAATCCGAAATTTTTTATCACCTCTCTACACACATATCACACGCACTACTGTGAACATGCTGCTCACGTCGACGTCAGTATCATCACCATCGCTCTCCTTATCCTCCTGCGCGACTCCTCGCGGAACTGCTGCTGCTGCGGTTTTCATCAAAGCGTCGAGAGGGATTTCATCATCATCATCATCATCACACAGATGTTGCCGAGTCAGCAAAAACAAAAATCATCGGTCGATTGCGTTTTCGTCGTCGTTTCATCGTCGTTTAAACGTCGTCGCGTCCGCCGCCGCGGTTCAAGAAGGAGTCGTCATTCAGCAATACGGGGACAAAGTTTTCGACGAAGAGACGAAGAAAGGTTTCAACTCCGGAGAGTTGTACGTGGCAAACTTTGAACAAGGGAGAGTGCTCTGGGACGACGGATGGGTTTTCCTTGACATCCGCAACGACCAGGAGAGGGAGTTTTTCGGGAAACTTCCGAATCCACCGAAAGGAACTATTGGAGGCGTGTCTGAAGTCGTCGTCGTTTCTGGGCCAGAGTGCGTGGCAAATATTCCGTTGGTCACGTCCACGGGGTACAGGTTTGACGCAACCGCGGGCGGGAAGGTGTTTCAGAACCAACATAAAAACGAGAACTTTATCGCAGAGGTGGAGAAGAGGTTCCCGGATAAAAAAGCAGCCAAGATTGTTGTGGTGTGTTCGGATGGAAGGCAAAGAGCGGTGCACGCGCTGGACATGTTAGACGAAGCTGGATACGAGAAGCTGGTCTTGTTGAAAGGTGGATTTAATTTATACAACAGAGGGTGGGATGGTAAATTGAAAAGACGAATGCCGCACGGGGAGTTTTGTAGCGATTACGGCAAGCCCGGGGACGTGCAACAGTTTTCTCGAGGCGATAAAGCCGGGAACGCGAACGATGCCATCGAGTTTGGGCCGTGGCAAGATACAACCGATTGGAAACCAGTTTTGGAAGGTGGTAGTAGTCACATTCACGGGCACCACGAAGAGCCGCTCAAGGAGATGGTTCTACACGACGCCTCGAATACCGAACACGATTCGTTCGACGAAGACGACGAAACCGTAGAGAAAGCGGCGCGAATGCAGCGAGAAAAGGAAGAAGAAGAGGAAAAAGCGAGAATCATCGAGGCTGAATTGAAAGCTAAAGCCGAAGCCGAA
>Ga0255783_10001259_pt1 | contig 27559 bp, 16 predicted proteins | sample 011ome_22_FD_179981 | JGI IMG/M metagenome (GOLD analysis project Ga0255783, IMG submission 179981) | Coastal salt marsh microbial communities from the Groves Creek Marsh, Skidaway Island, Georgia - 011507BT metaG (version 2) | ecosystem: Environmental > Aquatic > Marine > Intertidal zone >... | reverse complement strand
CAAGGTGCTGAAGCTCATCCCCTTCCTCGAATTTAAACTCCACCCGCAAATAAAGCTCCTCATGCTCCAAAAATAACTCAGGCGGGAGAGGAGTCATCCCCTGCCCTCCCAGTAACACATGATAGCGGCCATTGCGGATCGGTACCTGGATGGTGTCACCCGATCCTTCTCCGTTTTGCCAGTATGTGGTGCCCTGACCGTCGTGCAGAGAAAAACAGAACTGAGCTTCCCCAAAATAGTTCACCCCGCGGACCGAAATCTTACCGGTGTAAGGGACGGGGGCGACCGCCTTCAATAAGACCGAAAACAGGAACGAGAAAAGGAAAAAGAAGAAGGCTGGTTTCATAGGTTATGAGTGAAAGAACTTTCCCCGATGAGTCAACTCCTAGAATTAGCAAGACACAGACGGAATCGGGCCTGATAAAAAGTACTCACAGCTATTTTAAAAAAAGATAGGTTGCCCGCTTTATAAAATTAAACATTTCCCGGTGCTTTTCTCTCCCCAAAATACTTTCCTCTTTCCCCACCGTGAGCTTGCTCTCGGTTAGGGAAAGAAATATGAAAATTACCATGAAAAGATTGCTTCTTTTGCTATGCTCCTTGCTCGGCTTGGTCACATCCCATGCCGCCAGGCCGGCCCTTAAGCCCAATATCATTCTCGTGCTTGTCGACGACATGGGATGGATGGACCTGAGCTGTCAGGGTTCCGACTTTTACCGTACCCCTCATATTGACAGGCTGGCCCAGGAAGGCATTCAATTTTCCCAGGGATATGCGGCTTCCGCTGTCTGTTCCCCCACCCGGGCCGCGGTGCAGACCGGCCGATACCCGCACAGGCTGAGGGTGACGGACTGGATACGATCCCGCTTTCAACGGGGAAATATCGGCACCCCGAAAAAAAACCCGACTGAATATGTGGGTGGTGAAAACCAGAAATTACTCTGTCCGCCCAATCCCTACTGGATGGAAAGCTCAGAAATCACCATCGCGGAAGCCCTCCGGGAAAATGGATACAGGACTGCCTACATCGGAAAATGGCATTTGGGGGATGAAGCCTGGTATCCGGAAAACCAGGGATATGACCTGAACTTTGGCGGATGTGACTATGGCCAGCCCCCTTCCTTTTTTGACCCCTACAATAGCCCAAATCATAGACACCCAAGTATTCGAAAGGGTATTTACAAACTCCCGGGCAGGAAAAAGGGGGAATACCTAACCCACCGGGAGGCTGATGAAGCCGTAGGGCTTATCCGCCAATGGAAAGAGGAACCTTTTTTCATACAGGTTTCCCACTATGCGGTGCACACCCCGATCCAGGCCATTCAGGCCGTGGCTGACAAATATAAGTTTGAAAAAGGCAAGTCGGAGACCAACCGGAAGTATGCCGCCATGGTGGAATCCATCGATGACTGCATGCGGGATATACTGGCCGAGCTGAAAAAACATCAACTGGATGAAAACACCCTGATCATTTTCACCAGCGACAACGGGGGACTGGACCGCAACGGGAACCCCACCGACAACGCCCCCTTGCGAAGCGGAAAAGGATACTGCTATGAGGGGGGCATCCGGGTGCCCCTGCTCATGCGCTGGCCGGCCAGGATCCCCGGCGGGAAAAAGTCGGACTTCCCGGTGTCATCGATTGATTTTTTCCCCACCGTCATGGAAGCCACCGGTACCGGGTTGCCAAAGAAAAACAAAATCGATGGGTTATCCCTCTACCAACTCTGCAAAACCGGAGGCAGGGAGAGGCCAGACCGCAACACCCTGCTCTGGCATTTCCCCCACTACCGGCATGCCCCCGGGCCCTACTCTATCATCCGCCAGGACAACTGGAAACTGATCAAATTCTGGGAGGGGATGCACGAGCTTTATGACCTGGAAAAGGACTTGGGTGAAAAAGAAAACCTCGCAAAATCCATGCCGGCAATGGTCAAAAAGTTGGACCTCCAACTGCTGACTCTTTTACAGGAAGATGGTGCCCGGTTGCCAAAGAAAAACCCCTCTTTTCCCTAACAACCCTCTTCATTCCCGTTTTTTACTTCTGCTCCGAGTTGGTTGTCCTAATTAGTAAGATATGTTCAATTCGAAACATTAACTCATATAACTAAACCTTGAAATTACCCATTACCATCGTACCGCTATCGGGGTATTTATTTTTCTTCCCTTTCTTTCTTTGGGCGAAGGTTGACTTCAATCATGACATCCGGCCAATCCTCTCGGACAAATGCTACAAATGCCACGGCCCGGATGCCAAAAATCAAAAATCTGACTTTCGGCTGGATTCCTTCGAGGAGGCCACCAGGGAACACAACGGCTTTGTCGGGCTGACCCCGGGAGACCTCGAAGAGTCCGAAATCCACTGGCGTATCCACAGTGATGACACCATCGATGTCATGCCCCCTCCTGAGAGCAAGCTTCCCCTGACGGCTGAGGAAAAAAAGCTGCTGGACCAATGGATCCTGGAGGGAGGGAAGTACGAAAGTCACTGGTCATTCCAGCCCTTGCCGCCATCGGTCGATGTGCCCAAAAGCGACCACCCGGCACCCCGGAATGAGGTCGACCACTTCATTGCCCGTAAGCTTGAGGCTTCCCCGCTCCACCCCAGCCCCGAAACCGACAAAGCGACCTGGCTCCGTCGGGTAAGCTTTGACCTGACGGGGTTGCCTCCCACACTGGCAGAACGGGGCTCTTTTTTGGCAGACACCTCCACAGATGCCTATGAGAAAGTAGTGGACCGCCTCCTTGCCACCGATGCCTATGCTGAACGCATGACCTCGGAGTGGATGGATGTGGCCCGCTATTCCGACACCTATGGCTACCAGCAGGACCGTAACCGGGAGGTGTGGCCGTGGCGGGACTGGGTGATCAACTCCTTTCGTAAAAACCAGCCCTATGACCAGTTTGTGACCGAGCAGGTTGCGGGGGATCTATTACCGGAGGCGACACGCGACCAGATTCTGGCGACCTGCTTCAACCGTTTGCACTCCCAAAAAGTGGAAGGCGGGAGTGTGCCCGAAGAATTCAGAATCGAATATGTGGCCGACCGGGTGCATACCTTTGGCACCGCTTTTCTTGGCCTGAGCTTTGAGTGCACCCGTTGCCATGATCACAAGTACGACCCCATCACCCAGAAGGATTATTTCTCCCTTTCCGCTTTTTTTAACAATATTGATGAGGCCGGGCTGTACTCCTTTATGACCCCATCGGTCCCCACGCCCACCCTGGAACTGGGTGACTTGCCCAGTGATCAAGGCATAAAAAATGCAGTAGCAGCATTAGAAAAAGCATTGCAGGCGGAAGCATCAAGAAAGCAGGCAGAAAACTGGCTTTCTTCAGTGAAAAGAAAGACCCTGGGAGATGCGGTCTATTTTTCCAAAGACTTACCCGGGGCCACAGCCGAGCCGGTTGATCTTTTATCCTACGGCCCCGCTCTCTGGCTGGATGCCAATGAGCCCAATGCCACCTCCCCTCTCTGGCGGGACCTAAGCGGGAATAAGAATCATGCCACCAAGCAGGCTGCCCCCTCCGTCCAGCTCCATAAACCCAGTGGGTTGAAAGTGATGCGGTATCAGGCCAGTAAAATGGATTTCCATGAGTTTAAGGAAATCACAAATATCCGCACCGTGTTTTGGGTCATGAGTAAAACCGCAGGCAACTCGGGCTCCCCCCTGTCCCACTCCACACTCTACCATTTCTATTCCCATGGAAATAAATTCTGGCACCCCAAGCATACCCATGACCATGTAAAAAAAGGAAAGCTCCGCATCAATGGTATCGCCGGCAATGAAAACTCGGCCTACCCGAATGATTTGGCCGTGGTCTCACTTGTAACCACCGGAGATGTAACCGCGAACCGCCTGGGGAAAGACCGAAACCATGGGGGCCATTACAACTGGGACGGTGAGGTGGGGGAATTGCTTATTTTCCCCAGGCCACTTCAGCAGAATGATGTAAAGAAGATTGAACAGCACCTTCTCCACAAGTGGAAAATCAACCAAAAGACAGAAGAGCTCTACGGGGCTCCGCTGGCTTACCTTTCTTTTGATAACCGCAAGGGGAACCAGTACCCCAACTTGGCAAACCCGGCCAAAAATGCATCCACCAACCAGAATAACAAAGTAGTTGCGGGAAAGTCCGGCAAAGGGATTCAGTTTTCCGGAGATGACACGATGTCATTCCCCAAAGAATTTGGTAACTTCAACCGCCACCAAACCTTCAGCATGGCGTTCTGGATCAAGCCCACCGAGTTCCTGGAGCGGGCCGTGGTGGTCAAGCGTTCCCAGGCATGGACCGATGCGGGGAGCCGGGGCTATGAAATCCTCATCGAGGATGGCAGGCTGTCCCCTGCCCTGATCCACTTCTGGCCGGGCAATGCCATTCGGGTACAATCCAAAAAGCAACTTCCCCTCGATGCATGGACCCATGTGGCACTCACCTATGACGGCTCCAGCCGTGCTCATGGCTTGCAGCTTTACGAGAATGGTAGGCTCGCCCAGGTTGAAACAATCCGTGACAACCTCACGCGGGAAATCACCGGGGGCGGTTCCCCCTTTCTTGCCTTTGCGGAGCGAATGCGGGACCGGGGATTTAAAAACGGAATGATGGATGAATTTTTTCTCTACGACCGCGTCCTGACCCCTTCAGAAATTACCAAGCTTGCCGGGATCGCGGAGAAAGTAAACCCGGCGGATGAAATCGCCATCTTTCTGCAAACTGCTCACCCGCCCACCCGCAACCAATTTATTGCTTTGGAAAAAGCCAGGAGAGCTTATGGGAATCAACGGCAAAAGATTCGGGAAATTATGGTAATGAAGGAAATGCCCGGTCTCCGGGAAACCCATATTCTGGAACGCGGGCATTACGCAAACCGGGGACAGGTGGTCCACCGGGCATCGCCCGAGGTCCTGCCCCCTTTCCCCAAGGGTGAACCGGTCAACCGCCTGGGTCTGGCCAGGTGGCTAACCTCAGCGGATCACCCCCTGATGGCCCGGGTCACGGTGAACAGGTACTGGCAGATGATTTTTGGGCAGGGGCTTGTATCGACCTCGGAAGATTTTGGCCTGCAGGGGAAGCCACCGAGCCACCCGGATTTATTGGACTGGCTGGCCCGGGACTTTATTTCATCGGGCTGGAACATGCATCACTTACTCAAGAAAATGGTCCTCTCATCCACCTACCGGCAGGAAAGTAAAATCCTCCCAGCTGCAGCCGAGAGCGACCCGGAAAATATCCTGCTCAGCCGGGCACCCGCCTACCGCCTGCCTGCGGAAATGATCCGGGATGGCCTGCTCGCTTACAGTGGCCTGCTCCACAAAAAAACCGGTGGTCCCAGCACCAAGCCCTATGATTTGAAGGCCTCCTTTAAGCCGATGAACCCCGACGGGGCACCCAATGTGTACCGGCGCAGTGTCTACACCTTTTGGAAAAGAACCGCCCCCACTCCGGTAATGATGGCGATGGATGCATCCAAGCGGGATGTGTGTGCCGTCCGCAGGGAGCGCACTGACTCTCCCACCCAGTCCCTGATCATGCTCAACGGCACCCAGTTTGTGGAAGCCGCCCGGGCCACCGCTGACGCCCTGATACTGGCTCACGGAACCGACAAGCCTGACCTTCTCATTGAAGAGGCCTTCCTGCGGCTGACCAGCCGAAAGCCTGACCCGAAAGAAGCGGATATCCTGGGCCGCTTGCTGGAAGAGCAAAAAACATACTTTGTCGATGGCAACCAAACCCAAAAATTTATGGAAGTCGGGTACCACAAAGCAAAATCCAAAGACCTCACTTACCTGGCCGCGGTTACAAACCTGGTTTCCACCCTGATGAATTTTGACGGAACTCTTTTCAAACGATAAATATCATGGAACACAAAAAATGCACGGGTTTTGAGCCATCCATCGGGATGACGAGGCGTAATTTCCTGAACCGTTTTGGGGGTGGCCTGGGCGGGCTGGCCCTGGCCAATATGCTCCATGCCGAATCCGGCGGCGGGTTGCACCACCCCGCCAAAGCCAAACGGGTGATTTATTTATTTCAATCAGGAGGCCCCTCTCAAATTGACCTTTTTGACCATAAACCCAGGCTGATCGAGGAAACCGGGAAAGAGCTTCCGGACTCGGTGCGAAAAGGCCAGAGACTTACCGGTATGTCCGGAAATCAGGCAAGCCTGCCCCTGGTGGGTTCCCCTTTCAAATTTGACCGTCACGGGAAAAGCGGGCAATGGATCAGCGAGCTCCTGCCCAACACCGCCAAGATTGCCGATGATATGTGCATCGTGAACTCGATGTACACCGAGGCCATTAATCACGGCCCTGGGGTTACCTTTATGCAAACAGGCTCCCAACTGCCCGGTCGGCCAAGTATGGGGGCATGGCTATCCCACGGGTTGGGATCTCTCAATGAAAACCTGCCCAATTTTGTAACCCTGGTGACAAAAAACAAGGGTGGGCAGCCCCTGGTTTCCAGGCTTTGGGGAAGCGGTTTTCTACCGGGCAAGCACGCGGGTACGCGATTCCGGGCGGACAAAGATGCCATATTATACCTCAACCGGCCCCAGGGTGTGTCCAGGGACAGCCGGAGAAGTGTGCTCAACAGCCTCAGGGAACTGCATGAAATGCAGCTTGAACGCACCGGGGACCGGGCCCTGGAAACCCGTATCGCCCAGTACGAAATGGGATTCCGGATGCAAAGCTCCATCCCGGATGTGACGGATATCAGCAAAGAGCCACAGTCCACCTTTGATCTTTACGGGGAAGATGCCCGCAACCCGGGCACTTTTGCCGCCAATTGCCTGCTTGCCCGGAGGTTAGCCGAGAAGGATGTCCGTTTTATCCAACTCTATCACAAAGGCTGGGACCAACATGGTGCCTTGCCCGGGGGAATCAAAAAACAGTGCGCTGAAACCGACCGGGCATCTTATGCCCTGGTGGCTGATCTTAAGCAAAGGGGTTTGCTCGAGGACACCCTGGTGATCTGGGGAGGAGAATTTGGTCGCACCAATTACTGTCAGGGGAAGTTCAACAAGGACAACTTTGGGCGTGACCATCACCCGAGGAATTTTTCCACCTGGTTTGCCGGGGGCGGTGTAAAGCCTGGGATAACCTACGGATCCTCGGATGATTATTCCTACAATGTGGCCGAGAATGGAGTCCATGTGCACGATTTTCATGCCACTATTCTCCATCTGCTCGGGATTGACCACGAACGCCTTACCTTCAAGTACCAGGGACGATATTTCCGGCTAACCGATGTCCACGGTCATGCCGTCAAATCTATCCTCAGCTAAGGCAATCTTTTCACATAGCCTCAAATCCGCTCAGCCAGAATACTTTATTCACAATAATTTATTGTAAATAAATACTAAAAAGTTACCTTTAAGGTACATTTGATAAAAATTCATTTGTGAAGCACTCAAAAACAATCAAAATGGATCATTTGATTTTAAATCCATTCATCACAAGGCATATGCACCGACACATTTACCCCACGATTTTATTTTTCACCTGCTTGGTTTTCTTGGGCAGTTTCCCGGTCTTTGGGAAAATAAAGCCAAATAAGGGTGACAATATATCCCTCATTGGGGCGGGGATGGGGTCAAGGATGATACACTACGGTCATTTTGAAACCGAACTATACCTGAGATTCCCAAAGCTTGACCTTACCATTCGCAATCTTTGCGATGAGGGAAACACCCCCGGTTTCAGGCCTCACCCAAGCCGCGAGCAAAATGAGCAATATGCTTTCCCCGGGGCTGAAAAGCTGATCCATTCAGACCTGTTGGCCCACACCACTCCTCAAGGATTTTTCGACACTCCTGATGAGTGGTTATCCCGCTTGCAAAGCAATATCATTCTTTGCTTCTTTGGGTTTAACTCATCCTTTGACGGCATCCACCAACTGCCCCGTTTCAAAAAAGAACTTGATGCTTTTGTTAAACACACCAAATCGATGCCCTATGGGGGGAACACGCCCCAGATCGTCCTCATTTCGCCGACGGCGATTGAAGCAATGCCCGGTGTAACAGACGGGAAGTGGCAAAACCGCAACCTTCAAGCCTACACCAAAGGCATGCAGGAAGTCGCCTCTGCCAACAAAGTTCAGTTTGTGGATGCATTTTCGCCCTCGCTTCAATGGTATAAGGATGGAAAGCCTCACTCCATTGACGGAGCCCTTTTAAATGACCACGGTTACCGCAAACTTGCCTCATTTCTTGCCGACACCATCTTTACCCAAAGCACACCCAATCAAAGCCTGCGCACTAAAGTCCACCCCCTGGTCATGGACAAGAACTTTTACTGGCTTAATGACTTTAAGGTGCCCAATGGCGTCCATGTTTACGGTCGTCGCTACAACCCATTTGGTCCCCAGAACTACCCGTTTGAAACCGAAAAAACCCGGGAATTCACGGTAAACCGTGACCAAAAAATATGGGCAACCCTCCAGGGCAAGTCATTTGACCTCAAGGCCGCCGATCGCAAAACCTCCAAGTTACCGGCGGTCCCCACCAACTACCTTCCCCCCACTAAAAATAGTAAAAACGGCAATATCAATTACACCCCTGGCCCCCAGGCCCAGACCAAAATTAAGGTGGCTCCCGGGTACAAGATTGAACTTTTTGCTGATGAAAAAACTTTCCCCGACCTGGCCAACCCAGTACAGGTGGCGTTTGATAATAAGGGCCGTCTCTGGGTTGCCACCATGGCCAGCTACCCCCACTACCGAATCGGGGATCCTTTGCCCGAAGATAAACTCATCATCCTGGAAGACACCAACAACGACGGGAAAGCAGACAAGCAGACAAATTTTGCCGACGACCTCCACATCCCCATCGGTTTTGAAATCGCTCATGATGGGGTCTATGTCTCCCAAAGCGGCAGCCTGATCTTCCTGCAGGATACAGACGGAGATGATCGCTACGATAAGCGGGAAGTGATGCTTTCCGGGTTTGATGACCATGACACCCACCATGCCATCTCGTCTTTCTGTGCGGATCCATCTGGTGCCATTATCATGTGCGAGGGCATTTTCCTTCACAGTCATGTGGAAACTTCACACGGGCCGCGGCGCGGTTCAAACGGTGGCTTTTTCCGCTACGACCCCCGTACCCGCAACCTCATAAGGCATGCCCAGTTTCATATACCCAACCCCTGGGGTGTTGCTGTGGACCAGTTTGGGCAGGAAATCTTCCTGCATACATCGGGCACGAAAACATCCTGGATGTTACCGGGTATGATCAAAGCCCGATACGGGGCAAACATGAAAGCCCCGGACTTGATCACCTCCAACAAAGTGCGCCCCACTTCAGGTATTGAAATTGTATCGAGCCGCCATTTTCCCGATGAGGTGCAGGGGGATATACTCATTAACAACAACATTGGCTTCCTGGGTGCCAAGCAGCATAAGGTGATTGACCAGGATCCAGGCTTCACCACCGAATACAGGCAGGATTTATTTAAATCGGAAGACCTCAACTTTCGTCCCACGGATTTGGAATTCGCACCTGATGGCTCCCTTTATGTGGTCGACTGGCAGAATGCTCTGATTGGTCACATGCAGCACAATGCCCGTGATCCAAACAGGGACCACAGACATGGCCGTATTTACCGGATCACCTACCCTTCCCGCCCCTTGGTCAAGCCGGCGAAAATTGCCGGTGCCTCGATCCCTGAACTGCTAAAAAACCTGGAATTACCTGAGTTACGCACCCGCTACCGTACCCGCCGGGAACTCAGAGGGCGCGACCCCGATGAGGTAACCAACGCAGCCATATCCTGGAGCCGTGATAAAGAGGAGCGCCTACAACTGGAAGCCCTATGGGTAAGCTGGGGGGCCGGTCGCTTACATCAGCCCCTTCTTCTCAAGCTTCTGGATTCCACAGACCACCGGATCCGTGCGGCGGCGGCCAATGTTTTTCGCTTTCATGTATACTCTGTACCCGAGCACAAAAAGATTTTAAGCAAGCTTGCCAACGACCCGCATGGCCGGGTTCGGTTAACCGCCGTGGTGGCCGCATCCTACCTCAACCGCAGGCTTGGCTTACAAACTCTGGCAGAAGCAGAAAAACATCCGATCTCCCCGCTCTACCTGGAATCTTATGAATATGCCCGCGAGGTGATCAATCACAAGGCCGTTGAAGAAGAAGAGGAAGAAGTCCCCTCCAACATCCCTTCGTATTTATCCAAGGCTGACCAGGATAAGTTTATCCAAGGCAGTGAAATCTATCACCGGGAAGGATACTGTGTAACCTGCCACCAGGAAAACGGAAAAGGGCTGCCTGATTCCGGTTTCCCTCCTCTCGCCGGGACCAAGTGGGTCACCGGAAGCCCTGACCGCTTAATCAAGCTTACTCTTAAGGGTTTGATGGGCCCAATTGAAGTCCTTGGGAAAAAATACCCCGGTCAGGTGCCGATGACACCCTTTGAGCACATGCTCAACGATGATGAGATTGCCTCGGTTTTAACCTTTGTCAGGAATTCCTATGGGAATAAATCCTCTGCCGTTTCCGCGGCTCAAGTGGCCAAGATCAGGGAGCAGAAAAAAGACATGCTTGGTCTCTACTCCCCCGACGCCTTGCTGAAGGAACACCCAATCAAGTAAAGACTGCGACCCTGGTCTCTTAAGACCATTATATTAGTTAGCCCAAACCCTTTATTTCGCTTCTCCACTTGCCTGGTGGTATGCCTTTAATTTCAGCAAATACCCGATTAAAGTGGCTCAGGCTCCCAAACCCGCTTTCAAGGGATATACTGAGAATGGTTTGATTGGTTTCCAGCATCAGGCTGGTGGACCTGGATATTTTGATCTCATTGACAAACCTTGAAAAGGTCTGCCCGGTGTGCCTTTTAAAAAACCGGCTAAAAGCAGAGGGACTCATGCCAACCAGTTGAGCAGCCTCGACAAACAACCTGGAATCGAAAGACTCCTCCGCTCTGTCCAAAATAAAATTAATCACTTCTGACAAGCGGTCGTCTTTGAGCTTTCTCATGGTGACGGGCTGAGTGGAAATGATTTCACGGGGCAAGGAACTGACCAGGCCGAGCAAATCCAGCCAGGCAGTGTAAGCCTTCCATGAACCTTGGGAAGCTTGCCTAAGGGATAAAAATGCCTGCTCCAGCTCGTTGCTGGTTTCCTGACTCTGTACCGGGAAATATAAACCTGTCCCCGCAGCTTTGAGCATAGAGTGCAATGATACAAGTTCTGGCTTCGGCTCCAGGGATTCCATCCGGAACTGAACAACCGAGGCCACCGAAGAGTCAGGACAGCCAGGGTCCGTTCGCCAGCAATTGGGAAGGTTGGGACCCAGCAATACCAGGTCGGAGGGGCTAAAAGGCTGAATTCTATCACCCACAATCCTTCTTCCCGTCCCGCTTCGTACCCACTTAAGTTCCACTTCCGGGTGATAGTGCCAATGCCCGTCAAACCCTTCCTTTTGATCAATTTCAATAAACCGAAAGGAACGGGTATTCCCAAGTGGAAGAGGTTCAAAGCTAGCTCTCATTTCTCTATTTTTGATATTCTTTATCGATAATGAAAGCTTAATCAGCAATAAATGATATATTTATGGCAATAGAGGGGATGAAGTTTTGAGAAATTATGGTATGATGTAGGCATCCTTTTTAACCTGATCCATACCATGAAAAATCCAAATTTGCCGCGTAGAACTTTTGTGAAATCAAGCAGCCTGCTCACCGCCGGAGCCCTGGCCGCTCCGCACATATCCAGGGCCGCGAGCAATACCCAGCCTATCAAGATTGGACTTGTGGGTTGCGGTGGCCGCGGATGCGGGGCGGTAAAAAATGCAATGGATGCCGACCCCAATGTTGAACTTGTAGCCATTGGTGACTTACTTGGGGACCGGATAAATCAACGGGCCCAATACCTCGAAAGAGCCTGCCGCGAGCGGTACAAAGTGAAGGAGGAAAATATTTTTGTCGGTTTGGATTCCTACAAGGGGGTGATTGATGCAGGTGTGGATTATGTAATCCTAACATCTCCCCCGGTATACCGGCCTTCCCATTTGGAATATGCGGTGGAGAAAGGAATCCATTGTTTTTTTGAAAAGCCAGTGGCAGTGGATGCACCCGGCATTCGTAAAGTCATCGCCTTATCCAAAAAAGCCAAAGAAAAAAACCTCGGCTTTATGTCCGGTTTTTGCTGGCGTTACAACTATCCCAAAAGAGAAGTTTTTTCCAGGGTACTGGATGGAGCCGTAGGGGAAATTAATGCTCTCTACAGTACCTACAATACCGGGGAGGTGGGAGGAAACCGGGGGAGATCCGAATCCCAAAGTGATTTGGACATTCAGTCCAGAAACTGGCCCAAGCATCTTTGGCTGTCCGGGGATTCGATTGTAGAACAGGCGGTTCACTCCATTGATATGATGCAATGGGCGATGGGGGAGGAACTGCCCACATCGGCGGAAGGGACAGGCGGACGCCAGGTTTACCCCGATGACCCTGACAGATACGGTAATATCTATGATCATTTTGCAGTGGTCTACCAATGGGGCAATGGAGCCAGGGGTTATCATTTTTCCAGGCAACAAAAAGGAACTGCTGGAAGTTACGAAGTGGAAATCTTTGGTAAAAAAGGGTTTTGCAGTGCCAAAAACAGGCACTCGATCATAAGCGGTGAATCGGGATGGCGCTATTCCGGTCCCAATAACGACATGTACAAGACCGAACACGAGGAACTGATCGCATCCATACGGAAAGAGCAACCTATCAATGATGGCGAGCGTGCCGCCAACAGTACCATGGTTGCGATCATGGGGCGTATGGTGGCCTACACTGGAAAGCGCTTAACTTTCGATCAGGCCTTGCAGTCTAAGGAATCCTTGATGCCGGAAAACTTGAGTATGGAAAGTTCAATTCCTGTCAGCGATGTACCCAAACCCGGTCTCACCAAGTTTATCTAACCCCTGGCGGTCTTTCCTTCTAACCTAACCGGCATTTGGGTCACCCTCACCTTCTTCACTACCTACCCCTTTTATTCATGGAAGTTCTCATTTTTCCAGACACCCAATCCCTCGCCTCCAAAAGTGCTGATTTGGTCGAGTCCCAAATCAAGACTTTCCCAGACTCGGTCATTGGTTTGGCCACCGGCTCCACGCCTTTGGGCTTGTATGAGGAGTTAATCAAGCGACACGGTGAGCATGATTTGAGCTTTGCCGGGGTTAAAACATTCAACCTCGATGAATATGTAGGGATTCCCTCGAACCATGCCCAGAGTTATCGAACTTTTATGGATGAAAACCTATTTTCCAAAATTGATATCCAGCCCTCCAATACGCAGGTACCTGACGGAATGGCTGAGAATCCACTGGAAGTGGGTCCAGCCTACGAAAAAATGATTGCAGATGCAGGCGGGATTGACCTTCAGGTTCTCGGTGTGGGAACAGATGGACATATTGGCTTCAACGAACCCACATCCAGCTTGAGTTCGATCACCCGGGTAAAGACCCTCACCCAGCAGACAATTGAAGATAACTCCCGGTTTTTTGGACCGGAAGAATTCCAACCAAAACTGGCCATAACCATGGGAATCAAAACGATCCTGGATGCCCGCAGAATCATCCTGCTCGCTCATGGTGAAAACAAAGCAGAAGCCATTCGCGATATGGTGGAGGGACCTCTTTGCGCAATGTGCCCGGCATCCGCCCTCCAGCTCCACCCAAGAACCACGATCCTCATCGACGAGGCAGCGGCATCCCAATTAAAGTTGAGGGGATATTATAAATTTGTTGGGGAAATGCAGGACGATCTTGAACGCAAGCACCGCCCCTCTGACTGGGTTTCCCGGTAATCATGACTCCCCCCGCTATGACTGATCAAAAAATTCGTGTTCTCGTTGTCGGTGCCGGAAACATGGGGAGATCCCATGCCCTGGCCTATGCATCCATCCCTGAATTTGAAATCGCGGCAGTTTGTACAAGGAGGAAAGAATCGCGAGCCAGTTTGATGAACGATTTGCCCGCGGGCACTCCTGAGGTGGACGACTATGAGAAAGCCTTACTGGAAGTAAAACCCGATGCAGTCTGCATTTCAACCTATCCGGACACCCATTACCCTTATGCGAAAATGGCCCTCGATGCCGGCTGTCATGTCTTCACTGAAAAACCACTGGCTGAAAACTCCGAGCAATGCAGGGAACTTGTCAACTTGGCCCGGGAAAAAAAGAAAGCCTTGGTGGTGGGGTATATCCTTCGTCAGCACCCCAGCTGGATCAAATTTGTGGAGGTGGCCAGGACCCTGGGTAAACCACTGGTTATGCGCATGAATTTAAACCAGCAATCCTATGGGAAAAACTGGGAAACTCACAAAAGCCTGCTTTCCTCGATCTCCCCCATTGTGGATTGCGGGGTACATTATGTCGATGTAATGTGCCAAATGACCGGGGCTTCCCCAACCCGGGTATCTGGTCTCGGTGCCCAGCTCTCGGATGAGCTGCCGAAAGATAAAATTAATTACGGTCACCTTCAGGTTTCCTTTGAGGATGGCAGTGTTGGATGGTATGAAGCGGGCTGGGGTCCGATGATGAGTGAGACCGCCTTTTTTGTAAAAGATGTGGTCGGACCCAAAGGGAGTGCCAGTATTGTGGCAGCTGATGCAGGGGCCCGGGGCAACTCCTCCTCCGTGAATGCCCACACTCAGACGGAACGGATTCTCCTACACCGCAGTACCCGGAATGATCAAGGGGAGCTCGAGGCATCGGATGAGTATATCGATTTGGAGGATGAACCCGACCACGATGAATTATGCAGAAGAGAGCAACTCTTCTTTCTGAAGGGGATTCGTGGCGAGGCAGATCTGACCGAACACCAGGACAGTGCCATCCGGGCAAGTGAGATTGTATTGGCTGCGGATAAGTCTTTCCGGAGTGGTCAGACAATTCATCTGAGCTGACAAATAACTTCTCTCCCTGCTCACCCAAGCCAATTTCTTTTGCTTGGGGAGAAAGATTAAGGTCATATTCTGTACTTATGTGGTATAAGTAAATCCACGGATGAAAGAAAACAAAGATGACCGTTTTTTTGTCAATGAACTGACCAAGGCACAGGCTAAGATGCGAGCCTATGTGGCCAAGTTGTTGGCCCACTCTTCATCCACCGATGATGTGCTCCAGGAGTGCAACCAATTACTTTGGGTCAAGCGGGCTGAATGGGACCCTGACACAATATTCCTCAAATGGGCCTACCGTGTCTGCTATTTCAAAGCCATGGCTTACTGCAGGGATCAAAGCCGGGAAAAATTAGTCTTCAACCCGGAACTCCTGGAAATGATGGGGCAGGAAACGCCGGATGAATATACTCAATCCAGCAGGGAAATAGCAATGGAGCAATGCTTGGCCAAGCTGAAGGAAGCAAGCCGAGAACTTTTGCTCGAAAGGTATCGGAAAAATTTCAGCGTGGAAGAATTGGCCACACGGGAAGGGCTCACGGCCAATGCCCTGTCCCAGAAACTCTTACGCCTCCGTTACAAACTTCATCATTGTATTCAGGAAAATTTAAAACCTAAACCCGCCCAAGTATGAAACCAGAAGAAAAACTTGTTTGGAAACTTATCGACCGAAATATCACCCCCGAAGAGTTCGAAAAATTACAGGAATCTTTTTCAACCTCAAAAGAGCTCCGGAAATATTACCAGCAATGCATTGAAACCCATACGGTTTTATCGAGTTACACAAAACCCGACCTCGACACTCTCTCTTTTCCCAAGCCGGAAAAAGAAAAGAGAACCAAGCCACCGGCCTGGCTCGGCTGGGCCGCCGCCGCCCTGCTTTTTGCTTATTTCGGTCTGGCTCCCGAAAAACCTTCGCAGGTAAAGATTGCGGCAAGTGATGCCCCGGACTGGAGAGGCACCGAATTGTCATTGGGGGACAGGGTACCCCACCACCTGCTGTTTTTACGAGATGGAAAGATTAAAATGAATTTCCCCTCCCAAACCACCGTACAGGTTGCTGGGCCAGCCCACTTTCAAGTGATCGATAACCAGACCCTGGAGGTAATGGATGGAAAGATTGAGATTGCCCATCGCGGGAAACCAGGAAGTTTCACATTGCTTACCCCCATCGGGGAATTAAGGGATTTGGGCACAAGGTTTTCAGTGAACATCCAAAATGTGGATAAACAAACCACTATGTTAACTGAGGTAAAGGAGGGAAAGGTAGAATTTAAAAACCGTAAACCAGCCCAAAACAGAATTTTATCGGAGGGAGAAAGATTACTCATTTCCGGAACTCATCGGGGGGCTCCCGCGGAGTTCCATCCTTGGTCGGAACAGGAAAAGGACATGCCTGATTCCAAAAATGACCTCCCCGAATTTGATGAACCGGAGAGCATTGCTTTACAAACCCCTAAATTCACCGCTCTTGATGTCATGCTAAAGGGAAACCTTAAAGCTCAGATGAAGTACTCGATGATTGATTCTGTCGCCCAGGCGATAGACCAGAAAGCGAGGATTTTGGTGGACGCAGAAAAGACATTCTCTGGCATACATGATATAAGTTTTGCCGAGGCTGCCATGCCTGAAATAGAAGCCATGGCCCATGCGATAGTAGATGGTTGCATCGATTTCTCCAAGCTATCCTTATGGAGCACTTGCCAAACGGCTGAACTTTCATGGCATGAACATAAGGACAACACAGGCCGGGTAATCCACCGAACCCCCCGCGTTGAAAACTTGAAAGTTCCTGGCGAAGGAAACCGCATGTTAGTTAACCTGAAACAGATTAAAACATGGCTTGAATCGGTTCATCAACTTCATCAAGAAAAGGGAATGGGATGGGTCTCCTCTTTTGGATGCCCCGAAGATGGGAAACTGATTTATCTTCGCCGGGAAAATGACATCGCTGTGTTGACAAAAACGATCCGCTCCATTCAACAAAACCTCGATTAATTCTCTTTCTTTTTTCCATCCTGCTCCAAACACCTTCAAACTCCCCACTATCGACCCAATCCAGTTCTTTGCCCCATGGAATTACGGGGAAGGATGAACCGGCCAAAAGCTCAACTTTCAATCGAGTTCTTGGGGTGACGATTACCTCGTTTTCGCTTTGTTACCCAAACCGGCTTGTGTCGCAAATAAACAGGTTTTTTACGCAAATTACAATTTGCTCCGCATCAATCCAAGATTAGGTTGTAAGGGTCTACCAGTTGACACTCATAAAACCCATGTATTCTGCCTCCTCTGTCCAGATTGAAGCCAATCTTTACTCGTCATGACCCGTAAGCCTCTTTTCGCTTTAATCGCTGTCCTTTTATCATTTTGCTTTTCTGCCTTGGCTGAAAAAGATTTTGACCCGGGGCGTCTCACCCCCACCACAGTTATCAGTGGGTTAAACCGCCCGATGGAATTTGAAGTGGCCCCGGACGGTCGCATCTTTTTGATCGAACTTGACGGTAGCTTTCAGGTGTATTCCCCCAAGACACAGGAACTTACCGAAATTAAAAAGTTTGAAGTGGCCCGTAAAGGGGAGGTTGGATTGATCGGGTTGGCCCTTGACCCAAACTTCACAGAAAATAACTGGGTTTATTTACAGTATTCTCCGCCCGGGATGACCTCCCAGCGGACATCCCGTTTTACTCTGTCAGGTAACAAACTGGTGGAGGGCAGCGAAAAAAAATTGCTTGAATTCCATGAGCCTAACGGCACCGGAGCCCATCACGCCGGATCCCTTGAATTTGCCCCAGACGGATGCCTTTTTATTTCCACGGGTGACAACACCGTCCCCCACGGTGACTCCAAGGGCTATGCCCCGATCGACGACCGGCCCGGAAGACTTTCCTACAGTGCAGAAAAATCATCAGCCAATCCATTCAATCACAATGGTAAAATTCTTCGAATTCGCCCTCTAGCCAATGGGAGCTTGGAAATCCCTGACGGTAACCTCTTCCCCAAAGACGGCTCCCAGGGCCTGCCTGAAATCTTTATCATGGGATGCCGAAACCCGTGGCGTATAAGTGTGAACCAAAAGACCGGAAGCCTGTACTGGGGAGATGTCGGCCCGGATGCCTACGAAGAGAGCGACCATGGCCCCGCGGGCCATGATGAAATCAACCAGGCGAAGAAAGCGGGCAATTTTGGTTGGCCTTACTTTGTCGGCAATAATTTTGCCTACCCGATGCGGGATTTCAACACCTCGACCCTCTACCCACCGCAAAACCCGGAAGCCCCTGTAAACAACTCCAGGTATGTGGATAAAAAAGTGATCCTCCCTCCGGCAGAGCCCGCTTTTATCTGGTACCGGACCAAAGGAACACCCGAATTTAAAGTATTAGGCACCGGGGGAAGAACTGCGTGTGCCGGGCCTGTATTTCACCACCAACCCAAATTGCCAAGCAAGACCCAGCTTCACCCGCACTTTGACAATTGTCTCTTTATCTATGAGTGGACCCGAAACTGGATCTTTACCGCACACCTGGATGAAAATGAAGAGTTGGTCCAACTGGAACCCTTCATGCCTGAGTACAACTTCATCCGCCCCATTGATTTAAATTTCGGTCCCGATGGAGCCCTCTACCTCATTGAATACGGGACCACCTGGGGTAAAAATGAAAACTGCAAACTCATACGGGTAGATTACATCCGAGGCAACCGCCCACCCGTAGGAAAAATTTCCGCAAGTCAAAACGCGGGCAAGGCACCGCTGACCGTAAAATTTTCCAGCAAGGGGTCCTCCGACCCCGACCCAGGGGACAGCCTGTCCTACGAGTGGAGAAAAACCCCGGGTGATGGAAGTATTTTATCCGAAGAAGCCAACCCCACCCTGATTTTTGAAGATTTTGGCACTATTCAGGTTACCCTGACCGTAAAAGACCCCAAGGGTGCCTCGCATCAATCAAGTATTTCCCTGTCTGTGGGAAATGAAAAGCCTGATGTCTCTTTTATATCTCCCAGGGACGGAGACTTTTTCCATTTTAATCAACCCATCAAATGGAAAGTTTCCGTTACCGACCATGAAGATCAAAACATTGATCCAACCCGTATCTCCATCGCCACCAAACTGGTCAATGAAAAGGTTTCAGGCAAACCTGATTCGCTGGGGTTATCCGCGGGAAGCCATCCGGGGCTTAGCCTAATGAAAGCCAGCGACTGCTTCAACTGCCACGCCGTGAACAATGTCCTGGTTGGGCCAACCTTTACGGCCATTTCTGAAAAATACAAGGATAGTAAAAAAGCAAAGTCGGAAGCGGCCCAAAGAATCCTCAAAGGATCCTCCGGGGTTTGGGGACAGGTTCCAATGATGCCACACCCTCAGCATTCCCTGGCCGAAGCCAAAGAAATGGTGAACTGGATTTTCTCCTTATCCAAGCCCCAGGATGATTCCCTTTCCGGAGAAGAAGGGCATTTCACCATTCATGAACCCAAAGGATACTCCCCGGGCACCCCCTCAACATTACTTGTGGAAGCGAGTTACCTCGACAATGGTCGTTTGCCGCTTGGCCCACTCCATGGGTCAGATTTGATCCGCCTTCGCCCTACCCTGCTCAAGGGCAATGCCGCGGATCGCCACCAAGGTCTAAAAATAGGTGAAAAGGCTGTCACTCATATCAGGCACGATGCGTTTTTGTGTTATGAAAATATAAACCTTTCGGGGATAAACCAAATTGCCTTAGGCGTAACCAGTGCTGGCACCGGTGGAGATATTGAGATTCGTCTACACGGCCAAAAAGGAAAACTTCTGGGTAAAACTACCGTGTTACCAAATGGAAGTTGGAACCAGTTTGAAGAACAAAAGATCCCGATCCAGTCGACAAATGAAAAAGGCGATATCTATGTACGGTTTGTCAAACCGGGAAGCACTGGTGGCATCATGAATTTTTCCTATCTCGCTTTCCGCTAATTTTTTGGTTCATGACTCTTGGTAATCATTTATACCAAGTGATACAAAAAAGATACACTTATGGTGAAAGAATATGATTTTATTGATTTATATTACCAACTTAAGGCAAAAGATAAAAGATAAGAATCATTCATAATATTGAAATAAATTATCTTGTTTAGGTGGGCGTGGTTTGGGCAAACCACGCCCTTTTTTTTCTAAATTTCACGAAGCTATTCTTACCTGCTCGCGTTACTCGAAAATCAATGTAAAAAGACCACCATGATGCTAGTTTCAAAGGTTGGTAATACGGATAAAGAAAGATTCAAAAATTTGACACATTATGATTCTTTGTTTGGACATAAAAGGTAGCCACTCATGAATTCCCCCAACACCAGCAGTTCGCAAACTACAGGAAACATAAAACCTTTGGCGGAACGCATGCGCCCCAAAAGAATAGAGGATGTAAGAGGTCAGGAGCACCTGCTCGGGAAAGAATGCCTCCTGCCAAAACTGATTCGGGAAAACCGGGTGGGCAACCTCATACTTGCCGGACCACCTGGCACGGGGAAAACCACCTTGGCCACAGTAATTGCCGAGGAAAGCGGATGTAAGTTAATCAAACTAAATGCGGTCACCTCGAATGTGACCGAATTGCGGGAATCCCTCAAACTGGCCAAGTATTATGGAGCCGGCAAGTGCTTCTTATTTGTGGATGAAATCCACCGTTTTAACAAAGCCCAGCAAGACCTGCTTCTACCGGACATCGAAACGGGAGAGGCCCGCTTGATAGGAGCCACCACTCACAACCCAAGGTATTATGTAAATGACCCCCTTTTGAGCAGAAGCCAACTCTTCACCCTCAAACCAATCTCCGTTGACCAGGTAAAGGATGCCCTTCTTGCCTGTATAAAAGATGAAGAGTACGGCCTGGGTAAACGAAAATTAAAAGCCCAAAAGAAAGCCATTCTACAGGTGGCAAAAATCGCAGAAGGAGATTTGCGTAAAGCCTACAATATCCTCGAAACTGTGGCGGAGGGTTTGGCGGATAAAGGAGAGCTTACGGAAGATGAAGTGACTCTTTTTGCCCAGGAGAGAAGTATACGCTATGACCGGGATGAAGACGAGCACTACGACACCGCATCAGCCTTGATAAAAAGCATGCGGGGAAATGACCCTGATGCCGCTCTTTATTGGCTGGCTAAAATGCTGGTGGGTGGAGAAGATCCCCGGTTTATCGCCCGTAGGCTTGTCATTTTCGCATCTGAAGATGTGGGACTGGCGGACTCCAGGGCCTTATTGATAGCCGATGCCACCTTTCGTGCCTGTGAAACTATTGGCATCCCGGAATGCGAACTGACCCTCTCTCATTGTGTTATCTTTCTTGCCACCTGCCCCAAAAGTAACAGTGCCACCCTGGCGCTGGCCGCGGCCAAGCAGGCAATCCAAAGTCACCCCGTTCAATCAATCCCCCCCGCGATCCGGGACCGGCACGGGCGTAATAAAAAATACCAAGACGATCAGGAAGAGGGATACCAATACAGTCATAATTACCCGGATAATATTTCCGGCCAGTCCTACCTGTCTGATGAAATAACTCTCTACACTGCAAAAACCGGAGGAGCTGAATCGGTAATCGCAGAGAGGCTCAAATATTGGAAAAAAATCCGTGACCAAAAAAGAGCCAGTAACCCAAAAACATAACCCCTTTTTCGATCTTTTTTTGTATCTCCCCTGAGTGTATGCCTCCCCCTTTAGCTTGTAAGCAGGCTCAAAGAAAGTTAACACCCTCAACCAAGAGCTGTGCCAGGATCGCCTACAATTATCTTTCAAAGAGTATACTTTAGTTCGTAGAATCAGAGGATGAACACTTTGCTCTCGCCCACTGACTTAGTTATTTTTTTTGGCTCCCTCATCCTTGTGATGCTTACGGGCCTGTGGGTGGGGCGAAAAGAAAACTCATCGGAAGAGTATTTCCTCGCAGGAAAAGGAACCAGGTGGTGGGGAGTCGCAGGGTCAATCTTTGGCTCCAATGTATCGGCTAACCATATCGTGGGTATGATGGGTGTGGGCTTTGCGGTGGGATTTGCCCAAAGCCACTTCGAGATTACCGCAATTGCTGGTTTGTTAATGCTCTGTTACTTTTTTTTACCCGTGTACAGAAAACTCAATGTCTACACCTTGAGCGATTATTTAAGCCAAAGATATGATGACCGCAGCCGGGTAAGTTATGCTTTGATTATGGTAATCATCATGGTGGTGATTCAAATGGTTCCCGGGTTCTACATTGGATCCAGGTCAATCAACATCCTTCTGCAGGGAGATACCGGAAGGAAAGCCGTGGCCGAAGCGGTGGTCGCAGACAGTGGTGTTTTGAAAGAGTTCGCTATATTACACGGAGGTGAAAGATACGAATGCCCGCCCAGGGTCTTGCTCAACGGCGAAGAGGCTCCCTCTTTTGATGTGAAGATTGAGGAAGGAAGGGTCATCTCCATTGCGGCACCTCTGGCACAACAAAAACTTTATGATCCAGACCGACCGCCTCATGTCTCTTTGATGGGAGGAAGGCTACAGTCCCCTGATTTAGGCCCGGGAGATGTCGACCCCTTCAATTATAAACTCGGGATTATTATCATGGCGTTCATTACCGGCACCTATGTAATTCTTGGTGGTCTTAAAGCAGTGATTATCACCGATGTCATTCAGTCCGTGCTCTTACTTTTTGCGGGATTACTGGTGGCATTTATTACTTTCTCCCAGCCGGAAATAAGTGGATGGGCGAACCTCATGTCAAGGGACTTGGGAACCGAGGGCGTGGAGCGGTTTCACCTCTACAATGCCTCCGACCACCCTGACCTTCCCTGGACGGGAGTGCTCTCCGGCTTGATGGTCTTACATTTTTATTATTGGGGGACCAACCAGTTTATTGTCCAACGGGCACTTTCAGCCAAATCCGGCAAAGAGGCGAGGATGGGGATTATCGCCGCAGGGTTCCTGAAGCTACTGATTCCATTTTTCTCGATTGGCACAGGTATTGCCGCTTATTACCTGTTTAAGGACCGAAATATTGAAGTCGCCCAAGACGCCGTTTTTATAAAACTTTTAACCGAACTCATCTCTCCCATTGGCTACGGTTTAGTGGGTCTGATTGCAGCAGGGATGATTGGTGCCATCCTATCGAGTCTTGACTCCATGATGAACTCAGCGGCCACCATAATGACCTTTGATTTGTACCGAAAATACATCAACCGCGATGCCAGTGATCAAAAACTGATCCTGGTTGGGAGGTACTGGATTATTGCATTCATTGTAATCGCCGCCTTCATCACCATTGTGACCATGGACCCCAATTCCAAGGATAGTTTCTTTCTGCATGTGGCAAAGCATCAGGGCAACCTGGTGGCCGGTGTCGTTGTTGCTTTTCTGCTGGGAATGCTCTGGAAAGGTGCCACCGCAACCGGGGGGGTAGCCTGTATTATAGCCGGCGTTCTTTTCAGTTACGGTATTCCTCCTGTGTATATTGAAATAGCCAAGGACAGCCCATGGCTTGTTCAATTATTCGGTTCAAAATTAAACTTTATGCACGGGGCTCTTGTTTCCGCTTTATTAAGCACACTGGTTCACATATTGGTGAGCCACAGGACACAAACTCATTCTCAAAGTGCCAACCTTACCTGGGTGGGGCTGGGAATTTTCACCAAGAAGCAGCTCGTGGGTTTTGGTAAAATCATGCTTCTATCCCTTTCCATTTTTGCAGGGCTCGCTCTCTGTATATACCAAGAAAAGCTAACCCCTAATCAGGCGGCATTCATGGGGTCCAGTTGGACTTTTTTCTGTTTCCTGCTTGCCGCAAGGCAAAAGGCAAAGGCCGGGAATGCCCCGATCCTTAAAGAAGACAGGTTGTGGGCTGGCTTACTGGCCGCTTGTGCGGTTTTTATGCTTTTCTCTTTTTATTGAGCGGGGATTTCTTCAGCCAAATCATCCAGCGGGTAAGTCCAGATCTCTGAAAGCGTGGGGTGATACCAATCTGCTTGCAATAATTGATGAACCGTTGCCTTCAGGGAAATGGCAATGGATAAAGCATGGATTAATTCTCCCGCATCTTTCCCCGTGCATTCTGCCCCTAAAATGATACCCGTTGATTTTTCGGCGTGAACCGCCACATATCCCCTCTTGGCCTCCATCAGGATAGACTTACCATGGTCGTCAAAGGGGTAGGAAGCAGACAAAAACTCAATCTTTCGGTTTTTAAGTTCCTCAGTACTTAACCCGACCTGAGCAATCTGCGGATCGGTAAACACAACACTCAACAGGTTATCATAACAAAGAGCAGGCACGGAATACCCCAGGGCATGCAAGGCCGCGGTCTCACCCTGCCTCACGGCAATATGAACAATTTCATGAGGCCCGGCACAGTCACCGGCGGCGTAAATAGTGGAGACACTGGTTTGCTGAAAATGATTGGTGTGAATGTGACCACTCGGCTTCAGCGTAACCCCAAGCTCAGTTAATGAACCTTGATCAACATTGGGTGTTCGACCAAGCCCCAGGAACAGGAAATGAGTCTTCTTGGAGAAGCTGCGCCCTTCCTGTTCAAAGAAAACCTCCGTTTCCCCCTTTTGCCCATTTTCAAATTTCTGTAGCTTTACGCCTGTTAGAAGTTCGACTCCCTCCTCGGAAAGTTGGGCCTGCAGGGCCAAAGATGCGTCAAGCGGTAACTCTTTTAAAAGTTGGTTACTTCTTTGGAGTATCGTCACCCGGGTGCCGATACGGCTTAAAAACTGGGCAAGTTCACAGGCCACGACCCCTCCGCCTAAAACCACGCACTCTTCAGGAATATAATCGAGGTTCAGCACATCATCACTGGTTTTGTATCTTGCTTCGCGTAATCCGGGAATACCGGGAACACTCACCCTGGAACCCGTGCTTATCAAAATTTTATCAGCTTGGAGGATTTCTCCCTTGGCAAGCATCACCTCATGCTTGCTTTGCAGTTTTCCATGTTCGCGAAATAAAGAAAACCGACCATCCGCTAATTGTTCTTTCCGGTAATCTGCAAATTCCGCGATAACTTTTTTCTTCCTCTCCTGCATCAAAGCCAGGTCTGCCTTGGGGGATGTTGCCTCAAAGCCAAAAATTTCTCCCTGTTGAGCCGCATGGAGCATCTCGGCTGAATAAATAAGGGTTTTGGAAGGCATACAGCCCCGAAGGATGCATAACCCCCCCAGTTCTGAAGCACCGTCAACAACAGCAACCCGAGCCTTTTTTTCGTGAGCAGTGCGGGCAGCAGCGTAGCCAGCACTACCTCCTCCTAATACAAGTAAATCAAATTTTTTTTCAGCATTCATGAGTGGATCTTTTAGATTAACCAAAATTAAAACCTTTATAAACGAATTTATTTGATTAAGTCTTCATTTTCGGAATGATTAGTTTCACCCTATCCTATGATCAGACAAGAAAATTATAAAGCGGGAGATGTCGTTTTGCCTAGCGGTGAACTTGGTAAAGGCTTTTGTATTCTGGAAAGCGGCACTCTTGAAGTTATCCGTGAAAATAAAGTTTTAAGTGAGATCGATATTGTCGGCTCCATATTTGGTGAACTCAGTGAAATCCTTGGCATGAAGCGTGACGCCACCATTCAGGCAAAAACTGATGCGACTGTGCGCCATGTGGAGGAAAGTATTTCTGAAATCGTCAGTAAAAACCCTAAAGTTGCCATTAAACTGATTAGAACCCTTGGAAGGCGTCTTTACCGGATGAACCAGATCGCGACCCGGGGTGATAATGAGAACAACATTTTCAAAAAAGCGGACAGCGGAAAGGATAGCGAGGAAACAGATAACCAGGTAAAAATCCTGGTGGTAGACGACAAACCAGCTATTGCTAAACAGCTGGGTGAAATGTTTGCCAAAAGCGAATGGCTTGTCGAATCCGCAACCGACGAAGCATCGGCCCTCAAAGCATGCGAGTACAGTGGGTTTTCCGCGATTCTGATCAGCATGGCCCTTCCCGGTGACACCGCTGTTGATTTGAGGCGTAAGCTAAAAACCAACCACAATGTACTCAACACCCCTGTGATTGGTATGATTGTCATGGGCGATGAACATGCCCAGAAAAAAGCCCTCAATTCCGGCTTTGCCGATTGCATCAGCAAGCCATTTGATCAAAACAAAACGGAGGCTTTGATGTACAAGATGATGAATTTAGATTCATCTGCCAGGTACTTTAAATTTATCGACGACCATCTCTTCTTTAAACTTCCCCCCGAGCTGACTAATTTTGTCATTAATGACATCAAGGAGAACATGGACACCCGCATACGCAATACGATCAATGAGGGAATTCTGAAGCTCATTATTGATGTATCTGAATTGGAGGAAGTGGGCGAAGAAGCCATTGAGGTAGTCGGTGATTTTGCTGAAAAGATTGAAGACATGAAGCTCCCCATGCGCGGAGCGATCGTGGCAACAGGTGATGAAGCTGATATGTGGAATAATTTGGATGGCTGTGAGGACTGGGTAATATGTGAGGACTTTGAGCAGGCTAAAGAATCCTTATCCCGCCCCCCAAGCGAAGACGATGACGAGTAAGTCACTCGCCATCGCATCATAGTATATTCCCCGCACTTCTTCTCTTATGGATGAGGCCACAAGAGCTCGTGAAAGCTTCCTAGCCCTTCACGAACGACTTACCTCCACCTTATTACGGGAAGATCAAGATCTCGTGATCAAAGAAGATCAGTGGAAAAGAGAGGAAGGGGGAGGTGGAAAAACTTGGGCGGTTACCGGAGGGAACCTCATCGAAAAAGGGGGCATTAATTTCTCGGATGTCCGGGGAGACAAATTGCCCCAGAGTGCAACCCAAAATCGTCCGGAGCTCGCCGGCTCCACATTCCGGGCCATGGGTGTGTCCATTGTCTTTCACCCGGATAACCCGCATGTACCCACGGCCCACGCCAATGTCAGGTATTTTGAAGCGGTAACCCCTGACAATCAAAAGGTTTGGTGGTTTGGTGGAGGCTTTGATATGACTCCCTACTACCCTCGCCTTGAAGATGCAGTTTCCTGGCATAAAGCGGCACGGGGTGCCTGTGCTCCGTATGGGGAAGACCTATACCCAAAGTTCAAAGATTGGTGCGATCAATATTTCTACCTCCCCCACCGCGAGGAAACCCGCGGCATAGGTGGTATCTTTTTCGATGATTACAATGAGGGAGGCTTTGATCAATCATTGGAATTTATTAATTCTGTGGGAAACACTTTCAATGAAGCATATTTTGAAATCGCGAACAAAAGAAGGAATACAGAATTTGATCAAAAACAAAAAGCTTTCCAGCAATACCGTCGTGGCAGGTATGTGGAATTCAACCTCGTTTATGACCGGGGCACTCATTTTGGGCTGCAATCAAACGGTAGAACCGAATCAATTTTAATGTCCATGCCTCCAACTGCGCAATGGGCTTATGACTGGTCACCAGAAGAAGGCTCCGAAGAACAAAACCTTTATTTACATTTCTTAAAACCAAGAGACTGGCTCAATGAATAAACCATCTTCATATCAAGGCAGGGAAAGGTTCAAACTTGCATTGGCTGGTAAAAATATGGGCCGCCCCCCTCTTTGGGTGATGAGACAAGCCGGACGATACCTTCCCGAATATCGTGCCTTAAAGCAAAAGTATGATTTCCTCACCATGGTCAAAACCCCGGAGTTAGCTGTCGAAGTCACCCTGCAACCCTTG
>Ga0255783_10001249_pt1 | contig 27656 bp, 21 predicted proteins | sample 011ome_22_FD_179981 | JGI IMG/M metagenome (GOLD analysis project Ga0255783, IMG submission 179981) | Coastal salt marsh microbial communities from the Groves Creek Marsh, Skidaway Island, Georgia - 011507BT metaG (version 2) | ecosystem: Environmental > Aquatic > Marine > Intertidal zone >... | reverse complement strand
GCTAGGTGTTGCGGGAGATGCGATTTTTGCAGGTTCAATGGGTGGAGGCATGGTATCCTATGAAGATGCCTTACGGACAAATCGTGAAAAAATTATGACTCTGGCAGATGAGACCATACTTTGCCCCGGTCATGGTCCCATGACTACGGTCAGGGAAGAAAAGGAATACAATCCATTTTTTCCTGAATTCTAGAAATTACCTAGATTGTAAGCGAAAATCTCTGAGTCCAGAAATACGACAGAGATCAACAATTTCAGTAACAAATTTCAAGGGCACTTCCTCATCAGCTGCAATTAAAACTTTGGTATCTTTGGATATTCCCGAAGCATCAGCCATTATCTTTTCAATTTCCCGCTTATTGGACTTTATTCCGTTGAGTTCATAATTCCCATCTCGATCGATACTGATGGCCAATTGACCATTCAGCAAGTTAGAGCCAGCTGTTTTGATTTCAGGCAATTTAACATTTAGGGCACGGAGATCTTGAAATTGCATGGTAACCAGAAAAAAAATGATGAGCACCATGAGTACATCCACCAATGGCACAATATCTATTTTGGGTTTCCTGCGAACAGTCCTCACATCAATTCTGCAGGATTTTTTCTTCGAGCATCATTGATTCGAGAAGTCACCCAGTTTAGTGAGGCAATCCTTTTATCAAGAACACGGCCTAAAAAAGAATGCCCAATTAGGGTAGGTATCGCGATGGCAAGACCCAAGATAGTGGTAAGAAGAGCAAGCCCAATACCTTCTGCTAAAACATCCTTGCCCTCGTTTATATCCGAAATCGATGAAAACACTTGAACCAAGCCGGTCACAGTGCCAAGTAATCCGATTAAAGGTGAGGCAGAAATGACTACCTCCAGGATAAAAAAGCCTTTCTCCATGGCAGAAACCTCAAGGTCTTTGTATGAATTCAAGGATTCCGACGAGGGATTTTCATGAAGGGCAACCCAGACAATTCTCTCTGCTGCCGACTTCTGTTTCCATTTTTTGCTGGGAAACTCACCGGACTTTAAGGCTTTTTCAACCTTACGGGGAAAAGTAACACTTCTTCTTAAAGATAAAAGTCTTTCGGTAAAAATGAAGACAGCGAAGAATAAGCAAAAACCCAGAGGATAAATAAAAATACCTGCATCATGAATCGTCAAAGATGGTTTCAGGGAAAGGAACACATCCTGAATATTTTTTGGAGGCTCGTTTTGGGAGAGGAGAAGTAAATTACCGTTAGCAAGCCCAATTAGACTCGTGGGCAACTCTTTGATATATTCTTGTGCCTTATCAGTATCGTATAAGGAAAATATTACCCCATCACATTCAAATAAACCAGAAAACTCATAGTTTGGTATTTGATCTACGATTAACTCGCCACCTGATTCTTTAGGCAGGGAAGTGGCGGAGAGTTCAGCATCGCCTAAGGCTTCCAAAAAATGCTCCGGAGCTATACGGGATGCATTTTCTTCCGGCAAGCAGCCTGCCAAAAGAACAAAACTAAGCAGGCAAGCCCAAACCAACCGCTTCATGTTGGGTCCCAACAAAACAATTAGGTGTAAAACAGGTTAGAGGCAACTTTGTCAACAGCCGTACTGGCTCCGACTAATTCCTCCAACGGGTCCCACATGCCATTTAGCAGAGAGTCCCTTGCACCTTCACGAATATCAACGGGTAAAGCTAAATTATTTGCCCGAACTTGCAATTCCACAAGGTCAATTGTGATCTTTGTGGTCGGCGCTGCCTCGATAAGGCTGACAAGTTTTAACCTATTATCAGCTGACATCGAAACACATGGCATTCCAAGATTAATCGAATTACCAAAGAATATTTCTGCATAGTTCCCAGCTATAATACCACGAAACCCAGCACGGTACAAAGATTGTGGGGCATGCTCACGGGAACTCCCGCATCCAAAATTGGAGCCTGACACCAGAATCGATGCATCGGCAAAAGTTGGGTCATTTAAGGCATGCTCTTTTTTGGAACCGTCCTGTTCAAATTTAACATCATGAAAGAGGTATTCCCCAAGCCCATCAAAAGTCACACACTTCATAAAGCGTGCCGGGATTATGCGATCGGTATCAATATCATCTCCGGGTACATAAACGCCAGTCCCTTCAATACTTGAAATTTTTGCGAGTGCCATAATGAAATATGTTACGAATTAAAAACCTTCCTGGAATCTGAAATCTCACCCCGGATTGCAGCAGCCGCAACCATGGTTGGGCTCATGAGCATGGTACGGCCAGTTGGGCTTCCCTGCCTTCCTTTAAAATTACGGTTACTGGAACTTGCACACAACTGATCACCCACTAATTTATCGGGATTCATCGCTAGGCACATCGAGCAACCAGCATTTCTCCATTCGAACCCGGCCTCAGTAAAAATCTTATCAAGCCCTTTCTCTTGGGCAAGTTTACTAACAATTTGGGAACCAGGGACAACAATTGCCTTAATACCTTCTTTTACCCTATGCCCTTGAACCAAAGAAGCCACTTCCTCCAGGTCAGAAAGCCGACCGTTGGTGCAGGAACCAATGAAGGCAACATCTATAGGCGTACCTTTAATCGGTTGCCCACCGCTTAACTTCATATACTCCAGTGCTTCCTCAACGCTTGCTTTTTCAGAGGGGCTCACATCATTGGCAGAAGGAATAGATTCATCAATTGAGATAGCTTGGGCTGGGTTGATTCCCCAGGTTACTGTGGGTGATATTTCAGACGCGTCAATATGAACAATATCATCGTATTCACAGTCAGAATCGGAAGAAAAACTCTGCCATTGCTCAACCGCAAGGTCCCATGCTTCTCCGGCAGGTGAATAAGGTCTACCCTTGAGATAATCAAAAGTCTTTTGGTCAGGATTAACATAACCGACACGGGCACCACCCTCTATGGACATATTACAGGCGGTCATTCTTTCCTCCATAGAGAAATTATCAAATACATTACCTGCATACTCGTAGGCAAAGCCAGTCCCTCCATTCACTCCCAACTTACGGATAATATGCAAAATGACATCCTTTGCATAGACACCGGGAGCAAGGGTACCATTTACTTCAATCCTTCGGACTTTTAATGGATTGAGTGCCATAGTTTGCGTTGCCAATAAATCACGCACCTGGCTTGTACCCACACCAAAGGCAATCGCACCAAAGGCTCCATGGGTGGATGTATGAGAGTCTCCGCACGCAATAGTCATACCCGGTTGGGTAAGCCCCTGCTCCGGTCCAACCACATGGACAATCCCTTGATTGCCAGAACTGACATCAAAAAAGGTAACCCCGGTGGCTTCACAATTCTTGCGTAATTCTTTAATCATGGCATCCGCGAGTTCATCTGAATACGGCTCACTTACCTCATTGGTAGGAACGATATGATCAACCGTTGCAAAAGTACGCTCCGGGTAGCGAACAGGAAGGCCTTTTTCTCGGAGCATCCCAAAAGCCTGCGGGCTGGTCACTTCATGAATAAGATGGCGTCCAACAAACAACTGAGTCTGCCCATTGGCTAAGGTACCCACAGTGTGAGCACTCCAAACTTTTTGAAAAAGATTTTTAGAAGTCATGTAACGGGAAACTATTACACTGCAGAAACAATATCTGCAAGATCAATGCCCCCTGAAATTATCTTTATAAACTGGGATACTGATAGGTTCGCTTGAGCCTTAAGTCGCTAGTGGACAATTTTTCGTTCAGTCCCTTTTCCTTGCGGGACCGTTCGTTGAAAAATTTATTGAATGCCTTGGTATTTCGCTGCTGCAACTCAAGCACACGCTCGACTTGGCCATTGATATCTGAATCAGATTGATAATTTAATTGTAAGTTTTCCTTGGCCGATACCAATAAATTCAATGAGTTGTCTTTCTTACTTAAAATATCCTCAATGGTATCCAAGTGCTTTGCTGCAATGGCTTGGGTTTCGGCATGCAATAATGACTCATAGTCATCAAGGGCCAATGTAAATTCAGTGAAAGAGTCATCTTTCAATCTCGCCACCTCAAATAATTAAGCTTGGAGGGAAATCGAGCCCGAGCCTTGATCTGAAGACTGGGAGCCTTCAGGGTTTTGGGAAAGCATTTCAGACCAGGCATCACGGAGTTCTGCCATCACTTTATCTGCTTCATCAATAGGTTCAGCCTTCTTTTGTAGATTCGCCTGCTGAAGTTGGTGCAAGACAAAATCATACAAACGATATAAGGTGCCAGGCAACTCACCAGGGACTGACATATCCAAAGAGGATTGTAATTCAGTTACAATATTCTGTGCCTTGATAAGGTTATTGTTGATCTGTTCGTTCTTCTTTGTCAGATCATCGAGATCGAACCCACGCTTTGCCGTAGCCGAAAATTTGAGGTAGCCATCAAAAAGCATCAATACCAATTTTCCGGGAGAGGCGGTTTTTACAGACTGAGCCTTGTAAGACTTTGCTATTTTATCGTACTGCACAAAAAAGAATGAATAAAATCAAAGATCCTCAGTATCGATAAGTTTCTCAGCAAGAGCATCCAGGGAATCGTCATTCAACCAATCGGGATCGTCCAGCAAAGCTTGGGCACGGGCGATTACATCTGGGCGAATGTCTGGACCCGACAAGTCTGCCTTGGCAGCAATGCCAGATAGGTCAGTTAAAGAAATATGCCCCTCCTCGGGTGAATTTGAGCTAATTGCCCGAGGTTGCTGATCAATATTGGCTTCGCCAGAAACAATGTTTCTTGGCAAACGAGCCGATGATTGATCATAACCTTGAATTGGGTCCATAAATATAACTAAGCTAAAAATGTGCCAGAAAATGTTTTAACGCAACAAAATAAGGGTCATCTCATAGGCAGAGTGGAGAAGACGGTTGATGCAATATATTTGGTAAAGGATCGAGGTGAGTGAAGAACACTTCCAGTTGTTTTCTGAGAAAGAGCCCTCACCTGAGCTTTTTCCTGAAAGATCGAAGCTCCTACAATCACATTAGCATGCCCGGTGTCAAAAGTCTCATCAATTGCCCAATGAAATTCACCTGACTTGATGTCAACGAGTTTCGCCCTGACCGATAAAGACATGGGCTTGTAGGGTTGATAGGAATTAAGATCAATAAAGAGAATCGCATTAGCCATGGTCTTTGCTTCGATCGCCTTCAAGAAGCCTTCCGGAAGTGCAGATGATGATGACATTCGACCCTCACCGTAAGCTTGCTCCAAGTAAGAAGGATCGATACGGATAGTCTCAAATATTCTTTCCTGGGAAAGCTCCTGATTAAAAATATCATCCGCAAACCTCAGCAGCGTGGAATCTGGGTCAGGATAGTAACAAGGCATGACTGCGACTCGATTGACATAGGCAGGCAAACGCTCAATAGGGTAAAGATTTTTAGGAACAAAAGGTTCGGCCCGAGAAACTACTTTTTCCTCCTCAAACTTCCTGCAAGAAGTGGCGATTAAGGTAAAGGTGAGCAAAAGGATAAAAAGTCTCATTTCTATTTCTTGTTGTTGTTATTGAAGGTATTCTGAAGCGTCTGCATCTGGGTGTTTGTCTTGGACTGCATTTCCTCCATTCTCATAAATCCTGCTCGTAATGTTTCTTCTCTTTGCTCTAAGTAAGCTTCAAGGTCTTCAATCCGATCGTCAATCCTGCTATTTTGGCTTTTAATGCTTTCGATGTGCGTAGTGTACGCCCCCCTGTAACCAGAGTTTTGATCACCGGTAAGGAACGAGGTAATAAAGTCATCAATGGCATGGCTCAATCCTTGATAATCCCGCTCTGTGTTTGTATTGAGGTCAAAAGCTCCCTGCACCGGAGATTCTGCAAAAAGAGCCTGAACTTTCTCAGGCTGTTCCTCCAATGCTTGAAGTAACATAGCCGAATTCTCCACTTTAATGTTATCCGACCCTATACCAAAATCTAATCCGAGGTTAGAAAAACGGAACGCACTGTAAACAGGACTACTAATTTCCCAGTCAGCACCATTCCATTTGTAGAATGCAGCCTCACCAGTGCCATGATTGTCAAGTACCTTGATCATGTAACCATTATCAGAAGCATCTAAGTTTAATTGGGCAGAAATGGCATTTACTTCAGTGTTCGCAACATCATTTGAGTTAATAATGAGATCAGATCCATCGGTTGTTGTCGCACTCTCAGAGTGAGCAGTAGAACTACCAAACACAAGCTTACGAAGTTTTCCTGCTAAACTGCTGATCTCAAGATTGCTCGAAAACCGTCCAGCGGACACATTATCACCATCGTTGGTAATCGCAACTAAGCTCTCTATGTAATCCTGAGCATCATTAAACTCCTCAATAAATTTATCTATGGCGACCTTCGCAGCACCTGTATCTTTGGATACAACAAAACTTGCACTTCCACCAATTGATACATTAGCTACATCAAAAGAGATCCCTTCGTATCCGTGCTCGTCTTCGGAAAACTCAGTTTCCGTGCTGTAAATACGACCTCCACCATTCACTTGGACAACAGAATTTTCACCTAACTCTTCCTCAAAAGATCGAGCTACTCCCAATATCACTTGCTTCCATTGTGTACTTTGGGAGGATGGACGATCGAGAGGTTCATCGGTATGAGCCTGCCAATAAGTAACTTCAGCTCCATCAGTAACCTGCACATAGTCTCCTTTCGAGTAATTAGCACTTGGATCATAGGCAGAATTAATCGAGCTTGGCGCCGCAATCCCCATCAGGCTAAGAATATTACCAGCTCCAACGTTAGCAGAAGAAATGGTATCCCAGTCAGGGGATTCATGAAGAACCATACCTACCGAACCTGTTTTTTTATTCTTCAGGACAAATCGGTCACTCACAGGGTCATAGTACATATCGACATTCGCCTCAGAACGATTTACCCGATCAATTAGGTCGGATAAAGTGTCATTATTAACATCATAATCAATACGAACCGCCCCTTCGCCTTCTCCGATAAAAAAGTTACCAAACCCAGAGGTTAAGCCAGTAAACGCCTCACTGAAATTCGAGCTAGCTAGAGAAACAGACATGTTGAGGCTACCCAAGGCATGACTACTGGTAAGCTGTTTCTCCTGAACAATACTCCAGTGCCCTGTATCTTCATCCGGGTCAGGCACATCATATCTTTGCCAAAACTCAGAATCGGTGAATCTGCTTTTGTTGGCCTGCTCCGAGAGAGTTGAAGCGTTCATGGTTGACGCGTCCGCAATGATATTCCAGTCATTTTCGCTACCCGCCAAACCAGGCTCTTCACTCGTCCCGGTTACCGCCTCGTATATTTTACCATTGTGCAAAACATAATCTCCTTTGACCGCACTACCAGACCAAGCATCGTAAGTGAAATTGCTATCATCAGGGAAACCATTTTCAAGAGCATCGCGATTACCAGCTTGTATATCACCAGAAAATGAACCAACTGAGGCAATATTAGCCCATAAAGAAAAGTCAGTGGTGGTGACGGCCGTTCCTGCACCGGACTCGTCGTAACGTGTCATCCCCGGGGCTACTTCTTGCCAATAATTAGAATCAAAGTCAGACCTTCCATTGGCATGAGCAATCTCGTCCCAATATACAGTATTGGTAAGAGAAAGATCAGCCTTTTCCCAAAATGTATCGACAAGATTTCCACTGCCAAGATCACCGAGGTCATTTATATCCGCGGTAACATCATCCCACTCAGTTGCATTAAAAGGGGCTGCGGTGATATTTGTATTCGCTTGAAGAAACTGGCCTCCCGAAAGAACAATATCACCCTGAACATAGTCTTTTGTGACATCAAAGTCCTCAATATTATCCCATGCATCAGACTTGGGTATATAATATTGATTTTCAACCCCAGCTTGGCCTACCTGCCCAAAAACCAACTGTGCCGGCGCCCCCCACCCATTACCACTGTTGTAAAGAGTGGTATCAGTCGCACCTCCGTGCTCGGCTGCCGTCGTTCCAGTTGCCAGCCCAAAAGCCCTACCCTGGAGAAATGTAACCTGGGGAATATCTCCAGTCCACCCTTCACTGCCGATAGCAGATGAAAAACCAGCGCTGGCGGAATAGCTACTCCAGTCAACACTGTCAGCTACGGAGCGATCTTTAATCGAGCGAAAAAAGGAACCATCCGAAGCTTTTACTATATCACCAGCTTTGTAGGCGTTTGCAGGTGTTGTACCGCCTGCATTAACCGCTTGATTAATCGAATGACTGCCGCTATCGACACTGCTAAATAGATCAATTTTGGAACTTTCAAGATCAACCAAAAGCTCAAAATTATGAGCACCACTTCGGACCCGGTCTCCTACTGTTAATTGGGAACCATCCCATTGATCGTGAATAATGTCAGCCGTCGCTTCGTATAAAAAACCTTGGTGGTAGACTTTATCCCCTACAAAGTAATTTTGTGCTGAATCATATTGTGACTCCTTGGCAACCCTTTGATACAATTTGCCATTAAATTCAGCGTAGCTTCTCGAGTCTCCCGGAGAAACGGAAGAATATCTGTCAGTTGAATGCAGCCATGCTTTACCGCCATCCCCAGGAGTAAAAACAGATACACCGCTACCTGCCTCATTAACTGCATCCACAAAGTCTGTATTACGACTCAGAAGCCGCATAGATTTCAGGAAATTAGATGTGTCAGTTGTTGAACCAAGGACCGGTAACTTGCTACCGCTACCTGGCAGCATCTCACCTGAATCGATGATCAGCTTATCTGAAACCGAATCATAAGAAACAGTAATAGCCGTGGAATCGGATTCTGGATTCACACCATTAATTTCAGTAACCTGGGCGTTTATCTCATCAAGCAATTCCTGGAGAGTGGTATTTAAATTCGTAATATGAAAAGTTCGGCCGTCTATGGTGAATGTGCCCAGTGTAATCTCAGTTTGAAGAGGCAAATCCTTCAAGCTTTGTGTCGGGTCAAGACCTGCACCAAGCTTACGGCTCGTTCGATTTGATGATGACATCTCAGTCTTACTCGCAAGTGACTCTACCGTGATTTCAAAATCACCGGTAATAGCCCCGGCGTCTGCACTTGCAGACAATCCGTTATCGCTACCCCTGGAAGAAACTTTTCTTGCCCGAAACAAATCTTCATCCTGAAGAGCTTTGCTGGAGGTATTCAGAGCATCTAATTGACTTTTTAACAGGTCTAGGTCGGAAAGCTTTTCCTCGTTTTCTTGCTTCTCCGCAAGCAAACGCTTTTGTGGAATTCGTTCCAACTCAATCAACTGGTCAACCACAGGTGCCCAATCGAAACCTGAAGCTAAACCCGTAAGCTGTAAGTCAGACCCCATTAATACGGTGCTCCAACTAAGGTATCACCCAGCGAGATAGGTTGTAAATTGAAATGGCGACATGAAGTGTTCACGCCTGCGTAGAGCAATATTTATGCCATGAATTAACCCTAAGTTAGCAGGTTCCTGCTGGCACTGGATAGCGATTCATGCCTATTCATCTCAGAAAGCAACCAGTGGCAACCTTCGGCAAGAGCCCAAAAATATTCCTTATTTCTCTGCACCACAGCCCAATTCTCGTTAGGATTTTCTATATCACGAATTTTTCTCCGGTATGAAACAATCTCTGCTTTGGTTTTTCCCTCAAATAGAACACCCCAATAATCTTTATTTGAATCGACTAAAATATTGATTTTTTTTCCAGCAACAATCAATTCCTGGATGGCTTTATTTTCAGCGTAATTCATCCCTGCAAATTTCTCCGGCAACAACTCCGTTTTAATAGCTGAAGATAAAGCTAAATCTAAAATCTTTGCTGCGTACTGACGGCAAGGGTTCAACACTTCGGCTAAAGGGGGGCTCTTTACTTTTTGACTGAGCAAGTCGTCCAATTTTTGAACAAATTTTTCATTTGTAGAATCGCCAATCCACGATAAAGAATCCTCGAATGATAAAAAAGGAGCACCCTGCACCCGAACTCCAGTCCTGGCTAAATTCCTGTACTCCACCTTACCCTGAGCACGAATAAATTCCTCAAATGTTTTCAGGTAAACAAAGAGTCTACCTTCAACAAGGACCTCATCCTCTGTATTACCTGGCAACCTATGTCCTTGGGAGGTATTGGCATAGTGAGCACCACGGTCCGCATAGGCAGAATCATCGGTATAATATCTTCCATCATTGCGGACACACATATCTTGCCCCACAAATAATACTTTTTTACACCCAAGAAGCCTGGAAATATCCAACACACATCCAGAAACCGTACCTTTTTCCATGATTTTGGTACCCAAGGGTTTTCCTTGTGCTTTTTTCAGCAGATCCACAATTGGGTTAAAAGTACACCAAGAAAAAATTCTTCCCGGAAATAGATCAACAATAGCTGGATAAGCACTAAATGGGCAGGCTAGCCTTAGCCCTTCAATATTGACCCCTTCAAAACCTTCAAAAGTCGGCGAGCCAGGATCAGCAGTTACCACTAAATGAGGCCGAATGCCGTTGTTAAGTAATTTCCTAAGGGGGCTATTGCTGGTGACGATGATAGCCCGCTCCTGAACTTCCTTGAGAAAGGAGATTGATTCATCCAAGGAGGGACCAGCTCCTACCAATATGAAGGGAATATCTTCGAAACCTGAACCAATTTCCGATAAATCAGGAGCCGAAGCCATAATCGGTAAATTGCTGAATGTATTTCTTTGAATGAGGGGTGCTGTCCGTAGATTCACCTCGATTAAGGGACGAACGACAAGGTACTGGCGGATTAATTCGTTCCGCATCCTGTCATAATATTGCTCGTCAACTGAATGCAGTGGTGAAAATACGACCATATTTACGTCCTGAATAGCACTTAGAGCTGCATTCTGAATATCTTTAAAATAACCATCATCAAGTTGACCCACTCCGAGGATTAACCGGTCCGAAGCCAACAACTTGGAGCAGTCAATTCGCGATAAAGTTTCCCTTAAAAGAGCTGGATCTTTCTCTGCCACAAGAAAGATGACTCCATTAGAGGAATGCTTCAGAAAATATTCCAAATGAGAACCATCCCCAAAGCCGGAAATGGCGTAAAAAGACTCAGGGGCAAGGTCTAAGCCGTTAAACCATCTTTTAAGCAGATCTTCCCTTGGTCCTGTACCGTAAGTTTCAAAAGAATGCTCTCCCCTGAGTGTTTTCAGTACCTGTTCTTCAGGATCCGTCGAATCATAAAAAAAATCCAAAGGTTGAGTGGACTGAGCAGCCATCACCCTATGATAAGCTACAGGAAAACGAGCCCGGAGAACGGCTTCATTTTCTGGTAGGAGTTGAGCTGCTGTGTTCATCGCCCTGCCCTTGCGGTAACTTGGTCTTTTAGAAAGGGTATCATTACGGAAGCAAAAAAGTGAGACGAATCCTTAAAATTTTCGCAAAAGTGATTTGCTAAGGTGTCAGATAATGCCGCCGGATTGCCCCGCTCAAAGCTATCCATGATTACCTCAAGAGCACAGGCTTGCTCATTGGCAAGGTTTTGAAATGTTTCTTTCCAGGGAGGATTGTAGGTTTCCACATATTGACCGAGACTGTCAAATAGCTCGGCAAATGGTTTAATCCTGGCAATCAACTCATCCATACGCTGAAAAACTTCAACCCAGGAAGTTTTTAGCACATTTGATGCATAAGCATTCATATGATCTTCAAGGTGAATCAGATGCTTACTGGTCTCCATGACTAACCGCAGGGTGAGTTCATGATGAGTTTGGGATTTGGCCTCAATTTTTGAAAAACTCTCTGGGTTCTCGCCTGTACGCAGGATATCAATCCCATCTACCACAAACTCAACAATGATCCGACCTACCGGGTCAAGCTCACGCATGAGATCATCGTAAACTTCTGCAGCTCCTAAAGGAATACCATCCTTAAATAAAACCTCTTCACTATCCACCCAAACACTTGGCATTTACAGATCATTACAGCTCAAGATTCCTGCTTCAATCCTAATTTAAGTAAAAAAATTTATATTTTTCTTAAAAACTTTAATTACTAACAATCAGTTACTTAAGAAAAAAATAATCTTTGTTTTAAATATTTTTTAAACTTTTTCCTAAAGTAAATCATAGGGTGGACGATTATCCAAAGCGTTGAAGACAAGGAGGTCGACAACAAGAGTCGCAAGATTCTTTCTTACAATCCCAATCAGGCGTCAAGGAAGACGCTTTCACAAGTCAAGGAGGACAATAAAGTGAGTATAGTCATAAATTCAAACATGGCAGCGTCATATTCGGCGCTGAATATGAAACGTGCAAATGATCTTCTATCGAAGAGTTTGCAACGCTTATCCAGTGGTAAGCGCATTGTATCCCCTGCGGATGACGCAGGAGGATTAGCAGTAGGTCTCAAGCTTCAAAGCAGTCTTAAAAGAGCGGCCGCATCCAGGATGAATACCCAAAATGGTACTTCCTTTTTGCAGATGCAGGACAGCGTAATGAAGATAGGTGGCGAAATCTTGGACCGCATGGCAGAATTGAAAAGCTTTTTCAATGATGTCTCTAAAAACGCAGCGGACAGGGAAACCTACAACCACGAATTCCACGAGCTTCAGGTTGAGCTTAATAACCTAAGAGCCCAAAAATTCAACGGTGTTTCTTTGTTTGCAACCTACGAGCCCGACAACAACCCTCTGAAGATTATCACATCGGATGACGGACTTGGTGAACACATCGAGCTTTCACGCACAGGTCTTTTTGAAAACCTCAAATCCAAGTTTGGTGCCGACGGGGAATTAAACTCCGGCTCCCATGGTTCCTACCGCCAGCTCGTCGGTGATTTCACCCGAGACGGTGGCCTTAACGATGCAAGCCCAGGAAAAACATCCCGCTCTTACAGTAAAGGTGATGTCGTATTCATGGGAGGCGGACTCGCCGAGAAATCTGGTTATTTCATGGCTCTTACCGATGTTCAGGCAGGTGTTCGAATTGAAGACACCTCAAACCCAACAACTCAATGGATTCGCTTGGCTGACAGTGAAGGTGTTGGTTTTGCTGAATCTTATTCATCTGCGTCTGAGTACAACCCAGACAGTATCAAATACACATCCGACGGAGATGTAGTGTCTTATCTCAAAGACGATGTTATCAAGGTACCAGCCCATTGGTCATCACCCGGCAGCTACCTTTTCTTAAAGGCCAACGCTGATGTACCTCGGGGCATGTCCTTAGCTGATGTTTTTGCACAGGATGCTAACGGTGAGTCTTTATACATTGGTGATGGTAAATACTTCGACTTTGTAGGCAAGGATAGCTCTAATCAAGGCGGCAACCCCTCTAAGCCAACTACAGAATATATTCGTGCCAACATCAACCTAGCAGAACCCTCAATGTACGCTCCGGGAGCCACTGCCTTGTTAAATACGATAACGAGTAATGCAAACAATGGTAACCTACCAAAGTATGTTAAGAATGGTAATGATATTTACACCCCTGCTTATGATTGGGACCTGAAAGAGTTTAATCCTTTGTTCAGCTACAATTATGGTGATTATGTCTTTGTAGATGACCCTGCTAATACCAATGATCAGGTGCTCCAAATGAGCTCGGCTGTAAAGGGTACATGGGGTGCAGGTACTTATGCTACCAATAGCTTTGTACAGCACGATGGTGCTTGGCATATGGTCGTTGGTGCCGCAACCTCGTCTGACCAACCTTACAACCCTGATACACAATCGATTTTTAACTCTGGGAGTGCCATTTCCAGTGGAGATGCCGTTCTCACTAGAGATGTTGCAGGTGCTGCTGGTGTGTCTACTTTCGAAGTTTTAATTGCTAAAGATAATATGAAAGGTGGCTTCGACCCCAACGCTACCTACAGTGCTGGGGACATCATCCACTTAAATGGAAGTACTGCCGAGTCTTACTTCGAAGTTGATGCGAACGCGGCGGCGGCTCTCTCTAAAGATTGGGTCATTGCTGATTACGCAGTAGATGAAGTCGTTAGATTTCAAGGTTCTCACTACCAAGCTGCAGTCGCTATTTCCGACGACCCAGCAGACCCAAATTATGACATTAATAATCCTAAAAATAATCCCAACTGGACTCTATTAACAACTGAGTTGGATACATCGGTTGCAGGATCTTTAGGAGAAGCTCTTACTACTGTACCCGGTGCAGCAGGTACTGTCACCGCAAGAACTACTGCGATCGAAGCTGAAACAGTAGTTGCAGCAGGAGCCACCACAGCAGCAGGACTCACTTACTTTGAGAAGTCTGCCTTTCAGGCAAAAGACACTAATGGTAATACTATAGGCGTCCCTACATCTACCAATGGTGGAGCCATTGACTATACAGCTCAATTCCAGGATGTGACCAACACCAAATACTGGAGTAAAACCCACTACGGTGCGTTGGATGGTTTGACCGTCAACACAAGCTACCAGTACGGGGACAATATCTACTTCCAGGGAAAGCATTACATCTACACCTCTCACTTGGCATCCGACAACTTCAAGTACCTTGAGGGTGCAGATCCTGATAGCGGCTACACCGAGTTCGAAAACCTCCTCAAGTATGGTGCCGTGACTGAGCTACCGATGCACATCGACACCCGTGGCGGTGGAGGCGGAGCCAACCTTCCCGAAGGTGTATACTACCGCCCCGATCAGTCCCTTGAATATGTTGACCGCTTGGCCAACTCAGGCACAGTCCGTACCAATAATGTCGAGCGTCGCTCCGAGGTCTACAACCCACCGGGTGATGATGTGTTCAACACCCAGGACGACCAGTTCTATGGTGGTCTTAATGCTGGCAATGACGGCATTTATGGAACCATGGATGACTATTACGCCACCACCACCGATCCTAATGTTGCCATGAATGGTGGCCATGTGGATGCAGATGCGGATAACAACAAGGATCTGCTCAATACCCAAAACGGCCTCGAAGACTTCAGTGTCGCCGACTTCGTAGACTACATTCAGACCCTGGCCAATGTTCGTGCCGTAAACGGTGGAACCCAATCACGCCTGGTTTATGCCAACCGCATACTCGAGGAAAGCGAGATCAACCTCGGTGCCGCCACATCCAGAATTATGGATGCCGACATGGCCTACGAGTCCACCAAGATGGCCCAGCAGAATGTACTTCTGCAGGCAGGTGCCTCCATGGTGACCCAGGCAAACAGCTTGTCCTCCATCGTTCTCAGCCTACTTCAGTAAGCTCGGAAACGGATAACGGATAAAGCATATAACCATTGACTACAGGAGAGGATTGTAAGGATGAGCACTAAAAGGAAATCGATTGGTCTTCCTGCTCAGGTTCGTCCTGTGCCCCCAGTGCCGAATGACTACGGTACTGGGGGCTCTCCCTCCCCTGTTGTCACCCCCCCAAAAAAAACCAATCAACGAGATACTAATACCATCGGGTCAGACCCATGCTACATTCAATCCTTGCCCGTAAGCAGATGCCCACAACCCTTGGCATCCACCACTTACCTAGGCAACCAAGTCTCGATCCCTCCAAAGCCCGAGCTTTTTCTACGCCCGCCCATCTCACTCGCAGAGGGCCACCCCTTTCAGTCTCACACCGCAGCTTGCACATCCTTGTACTCTGCCGACTACAATTCCTTATCAGAGGAATTACCCGAAGACTGCCCATTCCCAAATCATGTCCCTCCACCATTAGAAGGAAACCCTACAGTTTCCTGTTCAGGTCGCGGAAATGAATCATTTTTCTTAACAACTACCACGCATTCCGAGTCTCACCCCACTGGTTGTCTCACCGGATCCGACGACCACCCTTGGCCGTCACCCATACTCCAGGACTCGCCTGCATCATCCTACCCACCCATGGTAACATGAATAAAAAGCAAGCGACTACACCCGAGCTCACTCTGCCACCCCCTTACTGGCCACCTGGCAAACCGCGACAGGATCGTATGCCATCCGGCATAGTATCCTACACAGAGGCAGTACAAGCTTTCCTGGCAGATATTAACCAAGAGGCCTCCCTTACCAGTGGTGACCACCCCACCGGTTCACTCAGGCCACTTGGCTTATCTTTTAGGTTTCAACGAGCCCAATCATTACGACTACAGCCCAAGCATGGGCTCAGTTCCCTGGCACTTATTTCCCAATTTTAAAATGAGACAAATTTCAAATAACACAGCACCCCCTACTCCAGCCAAAACACTATGCTACGAGAAAGTGTACAACGCCCTGAGGAGCACACGGTCTACGGACCCATTTATGGGGATGCAACTGGGAGCGGTCAAACTCCCGCCATCCTTTTCATTCTCCGGTTTAAAAAGCCCTCACTTCCGAGGTAAACGAGCGGAGTCAAAACATCCCCGTTTTCGGGAATTCAACTGACCCAATTTCTAAATACACAACAAAGATTAACCCAAATTTTAAAATGCAAGAACTTACTCACGGCATCTCCGTGCACTAGGTTCCCCAACCAACCCAGACAACCCAGTAACCACATATTTACGATCCCGTTGAATGTCGTCCATTCAAGAGCAGGTATCACCTAAGCTTTGTAAGCAACAGGCAGCAGCTCCATTGATGCAGCTTAGCTCACAAATAAGCTCTTCCTGATTTACCTCCATCATTCATATCGGATTAATGATACAATAATATTAATCACTTTTTATATTATACTTATTATTTTTATATAATTATATTTATTACAATTATTTATGTTACAATGTTAACACACATTTACAGTTCATTCTGTGCAATGCTCAACGCATTCACGACTCTGTGCTCTTTTCTTGGGAGTGCGTGCATCACCCCTATTGGGATCGCCCCAGGGGGTGATGATCAGAAGTGCAAAAATGTCTACAGTTTGGTTTCGCGGAGAATGCCCCCGGGTCCACAAGCCACCTCTCTCACTCACTTTCCATCTTTACAAGTAATCAATGTAACCGACGCAGCATGAAAGATATAACTAAAAGTTCCAAACAACCTTCCCCCGCTCAGACTCCAATATCCACACCTGGATTTGCAAAGGTGGTAGCCGGGGGCCGTGTCGTACGCCCAGACAATAAATTACCTTTCCTGGAGCGTATGGTTATGGGATCTCAAGACTCCCTGGTGGCACCAAGCACCAAGGATACCGCAATTCTTGAATCAGTTGCCTCCAACATTGAAGCCGGGATTCATATCATTGATGAACAAGAAGTGGGACTTGCAAAGATCGGAGGAAAGCTCGCCGACATATCCCTTGCCCTTAACCGTTGCAAGTCTCCCAAAGCGACCCACGAAAACTATCAAAGTGCTCAGGTGGATATGGAAAAGGCCAAAGTAGCCATCAAGCAAATAGCTCAATCCACCCACTCCAATACCGCTCTTTTCTCTCAGGGCCCCTCCAAGCCAATCACCGTGGCGATCCCCAATCGTGGAGAATGGGAAGGAATATCCATCGACCGGCCCAACTTGGAGACACCCGGGTTGAAGACTGTATTAAACGGTAAAGTCCACGGATCTGGTGAGGGATACTTTCTGGATTCCGGATCGATCAAGAAGGCTTTTGATGAGTGGCGTAATCATTGTATCAACAACCGCCTTCTTTGGGGAAACCTCATGGATCGCCTGCACGGAGTGTACCGAAAACTGAATGATGTTAAACAAGGAGGAAGCTGGCATGCTCCAGATTCTCCCAAAGACCCAAAACTTGGCCCACTGCGTCGACCCAACCGAAACAATTAATCTCAGTCGATCTGTAAAAATGAAGACAATCCAAGGTAAACAAACAATTTGTGTGAAAACAAAACCCGGTAACCCCGGAACCCTAAACCCATTATCCTACGCATGGATGCGTGGATATCTAAAATAAATCAAGGAGGAATAAAAAATGCCGATTGTAGTAAACAGTAACACGACCGCCACCGTAGCGTCGTTTAACCTATCGAGAGCCAATGATGCTCTCCGAACCAGCCTTGCCCGATTATCATCAGGCAAACGTATCGTGAACCCTGCGGATGACGCCGGTGGTTTGTCCGTTGCCAACAAGTTGGCATCCAAACTGGACCGCACCGAAGCCGTCCGCCAAAATGTACAGAACGGTATCTCATACCTTCAGGTTCAGGATGGTGCCTTAAGTACCATGGCCAAAGTCATCGACCGGATGGCAGAACTGCGCACCATGGCTGCAGACATCACTAAGAATACCGGAGATATTGAAAACTACTCCAAGGAATTCATCGAACTGCAAAAGCAGATCAATCAGATGTACCACGAGAAATTCAACGGTATCAGTCTCTTTTCAATGAGCCGTGCTGAAAGGATTACCAACCCACCCGATTTGCGCCCCACCCTGGACAAAAATGATTCGGTAAAAGACTCAAGTGGTCGTGCCTACCAATCTTTCTCCCGTAACATCATGACTACAGCTGATGGTGTTTTTCAGGACGGAAATGTATCCCTTAATGTGACAAACCTTCAATATCTCACATCGATTGGTGGCCTCGACACGACTTACATTACCCAAACCGCCGCTGCCATTATTGAAGCTCAAAAGCTTAATAACGAACAGGCAAACAATGCAGACAGCCAAGGCGAAAGAAGCTTCATTAACATAGGAAATATTAATAGCACCAATTCCGATGATTGGAATAACAACTCTGTTGCAGATAACATCTTGAATGTCCTATCAAACCCGCTAACTCGAAAGGACTTCTCACTAAAGGGCTATACCGGTGACGCTGGGGCAAATGTAAGAGTAGCTGGAGTGGATACCGTTGATGATAATGCCCATGTAATGTACAAAGGAAAAGCATACACTGCACATGCTCAAATGGAAGGTGCATACAATGATGCCACCCATGCTGCAGATGCTTATGTTAGTGGTGATGTAGTTTTTTACAACGGAGCATACTATGAACACAATGGTGCCAACTTCGCAACCTCCCCAGAGGTTCCTTCAGCTACAAAGGGAGGTAACGGTCAAGGTGCATGGACACGTGTTGATAATGCAACCACTGGCGAAGCAATTACCGACCCAGAAACATGGGCTACTGAAGGTGCAGCAAGTAATCTGACGACAACTACAATTGGTTTTGCAGAAGACACAAGCACACCTTTCACCACACAGGCAGAAGTGGATGAATACATGGATGAAGTATACACGGAAAATGATTATCTCAAGAGCATTATGCTCGTCTCCATGGGTACATTTACTGACATGATTGAGCGTATCGCTGATGCCCGTGCGGAAAACGGAGCGGAACAAAACCGGCTCAATATGACCAGTGAATTATTGGTACAAAACCAGACCAACCTGGAGGCCGCCCATGGGAGAATTATGGATGCGGATGTTGCCCTGGAATCCACCCGGTTCGCGAGGCAAAATGTACTTGTCCAATCCTCCGCGGCGATGGTCGCCCAGGCAAATCAATTGACCAACATTGCCCTTACCATCCTCGGATAGGCAGGCACTTAAGTTAAGAACCTTAGTATCAGGTAAACACAAGACATTACACCAATCCATGAATCTTTCCCCCAAGAGTTTTAGCCCGACCCGCCCATACTCTGCAGAGTTATGCAGAGGGGGTGAGAGAGGCTCAGGCTTCGGCAATCTGATGCATGCACCGTGCTTGATTGCTGGCACCTATGGGGGAGCTACCAATTCATTATATCCAAGGCTTGGCTACAGATGTAATGGTATAAATGATCACGGAATTACTGGTCCATTCCATGCAGGAGGAAGGATGCCATGCTGTTGATAACACACAGTGCCAACCGCAACTGCGTCACTTGCATGCCATCATGGGGTGCACCACCAGGTTTATTGATGACTCAGGCTGCCCCTGCCCCATGCACAGCAGTGCCACATCCAGCTCACACGACCTGGCTAAAGCCTAAGTGCTCCGTCAACGATCCTGAACCTGCCCCCTTGAAATGGAGGTGCATATGCTAAGGTATAGGCTTACACCCGATGCAGTAATTTCCTGGGGAGATCCTCCGCCTACTTGGTTAATTCAAAGTTGCCGACATGGATACATGACAACAGGAATTATCAGTTGTAGCCCACCCGGTCGTTGCCATGCCCCTCCTGTTTCACAACCAAACCTGGAGGTGCTCCCATGACCAATGTGCTGAACTTTCACAGGGTGCTTTGTGACCCGTTCTGGCGATTCAACACTGCCAGAGGACCCGAAGTCCACTCATCATCTCCTTTCAATACCGTAACCTTGGCAACAAGAAATGTTTCGGCTGGTGACCGCTTACCCGGAGGTGGCTTATGGTAAACACTTATTCTATCAACACGATGTTGGGTTCGCACAGGACACCATCACCTTCCAACAGTTCCGCGAAAGGTTTAGCACCTCCGTGCACACCCCGGCCACCCGGAGCAGTATTTGAATGCTTTAGTATGTTACCCTGGCATTCATCTGCCTGGCAAAAGGTACACCACCTCTTTGGGCAACTAATTTCGTGCAGCGGCAATCCCCTCTCACGATACCGTACTCACACCCCTCACCCAGGGAGCTTCATCCTGCCTGCAATGGTCACCTAGCTCCCCCATTTACTTATTCAGAACCCAATACATAAAACCCATTTTATTTTATAATAGTAAGCAATAATACAATTTTACTTAACATTTAATTATGCGATCTTTTCACACAAATCATAGTTGTGAGCAGTCGATGCATCAGGTGCCGGTCAAAATCGGCAGACCTGTGCCAGGTGCATCGTGCTCATACTCTTTATCGGATGTACCCTCAATTGCTCAGAACAATTCTGTGGATTCATCCTCCTTTTCGGAGACCACCCCCAGAAAGGCGATGATTCGCAACTTGATCCATGGAAAGGAGTTTGTCACCTCCCAAAAAACAAGCCTTCTTGACATGGAACGTATCCTTCTGCTGATCAGTAATGAACAGAGAGTGGGTAACCCAATTCTCACCAAAGCCCCAGCGCCTATTACACTCTTTCTTAGAAACCTGGAAGAAATATCCAATCGCTCCCTTCATTCCTGTCGCCTTTTTGGTGACGGTTCTGAACAACCGATCAAGATCCATTTACGGAACCGGGGGAAAGACTTTACCCACAAAATTCCAATCGTTCCCCTGCTTGGCAACCCAGCTTTCCTTGGGATCTTATACTCTGGCCGTTCTAGTATTTCCCCAAGCCAGGAGATTATGGATGACTGCCTGACCTCTGTGGTTCAGTTTATACTCCAGGCAGATGGCGGCTTAAGTAAACTGGATGAACTGATTAATCTCATCCAGGCTGAAAATCATATTGCCTCCATTCTGGGACACACAACTCAAACACAAGGGAACACTTCCATTATAACTCAGCAAACTGCCAAACATAGAATTTTTCTATGGGCATACCGACTCTTGCAATATTTTCGAGGCACTCCCTCTATATCTGCCCTAAGTCCCAGAAACCTGCCGGCAACGGGGTAACCATCATTTTCATTATAAACTCATTTTTTTAATTAACCACAATTCACCATTAACCAAGGAGATATCTGACCGTGTAGTGTGTCGTAAATAATCTATTACCTATCTGTTTACCAACAGATATATCACCTGCACATTTTTTTACACTTTATAACTTTTATGTCTGGCAACAGGAGGTTGCCGCAATACTCGTCATGGATGACGGCCATTGTTTATGTGTTTGCATACATTGCTAGTACCTTAGTCCGTTTGTGTACTCAGTAACATTGCAAGCGTGTGCTTACGCACAACCTTCTTTGTCATTCTGTTAGCAAAACAGTTATGATAAACAGCACCCACAACATTAAATTTACTCGCCACGGAGGTACTTTCTTCTACCCAACTGGAGAGTACACATCCCTATTCACTTTACCAGGGATGTCCGGTGCCACGCTACCTAAAGGAATATCAGGTAAGCAATCCCCTCTCCTTTCCCGACCGTCATGTTTTTTCTAATTCACTAGACGCCCTTCCATGTATCACCCACCGACCCAAATTAATTCAGCACATATTTTGTACAAAATTCACAAATTTGCACTTTAATTCACTTTTTTATGACTAAAAAAATCCATTACCGAATCGATTCAGACTCCATTGATGAGACTCAATTGGATGCTTTTAAACAACAGCCAACCACTTTAGCACAAGTAACTATGGGAATATCAATCAACACAAATATCGCTGCCACCAAGGCAGGTTTCAATCTCGCCTCCAACCAGGATGCAATGAACCGCAGCCTCAATCGTTTATCCAGCGGTAACCGCATCGTTCAACCTGCAGATGATGCAGGTGGCTTAGCTGTGTCCATGAAACTGACCAGTACCATCAAGAACCTCCGAGCGGTCACCTACAATGTATCGAACGCGGTTTCTTTCCTTCAGGTACAGGACGGGGTCATCCAATCATCTGCAGACATCGTATCCAGAATGGGGGAGCTCAAAGCAATGCACTCCGATGTCACAAAGAATACCAGTGACCAAGCTCTTTACGACCTAGAGTTTCAAGACCTTCAGGGTCAGCTTTATCACCTTTCCCAGACTAAATTCAACGGAATTCGGGTATTTGGAGACTATGACACGAGTGACTCACTTCAGCCTAGTTTAGTCTTCGGTACAAACGATACGGATGATGAAGTCACCTTGAATGTCTTCACATCTGAAAACGGAAACAGTGGAGGTATTGTCGAGGTAAAACAAACCCTTATTCTTTCTGCCTTAACTCTTACTCAAAACGCCACTGCCAATACCTACACCAATGCGAGCGTGTGGGATAAAACCAACACCGGCGCCGGAGCAGGTAACGGCGAAATTGATGGTACATTTAGCCTGGCCCACGACGATAGTGCCAACAGTACTTTATCCCTGGACAACCTGCAGGCAGGTTACTTTGTCCAAGCCTTACAAAACCTTGCCTCGGCCCGTGCCACCAATGGCGGAACTGTCCGGGCACTGCAGTACAACCTCGGGAACCTCGAGCTTCAAATTACTAACCTGAAGGCTGCCAACGGAAGAATCATGGATGTGGATATCGCCCGAGAAACCGCAAACCTGGCCAAGCAACGCGTCCTCGTTCAGTCATCCGCAAGCATGACTGCCCAAGCCAACGCAGCCAATGATGTGGCCCTCATGCTCATCCAGTAATCACAAATTTTCTACGACAAGGAAGTCGAACAAAAACAATAACCAAAAATCATAACCCAAAACTAAATCAAGGAGGATTAAAATTATGGGAATCTCAATCAACACCAATGTAGCCTCATCAAGGGCCAGTAACTACCTCGCAGCTAATCACGCGAACTTACAAAAAAGCTTAGACCGCTTATCCAGTGGTCGTCGGATCACTCAACCTGCCGATGATGCCGGAGGGTTGGCCGTATCCATGAAACTGGAACACACCGGAAAAGTTTTACGGGCCACCACCCACAATCTTGCTAATGCTGTATCGCTCCTGCAAACCCAGGACGGCGTACTTAAGTCTATCGGCGATATTGTTTCCCGGATGGGTGAACTTAGAGCCATGCACGCTGATGTTACCAAAAATACAACGGATAAAGGAAATTATAATTCTGAGTTTAGAGATCTTGTTGGTCAAATCACTCAACTACGCACGACTAAGTTTAACGACAAGGCATTGTTTGATGTGACTAATGGCCTTAATGTAGTTCTCGATGAGTTTGGAACCAATGTATTTACTATTGATCAGGCACTCGTCAAGACTGATTTAGACGCAGAAACAACTCTGAATATTTCGAGTTCTTTTACTGGTGCCCTTGCCACAACCGCTTCTGTCGCAGGCAATACATATCAAGATTACACGGATGCTTTGGAGGCTATCGCAGAACTTCGTGCCACCAACGGCGGCCAGGTTCGGCGCCTCAATTATCAGATAGCTAACCTCGAGACTCAGATCACCAATCTCTCGGCTGCCAATGGACGCATCATGGATGTGGATATCGCACAGGAGTCGGCAAACCTAGCACGACAGCAAGTACTGGTGCAGGCATCGGCAGCGATGACGGCCCAGGCCAATACATCCAACGATGTGGCCCTCATGCTCCTTCAATAATGCAGCACTAAAACCTATCTACGACACGGAAGTCAAACCAACCAGTAAAAATCAAGGAAGATTAAAATTATGGGAATCTCAATCAACACCAATGTAGCCTCATCCAGGGCCAGTAACTACCTCGCAGCTAACCACGCGAACTTACAAAAAAGCTTAGACCGCTTATCCAGTGGTCGTCGAATCACTCAACCAGCCGATGATGCTGGTGGGTTGGCCGTATCCATGAAACTGGAACACACCGGAAAGGTTTTACGGGCCACCACCCACAATATCGCCAACGCTGTATCTCTGCTGCAAACACAGGACGGTGTACTCAAGTCTATCGGCGATATTGTTTCCCGGATGGGTGAACTTAGAGCCATGCACGCTGATGTTACTAAAAATACAACTGACAAACAGAATTACGATTCTGAGTTCAGAGACCTAACCGGTCAAATCGCACAATTACGGACCACTAAGTTCAACGACAAGGCCCTGTTTGATGTGACTGCTGGCCTTGACGTAGTTCTCGATGAGTTTGGGACAAACACCTTTAAGATCTCACAATCATCTGTCCAAACTGCATTAAACTCTGCATGTCATTCACTTAACATTACGGCCGCACTTACAGGGACACAATCGGTAGCCGGAAATCCTTACTCACAGTATAACGACGCCTTAGAAGCGATTGCAGAACTTCGTGCTAAGAACGGTGGCCAAGTTCGCCGCCTTAACTACCAGCTAGCGAACCTCGAGACTCAGATTACCAATCTCTCGGCCGCCAATGGACGCATCATGGATGTGGATATCGCTCAGGAATCAGCAAACTTAGCACGTCAGCAAGTGCTTGTGCAGGCATCGGCTGCCATGACGGCCCAGGCCAATACATCCAACGATGTGGCCCTCATGCTCCTGCAATAATGCAACACCAAAACCTATTTATGGAACGGAAGCCAAACCAACCAACAATAACAAACAAAATCAAGGAGGATAGAAAATGACACTCTCAATTAATACAAATATCGCGGCAACGCGGGCCAGTAAATACCTGGCGGCCAATCACCAAAACCTACAGAAAAGCCTGGACCGTTTATCCAGTGGCAAGCGCATAACATCGTCATCTGACGATGCAGGGGGGCTTGCTGTCTCCATGAAACTCGAGCATTCCATCAATGGACTAGAGGGTGCTTCTAAAAATATATCCAATGCAATTTCCCTTCTTCAGGTACAGGATGGAATATTAGATTCTGCCGGACAAATTATCACCCGCATGGGGGAACTCAAAAGTATGCACAGTGATGTTACCAAAAGCAACACAGATAAAGATGCTTACAATGGAGAATACCAAGATTTGGTTAATCAACTGAATTCAATGAAGAACTCTAAATTTAATGGTATTCGAATTTTTGCATCAATTGTGGCAGACAAAACCCTAACTGTCGATGTCAATGGTACAAACATTGGTATTACTCAACAAGGTTTCGAAAAAGAAATTAATAGCGTTGTTGCGAGCAGTTTGGTGAGGACAGCAACTACCACCATGTCTTTGGGAGACAACACCGCAGCTAATTTCACCAGTGCATTAGAACGCATAGCTGACATGAGAGCGGCTAACGGTGGCCAAGTTAAGCGACTGGAATATGCATTGGCAGATGTGAGCACCCAGATCACCAACCTAACCGCAGCCAATGGCCGCATTATGGATGTGGATATCGCAGAGGAAAGTGCGGCCCTAGCCAAACATCAAATTTTGGTGCAAGCGTCGGCATCCATGGTGGCCCAGGCAAATAGTGCCAACAATGTAGCACTCCAACTTCTACAGTAAAGGAAAGCCCACGATTTCAAAATTAACACAAGCCCTCGCTCTTCTCACGGATTGATTCAGGACGATTGGCTCACAACTAAAATAAAAAAATCAAGAAGGATATAAAATGACACTCTCTATTAATACAAATATCGCGGCAACGAGGGCCAGTAAATACCTAGCGGCCAATCACCAAAACCTACAGAAAAGCCTGGACCGTTTATCCAGTGGCAAACGCATAACATCGGCTTCTGACGATGCAGGCGGACTTGCTGTCTCCATGAAGCTTGAGCACTCCATCAATGGACTAGAGGGTGCTTCTAAAAATATATCCAATGCAATTTCTCTTCTTCAGGTACAGGATGGAATATTGGATTCTGCCGGTCAAATTGTGTCTCGTATGGGTGAGCTCAAAAGCATGTACAGCGATGTAACTAAAAGCCCTACAGACAAGAACACCTACAATGAAGAATACCGTGATCTCATAGGGCAACTCAATTCAATGACATCTGCAAAGTTCAATGAAGTTGGGCTGTTTGCAGCTGCTGCTGATACTACCTTAACAGTCGATGTAAATGGGACGAACATTGGTATAACCCAGCAAGGCTTTGCCCAAGAAATTAATGCTGGTGCTGCTGGTGATCCGATCGTAGCTGCCGCTGCCGCTCAAACCCTAGATGGGAATACAAGTACGGAAATATCGGATGCACTTGAAGCCATTGCTTCTATGCGGGCGGCAAACGGCGGCCAAGTTAAGCGACTGGAATATGCACTGGCAGATGTGAACACCCAGATCACCAACCTAACCGCAGCCAATGGCCGCATTATGGATGTGGATATCGCAGAGGAAAGTGCGGCCCTAGCCAAACATCAAATTTTGGTACAAGCGTCGGCATCCATGGTGGCCCAGGCTAACAGTGCCAACAATGTAGCACTCCAACTTCTACAGTAAGAAAAAAACTCAACCAATTATAAAATTAATACAAGGAATTTCCCTCTGTTCATGGAATGACTCGGCGGGAAAGTTTCACAACCCAAATAAAAAATCAAGGAGGATAGAAAATGACACTATCAATTAATACAAATATCGCGGCAACGCGGGCCAGTAAATACCTGGCGGCCAATCACCAAAACCTACAGAAAAGCTTGGATCGTTTATCCAGTGGAAAGCGCATAACATCGGCCTCAGACGATGCAGGTGGACTTGCCGTCTCCATGAAGCTCGAGCACTCCATCAACGGGCTAGAGGGTACAGCTAACGGTATATCTAATGGTATCTCCATGCTGCAGGTAATGGACGGCGTTTTAGCCTCCGCTGCAGACATTATTGCGAGAATCGGTGAGCTCAAAAGCATGCACAGTGATGTTACCAAAAGTGACACAGACAAGAATGCTTACAATAATGAAGCTAAAGATTTGTTCGCACAGTTAAACATCATGCGAACAAGTACTGATTTTAACGACATTCTATTGTTCGATGGCGGTAATTCCAAAACTGTTAATCTGGACGCTAATGGTTCGTCCAAACTTACAGTCGATAGTACAAACTTCATGACGACATCCGCAGTCGCGTCGATTTATTCTGCTGGTAATGCCAACGGAAGCTTGGATCACGCCGATATAACATCTGCAAATATCACAAAGGCACTTAGTGAAATTGCAACATTGCGTGCGACAAACGGTGGCCAAGTCAAACGCCTGGAATATGCACTCGCAGATGCGAATAACCAGATCACCAACCTAACGGCCGCCAATGGTCGCATTATGGATGTGGACATCGCAGAGGAAAGTGCAGCCCTAGCCAAACATCAAATTTTGGTACAAGCGTCGGCATCCATGGTGGCCCAGGCAAACAGTGCCAACAATGTAGCACTCCAACTTCTACAGTAAGAAAAAAACTCAACCAATTATAAAATTAATACAAGGAATTTCCCTCTGTTCATGGAATGACTCGGCGGGAAAGTTTCACAACCCAAAT
>Ga0255783_10001223_pt1 | contig 28011 bp, 26 predicted proteins | sample 011ome_22_FD_179981 | JGI IMG/M metagenome (GOLD analysis project Ga0255783, IMG submission 179981) | Coastal salt marsh microbial communities from the Groves Creek Marsh, Skidaway Island, Georgia - 011507BT metaG (version 2) | ecosystem: Environmental > Aquatic > Marine > Intertidal zone >... | reverse complement strand
GCTTCTCGCCCCAGCGGAAACCAGTCCAACCACAGGTAGAAGGGCACCAGCAGCAACAGGCCAAACCAGAAGGTGGGCGTGCTCGCTCCGAGGATCGAAAAGAGTCGCGCGGCGTGGTCTGGGCCTCGATTTCGCCGAACTCCGGCGATCGTTCCCAGTGCGATTCCCGCCACAATCGCAATCAGGCCGGCTGCAATGGCGAGTTCGAGCGTGGCCGTAATTTTGTCGCCGATCACCTCGGTCACGGGGGCGACAGATACGCCCGACCAGCCCAAGTCTCCCCGGAGTAACCCTCCCAACCAGGCCGCGTACTGAACCGGGATGGGTTGATCGAGCAGGTAACGAGCTTCGAGAGCCGCCACTTCGTCGGGAGTCATATTCGGAGTCGCGTAAATACCCACCGGCGAGCCAGTGAAACGGGTGAGAGTGAAGACAATCACGCTCACGCCCAGCATGATGAACGGAAGCAAGATGAGGCGCCGAATGAGGTAGTCGCGTACTTGCATGGGGATTCTCCGTTGAAAATAATTCCGCTAAGCTTAGGGCAATCGTTTGCATCAGCCAAACAATTTTGCTGAACGTTTTTGCAAAGTTGGGTGCAAATATCCTGAAATAGCGTACATTTAGAGCGTTGAATGTCGACTACAACCGTTCGCGTAAATCGAACCAGGTGAAATCGTCGAAGAACCCACCGAGGGAGAACGCGTCATGGCCCCCAACACCGAACACAAGCAACTGTGGCACCCCATCATTGATGGCAAGCCGGTCTCTCCGGCCGACGCTACGACATTTAGTGTCCACGAGCCCCCTACCGGTAAGGAAATCGCCCAGGTCGTCAATTCCGACGCCGAGACCGTAGCGCGTGCGGTGGCGTCGTCTCGGGCTGCCTACGAATCCGTGTGGGGTGAGATGTCGCCGCGAGAGCGCGCGGGAATGATGCGCCAGGTAGCTCGCAAACTCCAAGAACACGCGGAAGAGCTCGCCGATCTCGAAGCAATGGAGGTCGGAAAGCCCAAGCGCGACGCGGGTCGCTTCGATGTGGCCTTCAGCCACACCTGTTTTGACTACTTTGCGGGCCTTGCGGACACGCTGCACGGGGACATTTTGGACCAAGGGCCTATTGAGGCCCGGATTGTCTACGAACCCTACGGAGTGGTCGCCGCCATTCTGCCGTTCAACTGGCCCCCTATTCACTTTGCGAAGAAGGGCGCCCCCGCTCTTGCGGCTGGCAACACCGTGATCATCAAACCCGGTGAGCAGGCGCCGCTGTCGGTGTTGCGGATGACCGAAATTGCTAATGAGGTGCTCCCTCCGGGCGTACTGAACGCGGTGACGGGCCTCGAATCGGGACCAGTCTTGGTGGGCAACAAAGACGTGGAGAGGGTGACGTTCACCGGCGCGACCGCCACGGGAATCAAGGTGTTGAAGACCGCGGCAGACAATGTGACGTTTGCGACCATGGAACTAGGCGGCAAGAACGCGCTGATGGTTCTGGAAGACGCCGACCTCACCGTTGCAGTCAACGTCGCGTTGGAGGGCATGTTTTACAACCAAGGCGAGGCCTGCACCTCGACGGCTCGCATTTTGGTGCACGACTCGATTCACGACGAATTCCTCGCCTTGTTCGCCCAGGCGGCAGAAAAGCTCGTTGTCGGTGACGGTCGGGACCCCCGGACGGACATCGGCGCCATGGTTGACGCGAAACAGCGTGACCGAGTGTTGTCCTACCTCCAGAGTGCGCTCGATCAGGGCGCCCGCATTGTGAGCCAAGGCGCTCTGCCGACCGATGAGAAGTTCGCGGATGGCTACTGGGTAGCACCCACCGTCCTCGCCGACGTCACACCGGAGATGACTGTGGCAAAGGAGGAAATCTTTGGACCGATCGCGTGTGTGATGCGCTTTAGCGAGATCGACGACGCCGTGCGCATCACGAACGACACGGAATATGGTCTGACGGCAGCCATCGTGACGCGCAATGAGGATCTGGCCTGGAAGCTCTCCCGCCGCCTCAAGGTAGGAATGGTGTTCGTCAACAACTACATGCGCCGGTCGTTTCTCGGGGCGCCGTTCGGCGGTGTCAAGGGAAGTGGGTTTGGTCGGGAGAATGCCATCGAGACTCTCCACGAGTTCGTCCGCTCAAAGAATGTGCGCTTCCCATCAGGGCGGGGCACCATTCCCATCTGGCCTCCGGTCGACTAAGTCTTTCGACGAGGCGTCCGGCGATGACTCCCCCAATTGGTTCCGAAGGGTTCACACCGAATCGTGTCGGGCTTGGCCTGTTTAAGGTGCCGGCAGATTTCACCCAGGAGCTCGTGGAAATGGCCCTGGAGGTGGGTTACCGCCACTTCGACTGTGCCAGCGCATACGGAAACGAAACGGAACTGGGCCGGGCGCTCTCACACAGTGGATTGCCGCGTGAGTCGTTTACGGTCACCTCGAAAGCGTGGATTGATGAGCAAGGACACGTCGAGATTGCTGACGCACTTCGGCGCTCACTCGATCGACTGAATCTTGAGCGGGTTGATCTCTACATGATTCATTGGCCCGCCCCCGCCCAGGACTTATACGTGGAGTCGTTTGCGGCCATGGTGGGCTTGCATGACGAGGGTCTGATCGACCACGTGGCCGTGAGCAATTTTCACATCGACTATTTGGAGCGACTGCTAAACGAAGTGGGAGTCCTCCCGGAGATGAACCAGGTAGAGCGCCACCCCTATTTGCAGCAGGAGGAACTCGTGGCGTACCACCGCTCCCACGGCATCGCCACTCAAGCTTGGGCGCCGTTGGCACGGGCAGAAATTCTGAGTGACCCCACTCTGCTGGCGTTGGCCGAGCAAGAATCGATTACGGTGCCTCAACTGGTTCTTGCCTGGCACCTCTCTAGTTCGGTGAGCGTGATTCCCAAGGCGAGCTCAACGCAGCGACTGCGTGAAAACTTAGAGGCCGCGACGATCTCGCTCCAACCCGACACCATCCAGGCGTTTGCTGCTCTGGAGCGAAACCACCGGGTGGGTCCCGACCCTCGAGACAAGAACTAGGGCAGAGCCCGCTCTGTCACTGAGACGCGGCCACCACTCCGGTCTTCTCGTCGGCCATCACTTCGAAGTGATTGAGCCTGAGGGTCTTGATCCAGCGCTGCTGACCCGAGGTGAGGGCAATAAAGAACCCCAGCTCGACGAGCTCTGGTTCCGAAAACTCCGCGTTGAATTGTTCCCAATCGGCATCGGTGGCAATTTCTGAATCCCAGACGATGGCGTCGGTATAAATCAGGGCCAATTTCTCACGGTGGGTGAACTTGTCCGATGTGCGAAAGTTGATGAGGTCATCGAGCAAGGCTTCCTCGCGACGTTCCGCAAAAGAGGATCGCTGCGCACCACAGTAACCGCACTCCACCGTCTTGGTGACATAGAGGCGACACAGCTCCTTGAGTTCGTGCTCGACCACGCCTTCCACAAACGTTTTTTCCCACGCCTGCGAAAATGTCTTTAATACGTCAGGAACCCAGGAGCGAATCGCTTGGGACTCTGGCCGCGGAGTCCCGACCCGCCTCGAGCGTTCCAGCGATGCGAGCATTTCCGGGTCCGTGATGACGGAAATGTCGGGGTAGGCGATACGGCCCATGTTGTTCTCCCTCAGTGTGTCGTGGTGGTGAGAGCCCTTACACCCTCAACGTTAATCGTGCCCGTTCGAGCCCTCACCATCGGCGAGTTCCAACATTCGTCGGATTGCCGCCTCATCGGGTGTGTAGGCGCCTGCGCGGGCCCGAATATCCCCTAAGGCGCGGAGTTGATCAGCGTGAATCGATGCATCACGGAGAATTCCGAACTGCTCGGATTTGAGCAGTTCGGCATAGCGCCGCTCGCCCAATGCTGCGGCAGCGTGTGACAAGTGGGCCATAAGTTCCCCGGCAGGTAATGACTCGATCGAGTGAGACGCTTCTTCCCACATGGCCAGAAATGCCTCAACCTCCTGCGAGATGGGGCCTGACATCTGGGCCAGAACCGTCCCCAAGTAATTCGGGTGAATATCGGCTGACGTCACCCACCGGGTCAAACCGGCAGCTTCCGCGGCCACCGCTGATTCAGCGTTGAGAATACTGCCCTGGATTTCACCATCCACGATGGCTTTCAGCCGCTTCGGGGTTGCCCCCAGTGATTCAAATTGGACGTCCCCCGGGTCAACTCCCAGATGGCCGAGCATGGTGAGAAGCAGTAGCGCGAACCCCGAGGACATGACATCGACGCCCAACGTCGCACCGCGAAGATCTTCTGGCGACTGAATACCTGCGCTGGTGTAGAGCGCGAGACCGAGTCCTCGATCGATAGCACGCAGGGTGCGCACGTCGAGCTGTTGGCCCAGAGGATTCTTGTCCGTTGAGGTGTAAAGCAGGATGTTGTCGGGGCTGGTCACGACAATGTCCAATTCACCGGATCGCAGTGATTCAAATTGGGCGGGAGACGAGGCCACTCTGGAGGTTTCCCACTCGACACCAAAGCGCGTATCAAGCCCGAGGGCCCGCGCTAACGCCAAAACGGGTGATTCACTAAATTGTCCGACTCGAATCACGATTGACTACCTTCCATCCGGCCGTTCTCCCCTGGCGCGCCTGTGCCGCCAAGGCCTCAGCGAAGAAACCCTAGTCAGCGTCCTCCAGGCCCGTCGTGATGTCAGAGTTCTCTGACGTCATAGTGAGTCCGGCGCCCTTGGCTACCGTGAGGATGAGCGTGGCGAAGTCATCCTCAAGATTCCCGGCGCCAACTTCCTGGGCAACAATTTGACGCGTTGCCGAGGTAATCGGCATTGGCGCTCCCAACCGATTCGCCGCGTCGAGACCTAAATCAAAGTCCTTCTGCAACAGCGGCATCGTGAAGGTCGGAGTGAAGTCAAGGTTGACGAACGCGGGCGACTTGTAGCGGGAGAACACCGAACCCATCACGGACTGGTTGATGAACTTCATCGTCGCCTCGCGGCTTACCCCGCCCTTCTCGGTGAGCACCAAGATTTCGGCCAGGCACTGTGTCACGACACCCAAGAGAATGTTGTGGGCAATCTTGACAAGTCGAGCGGCCTCACCGTCTCCCACGTAGGTCACTCCACGACCGAAGTGCTGCAGCACAGGTTCTACCGCATCAAACGTCTCGCGGGGTCCAGAGACGGCGACCGTCAGCTTGCCGGCCTCGATCACCGAGGGGTTTCCGCTCACCGGAGTAGCGAGGAATCCAGTTCCCCGCTCTGATGCAGCCGCCCGAACCTTCTCCGACATTTCCACCGACACCGTGGAGGAGTCAGCGATCACAGTGGGAACGACGTCTCCCGTGAGAAGTCCGCCCTCGCCCAGCATCACCTGCTCGAGATCTTTGGACGCGGACACCATGCTGAACACCAGGTCACGGCCGGCGAGGTCAATGGGACGGTCGACGATGGTGGCACCCAACTTGGCGAGCGGCTCTGCTTTCGCCTTCGTGCGGTTGTACACTGCTACGTCGTATCCTGCCGCCAGAAGACGGGTGACGAGCTGCGCCCCCATACGGCCAACGCCGATCCACCCCACGGTCAACATGTTCTTCGCCATCTGGCTGGTCCTTTCACATTTGAGGTCTTTGTGCGACTGCGAGGAGTTCTCACGCATGCGGTTCGCGCAATCGATTGCACCATTTTAGGAACCTCTCGGTGCCCGCGTCAAGTTCTGTGACTGAGCGTGTCTTGGAAAAAGGTACGAACCTCAGGGTGTGTGGGCGGGTCCTGATGATTGCCGGATCACCAGGCTCACGGGCAACGTGACCACCCGCTGAGAGTTCTTTCCCTCCTGCAATCTCGTCACCAATAGACGGGCTGCTTCGGCGCCAATCTCATCGAGCGGAACTTTCACCGAGGTGAGGCCAGGCGAAAACTCCGCCGCAAAAGGCATGTCATTAAACCCGATGACTGAGACGTCCTCGGGGCATCGCAAGTCATGAGCTCGCAGGCTCCGCAACGCACCCAGAGCCAACAAGTCGGTACTCGCTTGTATCGCGGTGAAGGTGCGCGGTGACTCGAGCAGACGATCTACCGCACTCGTACCTGCATCAACACGGAGGTTCTCCACCTCGACGACCCGACACGTCATTCCCAACTCTTCGCACACCCGCACAATTTCTCGCGCACGAATTCGCGTCGTCGAGAAATTCATCGGTCCGGCCAAGTGAATAATGTCGCGGTGGCCAAGGCCGTAAAGGAACTGGGCCGCCTCGCGCATACCCGCTTCGTCGTCTCCCGTTACCAGCGGATAGGGCACGTTTCCCGCGCCACGGTTGGCCAATACGACCGGGATGCCCTGCTCGAACATTCGCGGAATAGTCTCGTGATCGTCGGCACCGGTGGCCACAATAAAGCCATCGACGCGGCGTTCAGAGAGCGACCGAAAGGCCTCTTTCTCTTCTTCCCGCGACTCGTCGGTATCAGCCAGGAGCACCGTGTACCCGTGTTTGGCGAGGTACGTTTCGATGCCACGAACCATCGGGGGAAAGATGGGGTTGGTTAGGTCGGGAATGACGACCCCGACGGTCATCGTCGATTGGACTCTGAGACTGCGAGCCGTGAGATTTCGCACATAACCCAAGCTTTCGGCGACTCGCGTAATGCGCCGAACGGTCTGCTCATTTACAACCGATTGTGTCTCGGGGTTCAGAGCTCGCGAGACTGTCGCCTTGTGCACGCCGGCAGCATTGGCGACATCTTCGAGTGTGACTTGATGTTTCACGATCTTTGCTTTCACGCTTCACCGCAGACACAGCCCCGCTGCTGCGCCACTTTTTAGTCTACCGCCCGTCCCCTCAAATGCCCGACGAACCTCTCGGTTGCGAACCGAGTGGCTCGTCCGTGGTAATTCTCCTCTCCTGCAACCGCACTGCATTCGTTTGCACCTACACTCAAGCTATGAGCACAAATGTAACGGCCGATGTTGTCGTCGCCGGCGCGGGGCACAATGCCCTCATCGCCGCCGCCTACCTCGCCCGAGCCGGAAAAAAGGTAGTGATTGTCGACGCCCGCCACATTCCCGGTGGTGGAGTCGCGACCGAAGAATACCTGCCGGGCTATTTCATGGACAGTTGTTCCACCGGACACACCATCATCCAAGACAACCCGGTAATTGCCCAGGACACCCTCGGCTTGGTCGCTCAAGAAGGCCTCCGTTACGTCGACCCTGATCCGATTGCCCGCGTGGCCATGCCCGACGGTGAACAGGTCGCGATGTACCTCGACCGCCACAAGACCTATGACGAATTCGCGCGTTTCAACCGAGCCGACGCTGACCGCTACTTTGCGATGCTGGAGGATTGGGACCGCGCTAAAGACGCCTTCGCCCAATCCAACAACAATCCCATCGGCTGGGTGACGCCGATCGATCAAGCGCTCGACAAGCTGCCTAATGGCGGAACCTGGAGGCGTCGTCGGGCCCTCAGCGCGCTCGATGTCGTGATGCACGAGTTCGACAACGAACACATTCAAGCGTTCCTGCTGTGGGAGGCGTGTCAAACGTTCGGATCAGTCGATTTACCGGGAACCGGCGTGTTGCCGTATTCAATCATGGCGGGGCGTCAAGCTCGGAGCTGGTCCATCCCGGTGGGAGGCTCGGGTCGACTCACCGAAGCTCTCGTGAACGTCATCAGCGATAACGGCGGAGAAATCTTCTGCAACCAGCAGGTGGAGTCGCTCGTCATCGAGAACGGTCGCTGCCAAGGCTTCCGCACCGAGGATGGCAGCACCTTCCTCGGTCGCGAAGGGGTGCTCTCGACCATCCACATCAAGCACCTGGTGGACATGGCTCCCCGGGAGGCGTGGGGTGAAGACTTCGTCTACGGGGTCGATACCTACGACATTGGTATTCCCCTACTCGTCATGTTCCTCGCGATGAATGAAGTGCCCACCTTTATGGGCAAAACTCCGCAGGACACGGCGGTGAGTAGCGGACTGGGCTTATGGCCCCACCAAGTGGCGCAGCAACTCCACGACATTCGCAGCCGACGACCGGTCGAAGGCTCCGCATGGACGCTCGTCGCGACACCAAGTTTGGTCGATGCATCGCGCGCACCAGAGGGCAAGCACACGGTGAAAATCCTTGTGCCCGCTTCGCACGTTGCGCCCTACGGAAAAGCCAGCTGGGATGACGCGAAAGAAATGCACGCCGATCGGATCGTCGATTACGTGCGCACCGCAGTGCCCAACATCAACGAGGACACGGTCGAGGCCCGAATGGTCAAGAGTCCCCTCGACATCGAGCGGGCCAACCAGCACATGATCAATGGGTGCGCCCACGGAGGCGACAAGTCTGCGCCATTTGCAGGCCCCCTTCGACCGGTTCCCGGTTGGGCGTCACACGCAATGCCCATACCGGGCCTCTACCAAACAGGGGGCACCACGCACCCTGGCGGCTCCATCACAGGCTTCCCCGGGCGAAACGCGGCCATGGTCATGATGAAAGACCTCGGCCTACCATTCCCCGGTTAGGCGCCTGTAGTTCTTACGCGTCGACGCGCTGCCACTTGATATCGACGGCAACGCCCGCGTCGACGAGCAAGTTCATGACAGGACAGCGCGCCTCCGTTTCCTCAATGACTGCGGCGAGCTCTTCTTCGCTGCGCGAGGTCACCACCGAGATCAATAATTTGACCGTTTGAAAATGCGGGCGCACCGACCGGTCACCCATTCGACCTCGAATATCGATGGTGAAGGCCGCCTCAAACTCAAGACGCTCGTATTCGAATTCCATCTCTTTCGACGTCCGACGAAACGTCACCGCCTCACACCCACACAGCGCTCCCAGGACGGCCTGTAGCGGCGAGGGACCCGCGCTTTCACCTCCGTGGGCGGCGGGCTCGTCGGTCACCCCAATTCCAAACTCTCCGTAGTCGATGACCGTCTTCATGGTCGCCGGCGATTGTGCCGTCAGGGTCTTGCGCCGAATAAAGTCCTCGGGAATGGGTGAGAGTACGCCTGCCATCGTTTGTTCCTTTCGCGCCGAACCTGAGATTAGAGTGCGCCCAGTTGGCGCGCCATCCAATCAGCAGTCTTGTTGCGGTGTTTCGCGGCGACATTCATGCACCCGTGGTTGCCGTCCTCCAACATCAGAAGAGTCCCGCCTGTTTCCGCTTGGAGCCTCTCCGCGCCATCTTTGGGAATGAGCCGGTCCTGAGCGCCGAAAATAATGAGCAGTGGGCAGTTGATGTCCCCCGTCCGCCCCTCCAACGTCAGAGAACGGCCATATTCCAACGCCTCATCCTGGCTACTGCAGTGCGCGCGGAAGGTGAAGGTACGCCGGGTCAGTTCGGGAAGCTGGTGCCAAATATCGCCCCACGAATAGGGACCGGCTAACGCAGCACACGCCTTGATTCGGTGTTCTCCCGACACCATCCGCGGGGCGTAATAGCCACCCAGAGACACGCCCCAGACTCCGATTGCGTCTGAATCGAGCTCAGGCTGGCTCTCGATCCAATCGACGACGGCGCGACCCACGAGTTCCCACTCCGCGATGATGGGGAGATCATATTCACTCTCCCCCTGCCCGGGGCCATCGATGGCCAGGGTGGCGAGACCTCGATCCAAGAACAGCTGTTCGGTGCTCCGCAGTTCCTCTTTCGTGGAGTCGAGCCCGCTGACCATAATCACCACGGGAGGATGGTCGACCCCCGAAGGCATCCTCAGAACAGCGGGGAGCGTGTGCTCGCCGTATGGCACCTCCACCCGACGTCCCGCGGGGTTGAGAAAAGGCAAGGCCTCATTGAGGGAATCCACGGCGAGCATGTGAGCCGCCTTCATCTGATCGGGAAAGTCCACAAATACAAACTTCGCGAAGTGGTAATACACCGCAGCTGTGGCGAGGTGATTTCCGGCAGAGAGGGTCCGGCCTTCCGCCATCGCCTCGTGGCCCAGGTCGCGGTGGAGGTGCCCCGCGTCGACCCATTCGCTGCACCAGTCGGACCAGCGCTGAATGGAGCGGGTGAGCCGATTGAAATCTGACACCGCCACACCGTTCGTGGTGAAACGCGGAGCCCAATGGGCCGTTGCTTCTTTGACCAAAGAATCTTGTTCGTCTGACGCCATCGTCAAGGCCTCTCTCGTAGGGACCAACACCCCCAAGTCTATGAGTCCTAGTCGGCCCAGAAACCCCTCTTTTCGGGCCAAAAAGAAGGTATTTTGACATCGTGGGAGGCCGCTCGCGAGGGCTCGCCCTCCTACGCTTAGAAGAGACGATGGCACTAGCGGAAAGGGTCAGTTGAGCGATGTTTCACTTCACCGATTCGGAGCTCGAACGGCGTCGATTGGATACCCTCGCCCTCGCAGCCGCACACGACTGCGAAGCCGTGTTGTGTTTTGGTGAAAACCGAAGCGGCGTCGCGGTCACCTACCTCACCGAGTGGCCCGTCACGAGGTCCGCCCTTTACGCGCTTACCCCGAGCGAACACCACCTGTGGGTTGCTTTTCACAATCATGTCCCCGCAGCATCACGCCGAGCGCGGGTTGATTCGGTCAGAGATGCCTATGGCGACTACCTCGACGACTTGTTCGCCGTGGTGGGATCTGCCCAGAGAATTGCGACCGTGGGACCTATCCCGCCCGCCGTCGCCGCTCGCGCACAACAGAATCAGTCGACCCTGGTGGCCATCGATGGCCCCCACGCGCGGATGCGCCAACTCAAATCTCAGGAGGAGATTCGAGCGCTCGAGCTCGGGGCTGAGGTGAGCGACGCGGCAGCGTTAGCGCTGATCGACGCCTGCGCTCCGGGTGTTTCAGATTGGCAACTATTAGCTGCTGCCAAGAAGGCGTATACCGAACGCGGTGGGCTCGACCACATTTGTTACATCGCCGTGACCGACATGACTCAACCCGACCGCGACGTCCCCAGCCAATTCCCTGAGGGCCGGATCATCGGTCCCACCTCCATGGTCACGTTTGAGCTCAGCGCATCAATCGTGCCCGAATACCCCGGTCAGATCCTTCGCACCGTCGTCCTGACAGAACCCGTGGACGAAGTCCTTACGTTGTCCACGGTCGCGGAGCATTGCAAGGCGACACTCAAGGCCGCGATGCGCCCAGGGGTCAACACCCAAGAGCTCATCGCGCTCTCCGGAATGATTGAACAGGCCGGACTCACCACCAACGATGACTTATTCCACGGCTTTGGCATGGGCTATCTCGAACCCATCGCCACCTCGGCGTCGCGACGCCCCAACCACTCCCCCGATCTTGTCCTCACCGAAGGCATGGCCATCGTGGTTCAACCCAATGTCACCAACGCCGAACACAGCCTGGGGGTGCAAACGGGTGAGCTCGTGGTCATCGAACAGGCTGGAGCCCGCGACCTTCACGACTTACCCACCGGTCTCATCCGAGCGGAGTCTTAAGGCACCTAACGGCCAGAGGCAGAACGCGTCTTCCCCAAGTACATGGATGCCACCTCGGGGTTGTCGGCAATTCCCGCCGCGTCTCCCGAAATACGGTCTTTACCCTGTTCCATGACGACACCGTGGGTCGCTAAGTTCATTCCCAATCGAACGTTTTGCTCCACCAACAGCACAGTGCGGCCATCGTTCGCCATAGAGCGGATGACCGCGGCAACTTTTGCCACAGACTTGGGGTCAAGTCCCAGCGAGGGTTCGTCCATGAGCACCAGGGTGGGATCTAACATGAGCGCGCGGCTGATTTCCACCATGCGCCGCTGACCACCGGAGAGGTTTCCGGCTTTATCACCACCGCGCTCTCTCACCACCGGCATCATGTCTTCCACCATCTGGAGCCGTTGCGCGAGGAGTGAGCGATCTTTACGAATGGGATACCCGCCGAGAAGCACGTTTTCCCGCACCGTCATTTCGGGGAACAACGCACTGCTTTGGGGGACTTGCGCGATACCGAGTCGCAGGATCTCTTCGGTGCCTTTGCCCACCAGCGAGGTTCCTCCGAGCACGACCTCCCCGGAACTGACCGTCAAGAGACCACTGATTACGCGCAGAACGGTACTCTTGCCCGCGCCGTTAGGCCCCACAATGCAGGTAATCGTTCCCTGGTCCAGCTGAAGCGAAAGCCCCTGTAATACGAGGCCACCGCCATAACCGGCCTCCACATTGCGCAGTTCAAGAACCTTAGTCAACGGGCACCTCCAATGATGCGTCGGGGCCGAGATAGGCCTCGATGACGAGCGGGTCGTTTCGGATTTCCTCAGGTGTTCCTGACGTCAGCACTTTTCCTCCCGCCAGGACGTGGACCTGAGAACACAGGCTCAAAACCAGCGGAATATTGTGCTCAACAATCAGGAAGGTGGTGCCCTGCTCGTTGAGGCTTCGAATCACACTCGAGAGCTTCTCAATGAGGGTCGGGTTGATACCACTCGCTGGCTCGTCAAGCAGCACAATGCTGGGTCGAAGCATGAGGACCTGAGCGAGCTCAACGAGCTTCTGCTGACCGAAGCTCAGCGCCTTAGCCGGCTGCTTTTCAAACTCTTGAAGGCCCATGAAGTTGAGGATTTCGCGGGCGCGGGCGACTTCTTCACCGGAGTAACGGCCGGCCACCATCTCCCCAGGAGACGTTCTCTCCAACGGGGCGACTAAATTGTCCAACACCGTCATCGACTTGAACAGTCGAGTGATCTGGAACGTCCGGCCGAGGCCTTTGTGCGCGCGAGTCCACACTCGGTTTGAGGTGATGTCTCGACCGCCGAGGAGCACCGCCCCAGAATCCGGTGTGTAGATCCCGGTCATGCAGTTGAACAGAGTCGTCTTGCCCGACCCATTGGGCCCAATGAGACCGGTGATTGAGCCGCGCTCAATACCCAAACTCACCCCATCGACAGCTCTCACACCACCGAAGGTCTTGACGACGTCTTTCACTTCGAGGAGATACTTGCCCTCCAGGCGATCCTGAATCACCCGCGACTGAATTGCCGTCGTATCAACCCGCTCGGTCGCGGTGGCAATAGACGTCTGGTCGATGAACTTCACCGCCGTCGACTTCTCGCGTCGCTTCTTCGACCATTCGCTAATGGTCGGCAGCAAACCTGCGGGCAAGAACATGACGACTACGACCAGTACCAGCCCGAGGACGAGCACTCGCGCGGCCGCGCCGCTGGCGACGACGGTGGAGAACTCATTGGCCATACCGATGATGAATCCGCCAATGATGGGGCCCCACAGGGTTCCGCGACCACCCACGAGGGCAGCCAAAACCAGAATCACGCTCGCGAGAATGTTGAACGCTCCCAGAGGGTTCACAAATGACAGATATTGGCCATAGACCGCACCGGCCACACCGAAGGGCACCGCGCTTAGCGCGTAGGCGGTGACTTTGTACACGGTGGTGTTGATTCCGATGGCAGCGGCTTTGCCCTCGTCGTTGCGAATCGCCACGAGGCCCGCGCCGAGGCGGGAGTTCATGACGAAGCGAGCGAGAACAATGGTCAAGCACATGATCGCGAAGAAGATGTAGAAGTAGGGGGTGGTCCCCATTTCTTTCGCCCACTGGGGCGGTTTAATGACGATTCCGTCGGCACCCCCGGTGAACGGCTTCGCCACCTGGGCAATGAGCTGAATCGTCCACAAAGCAGCAATTGTGATAATCACGAAGGCGTGTGATCGGGCGCGCAACACAATGGACCCCAACAGAATCGCCACGATGGCAGCCACAAGTCCGCCCAACGGCATGAGATACATCGGGTCGATCTCCCACTGCTTGCCGAGGATGGCTCCGGTGTACATCCCGATTCCCAGAAAGACCGTGTGGCCCAGCGATACGTACCCGGCCAATCCGCTGATGAGATTCCAGCCGGACGCCATGATCGCAAGCAGCATGCAGGCAATTAGGACGGATTCTTCATACTGACTGTCAGGAACGATGACCGGAAACAGCGCCAACAGCGCGAGGAGCGCAATCGGAATCACCGTCTTGGGAGACTTTAACTTCTCAATCATGCGACGTCCTCTCTCGTCTTAATCCCCATGATTCCCTGCGGCCGGAAGACCAGGATGAGGAGGATGGTTCCATAGAAGAAAATAGGAGCCCACTGCGGAATGTAGGTGGTCGCGAAGGCCTCCATCGTTCCCAGAAGGAGGGCAGCGATTGCCGCACCCGGGATACTGCCAAAGCCACCGAGCACGACCACACCGAGCAAACGAGCAATCCACTCGTAGTGTGTGGCGGGGAAGATTGGATACATGATGGCCAGGAGCACGCCGCCCACTCCGGCAACAGCCGCACCCAGTGCAAAGGCATAACCTGCTGCCTTCTTGGCGGAAATTCCTACCAGAGCAGCGCCGTCCGCGTTCTGGGCTGACGCTCTCAACGCTTTGCCGGCCCATGAGAATCGCAGGTAAGCCCACAGGGCGATGAGGACGAGGAACGCGACCACTCCCGAGATGAGCTGGGGGTAGGGAAGAACAACGCCCCCTAGCTTGAGAGAAGACGTGAAGTAGTCGGGAGTGACCGACTTGAACGTCGTCCCGAAGGTGACGTTCAAAATACCTTCAAGAATCAGTGCCACACCGAACATCAGCAACACGGTCATTCCGGGCCCCTGTGGCACCACCCTGACAAGAAGACCTCGGTAGATGCCCCAGCCGATTGCGCCCATGACCGCTGCCATGACGGGAATGAGTAGCAGAGGCTCCCAACCCGTTGAGACCCAAACCTTCCAGGTCAGAAATGCGCTGAAGACCAAGAAGGCGCCCTGTGCGACGTTGACCACGTCGAGCACGCCAAAAATCAGAGTTACGCCCGACGCGAGCAGGGCGTAGATTCCGCCAATCAGCACCGCGTAGACCAGGACTTGAAGGATAAGCATGACCACTCCGTCTATCGCTTACGAACAAAAAATTGCTGTCGAACTCAGTGCGGATGGTGGTGGCCCTGGGGGGCCACCACCATCCCCTTTACTGCAAGAGGTCTACCTCTTGATGGTTGCCGCTATTTCCAACCCGGCTTCGGCATCACTAGGTTGTCAGTCGTCTTTGCACCAGCGGGTGCGACGAGCTCGACTGTTCCTCCCTGCCATTGCGCGAGCAGGAATTCTCCCTGCGGGCGACCGATTTCATCCCACGAGAGATCTCCCAGGATGGTAGTTACAGGGTTGGCGTGTAGCCAGTCCTTGATGGCGACGTTGTCGAGTCCACCAGTAGCCTCAACGGCCGCGGCGAGAACCTCAGCGGCCGCATAGGCGTTGGCAGCGTCTTCAGCGGGCACGCCCGGACCATTCTGGGCCTCGTAGGTTGCGAGGAACTCAGCGTTGCCCGGAGTCGGGGCCTTCTCAGACCACGACACTGCGTAGAACACGCCCTCTTCGTTTCCGAGACCCACACCATCGGTGTACTGCGAACCATTACTGGGTGCAGACGTCTGGAAGAAGATGTCGGGTGAGTAGCCGACCTGCTGCAGGGCCTTCGACAGGTTCACGCCGTCTTCAAACACTGCACCTTGAGCGACAAGGTCAGGCTGAGCGGCAGCGATAGCGCTGGCGAAGGGCTGGAGGTTGGTGGTCTCCGGCGGGTACATCTCTGAGTACACCGTCTCGACTCCCATTGCTTCCAGCTGAGCCTGCATGGACTCGATAACCGGAGCGGCGAACGGGTCGTCTTGGATTGCATAGGCAGCTGTCTTGGGCTTCTGGTCCTCAGGCAGCGACGCAATCAGTTCGACGAACGGGTTCGCCTGGTTCGGAGCGGTCGCCTGCTGAGCGAAGAAGTAGTACACAAACTCTTGCTCGAAGATCTTCGGCGAACCACCAGCCGGGGCAACGAGCACCATCTCGTTGTTCTCGGCTACGGCCGATGCCGGGTAGTTCAGAAGCGACGAGAAGGTTCCGAGGAGAAGGTCCACGTTTTCTTCGTTGATCAGGCGGTTGTAGTCCGTTACAACCTGCTCCTGGCTACTGGCGTCATCGAGAATAACCAACTCAACGGGACGGTCCAGGAGACCTCCCGCGTTGTTGATGTTCTCTGCCCACGCTTCGTAACCAAGTTTTGCCGCGCCACCAGGCTGGGCGAAGTCACCCGTGAGCGGTAGCGAGATTCCGATGCGAATCGGACTGACGTCGGCTGCTTCCTCAGTCGCGGCGGGAGCCTCAGCCTCAGCCGGAGCTGACTCTGAAGCGGCCGGGGCGCCACAGCCTGAAGTGAAGAATGCCGCAACTGCGATGGCCGCAATCGATAGCAGACTTCGCTTTCGAATAACCTCAGTGTTACTCATTTTGCACCTTTCTTTGTGGACTGTCGATTGCTGTGCTAACACTCGAACAGGTAGCCCCCACAATACGCCTACCTGGGAACTTCGTGTCAAATTGCCGCAAAAAAGTTGTAACAACTTGACTGAATTTCAACTAGGTTTTACCCCGAGTTTCTGCTAGTTTTGGGCCCTTGGTCGGGCCCGGATGCCTCACAATATCGGCGAACGAGAGATTTCCGCCGCCACTCCAGTGGAACAAAGGGGGACGCGCTATGAAGTGGTCGATGGACGGTATCGTTCGCTTTCTCCCCTACGCCGTTTTTGTCGCGACGTTCGATCGCGCAGTCGTGACGCCGATGCTGGTGGGAATGGGACAAGATTTCGGCGTGGACCTGCAAACGATTACATTGTCTGCGAGTGCCTACTACATCGCCTATGGGTTGGCGCAGCCTCTGTGGGGCATCGTCTCTGACCACATCGGCCGTATCGCTACCCTCCGTCTGTCTCTGGTTCTCGCCGGCATCTTCGACCTCGTCAGCATTCTCCCCATGAACGTCGAGTGGTTCATCGCCTCTCGAGCGGCTGCGGGCGGCTTCATGGCCGGTGTTTTTCCTGCTGCAGTAATTTTTCTCGGCGACACCATTGATGATCGGGCCAAACGACAGGTAGGAATCACCCAGCTACAGACGGGTGTGGCCCTGGGCCTGGCCTTCGGTACGGCACTGGGCGGAGTCGGTATCGCCACCGTTGGCTGGCAGGCGTTCTTCGTTGCTACAGCTATGGTGTGCTTTTTTATGGCGTGGTTTATCCGAAACTGGCCGAATCCCAAGCCGGGTGCGGAGCGTCTACCCCTCGCCGAGTCCTACCGAACGGTATTCACCAATCGGTGGGCTCTACTGCTTTTCACCCTGGTGTTTGTTGAAGCTGGTGCGCTTCTCGGAGCCTTCACGTTGGTTCCGGCGGCCTTAGAGACCAGTGGCTCGTCTGCCGCGATTGCCGGGCTGGTGACAGGCGGTTACGGAGTCGCCGTTCTCTTCACATCCTTTGTCGTGCGGCGAAAGGCCGACACCGTCGGCCCACACTACTTTCTGTTTTACGGCGGACTCGCTGCGACGGCCGGGTTTGTCCTTCTCTCTGTGTTGCTCAACGAATTAACCGTCGTCGTGTCGGTGCTCGCCCAAGGAGCGGCCTGGGTGCTCATGCACACGACACTGCAAACCTGGGTGACCTCGGTAACTCCGCGTGCGCGGGCCACCGCTGTGTCCCTGTTCGCGGGATTCATGTTTCTGGGAAACGGTGCAGGAGTGTACGCCGCCAGCCACATTCTCACGGGCGCGGGAGCCCACCTCATGTTTGCGCTAGCAGCCGCAGTGACCGTCATTTTGACGACCACTGCGGTGTACACACAGCGCCGTTATTTGCGACTGGGATAAGGCAGCAAGCCGCCCGCAACTATGTCAGGCGCCAACGACCAACATCAATGGGTTTTCGATTGCCTTCTTGAATGCCACCATCCACTCAGCTGCCAGCGAACCATCGACGGCGCGGTGATCGGCAGAGAGGGTGACCGTCATGACCTGGGCAATTTCGAGCTCACCGTTTGCCACGATGGCTTTTTCCCGGGCAGCTCCCACCGCGAGAATTCCCGACTGTGGCGGGTTCAATATGGCGGAGAACTCTTCGGTGCCAAACATTCCAAGGTTGGTAACAGCAAATGACCCGCCCTCAATCTCGTCCTGCTTGATGGTGCCGGAGCGTGCCTTATCGGCAAGTTCCCGAATCATCACGTTGATTTGAGGGATCGAGAGCTGATCGACTCCGCGGACGACCGGGGTGTAAAGGCCACCCTCGGTCGCTACCGCCACTGAAATGTCAGCGTGGTCAAACTGACGCATTGCCGTATCGGTCCAAATCACATTCGCACCCGGAACCGCCATGAGGGCATGACCGACGGCCTTGACCACCCAGTCGTTGACCGACGTCTTCACTCCTAAGCCCTCATTGAGCTGTGCTCGGGCGTCAAGCAGGCGGTCGACCACACAATCTGCCTTGACGTAGAAGTGGGGAACGGTCGATTTGGACTCCGTGAGCCTGCGGGCAATTGCTCTACGCATACTGGAGTGAGGAATCTCCACGAAACCGGCAGCGCCCAAGACGGGAGCAGGCGCGGTGGCAGAGGTTGCTGCGCGGCGCGGGCCAGACGCCACGAAGGCATCGAAGTCTTTGCGCACAATCCGGCCGCCAGGGCCGGTGCCCTGAATCTGGGCGAGGTCAATTCCGGCCTCGCGCGCGAGCTTGCGCACCAGAGGGCTCGCAAAGATTCGCCCTGATGAATCCCGGACGACAGCGACGGGGGCGACCACTTCGACCGGTGCGACCGGCTCGGCCACTGTTTCTGCTGCCGCCGCTGGGGCAGCCTGGGCGACCTCTACGACAGCAGGTTCCTCAGCGGCAGGGGCACCACCCGCGTCGGCAAGAGCTTTTTCCACGTCGGCATCGGTGTCACCAGCCGCTGCGAAAACGGCAATGGGTTCGCCGACCTGCACCATTTTTCCGGCAGCTTGCACCAGTCGAGCCACCGTGCCGGCGTCCTCTGCCTGGTATTCCACCGATGCCTTATCGGTCTCGATTTCGGCGAGGAAGTCTCCGACCGAGACCTCGTCGCCCTCTTTCACAGCCCAGAGTGAGATGACACCCTCCGTGGCACCAGCGAGAACCTCAGGCATACGAATGACGATTGCCATTAGAGCGCCCCCTTGTTACGCATCACGCTCTGCATGCCCTCGACGACCTCTTCAGTCCTGGCAATCGCCGCGCGCTCCAACACCTTCGAAATGCTTGGGGAGGTCTCGGAACCATGAACCCGCTCGACTGGCTGGTCGAGGTAGTCGAAGAAGCGCCGCTGGATCTCATCGGCGAGCCACCCGCCATACGAGGTTCCGATCGCACCCTGTTCGACGATGAGGACATTGTTGGTCTTCTGGATGCTCTTTTCCAGCGCCTCCCAGTCCAGGCTCGCGCGGTCGAGGAATCGCAGGTCAATCAGATCCGCGCTGATACCGGTCTGCTCGATGGCTTCCTTCGCGTGGTTCACCATGGAGAGATACGAGATCACGGTCATCTCGGTGCCTTCATTTACCAGGTTGGCTTTCCCGAAGGGGATGAAGTAGTCGAGGTCCGTCTCGGGAATCTCACCCTTTGACTGGTAAAGGTCCACGTGCTCGATCACTATCACTGGGTCATTGATCGCGAGCGCGTTGTTCATGAGCCCCACGTAGTCGTAGGGGTTCGAGGCGGCCATGATGCGCCACCCGGGCGAGGTCACAAAGATGCCGGCCGGGTCCATCAGGTGCTGGGAGCCATAGCCCGAACCCATCGCCACCTTGGTACGCAACACCACAGGGACGTCTGCTTCGCCTCCGAACATATGTCGAGCTTTACCGATTTGGTTGAATACCTGGTCGGCTGCCACCCACATGAAGTCGGGGTACATGAACTCAATCACCGGGCGATAGCGGCCATCGAGTGCCATTCCCCCACCCAAGCCCGTGAAGGCGTTTTCAGAAATGGGGGTTCCCAAGACCCGGTCGGGGTATTTGGCGCTCAGACCCTTGGCCGCACCGTTGGTGCCGCCGTTCAGACGGTGAATGTCTTCACCCAAGATGATGATGCGCTCGTCGGTTTCCATCCGACGATCCATCACACCTGCCACCGCGTCGACATATTTCACTTCCGTGAGGGCGCCGGAGTATTCGCTCTTTTCTTGGGTGCGCACACCGTCAATCTCGGAGAGATCTCCGCGCAGTCCAACGTCGACGAAGCTGGGCTCCGGCCACAGGTTCGGTTTGATGCGGCGCACACCGGCCTTCGCATCGGGGTCCTGCTCCACAAGCTCGTTGGTGGCTGCTTCCATGGCGGCTATGGCCTGGGCGCGCACCTGGTCAACACCCTCTTGAGTGATCAGGCCACGGCGAATCATTTCGTTCGCGACTTTGAGCAGCGGGTCGCGCGAGCGCCAGTGTTCTTCTTCTTCTTTGCTGCGGTAACCAAAGGCTGAGCCGGGGAAGGGGCCGTTTTGGTGGAAGAAGCGATACACCTCTGCCTCAATAACGACGGGTCCCGCGCCGTTTCGGGCAATGGACTCGGCGTGCTGCATCGCGAGGTAGACCGCGAGGGGGTCCATCCCATCAACGCGGATGCTCGGAATACCAAAGCCCACCCCGCGGCCGGAGAGCCGCGACTCACGCGTGGCTTCCTCCACGGTGGTGGAGACTGCATAGAGGTTGTTCTCAATGAAGAACACGAGTGGGATATCCCACGCGGAGGTGAGGTTCATGCTCTCAAGCACCGAGCCAATGTTGACAGCACCATCACCGAAGTAGGTGACGGTGAGGTCAGAGGTGCCGGCACGCTTCTGCGCCCAGGCGTTACCCGCGGCGAGCGGTACACCACCACCGACGATGGCGTTCGTACCCAGGCAGCCCGCTTCGTGCCACTGCAAGTGCATCGATCCGCCGCGGCCCTTGCAGAAGCCCTGGGCGAGGCCCAAGATTTCGGCGAGAGTGCGTTGCAGAAGAGTCTGGATGTCGGCGCTGACCAAGGCGTCGAGCTGTAGCCCATTGGGCGCAACGTAGCTCAGAGCCTTGGCGAGGAATTGGTGGTGTCCACGGTGCGACCCATTGACCGCGTCCGTGGGGCGTGCACCCACAAGAGAACCGACCGCGCCACCTTCCTGACCGACGGACGAGTGGGCGGGTCCGTGTACGAGAGATTCGCCGGCGAGTTGTAGGACGGATTCTTCGAAGGCGCGGATGAGGTGGAGCTGGCCCAACATCGTGGCCAGGAGCCCGGGGTCTGCGTTATCCCAGTCCTCTGTGGTGCTCGTGACCTCGATCCACGGACCCAGGGGAATCAGAGGGTTTTCAGTCGCCACGGTAACTACCTTTCTCTGCGCTGAGGGCTGTCAGTAGGAGCTCACGTTACACTAGATTGCATACAATGTCACCAGGAAATCTAAGATTGAGCGATTTTTTCCGCTGATATAGGATTGTCTGTATCCAATGACGGTTGCAAGGGGGCATCCAATGGCACTTCCCGGACTACGCGGCACCGAACACATCGGATTTACTGTGCCCGACCTCGATGAGGCAGAGCGATTCTTTGTCGACGTGATCGGCTGCGAGAAGGTGTACAGCCTGGGTCCCTTCGTGCGCGAGGATGACTGGCTCGCACAGCAGCTCAACGTTCACCCTCGCGCAGTCATGCGCGAGCTACGATTCTTCCGTTGCAAGCATGGCCCCAACTTCGAAATCTTCCAGTGGGAAACCCCTGAAGGACAAACCCCACAGCCCAAAAACTCGGACATTGGCGGCCACCACCTTGCGTTCTACGTCGATGACTTCGACGAAGCGCTCGACTATTTGAGGCAGCAAGAGGGGGTCACCATCTTGGGTGAACCCGTTGCGAGTCAAAACGCGAGCTTCGGCCAGCGATGGATCTACTTCCTCACCCCGTGGGGGATGCAGTGTGAAATCGTGAGCTTCCCCGATGGCAAGGCCTACGAGAAAGACACTGACGTCATCCTGTGGCACCCTGCCCGCCCGGCAGAATAGGCAGTATGGCTACCACTGACTCTCCGCTCAAACACGGCAACACCGCTGTTGCCATCGCTGATGGTCTGCGCCACGCCATCTTGCACGGCGACTACCAACCGGGAGAGCGAATCGTTCAAGAGCAACTCGCCACCAAATATGGCGGAAGCCGCATTCCCGTGCGCGAAGCATTGCGGCAGTTGGAATCAGAAGGCCTGGTGCGGCTTGTGGCAAACACGGGCGCCTGGGTCAACAGCCTCAGCCTGTCGGAATGCTCCGAGGTCTATCAAACGCGAGAGCGACTCGAACCACTTCTGCTGCGCTACAGCGCTGAAACCCTCACCGCCGATAAGATCCAAGATCTCGACGCACTCGCCCACCGAATGGAAACCTCAACCGATGGTGAAGAATTCCTGGCCCTCGACCGGGAATTCCATCTGAGCATGTACCGGGGCGCCTCAACCTCGATGCTGCGCGATTTGGTGATGCGGCTATGGAACACGACCCAGCCCTACCGGCGGGCCTACACACAGCTTGTGGGCGCCGATAACCGACGCATCTTCCACTCCGAACATCACATGATGGTCACGGCCCTGCGCGATGGTGACCTAGACCTGGCGGAACAAGTGCTGAGTATGCACATTCGCCGTACCCGGCTTCACCTCGAGCGCCGCCCAGAACTGTTTGACGACGACGGCAACGACTAGACATACGAAAGGCCAAAATTGGCAACGATTGGATTTCTCGGATTGGGGACCATGGGCCAAGCCATGGCGAGCAGGCTGGTCGAAGCCGGTCACGACGTGGTGGTGTGGAATCGCTCACCACACCCCGTCGAGCAGTTGGTGGCGCTCGGAGCCCGGGCGGCCGCATCGCCAGTCGAGGCGCTCGCCACGGGAGCGTCGTTTTCCATGCTGGCGAATGACCAGGCCGCCGAAGCCGTCTTGAGCTCTGACAACCTCTCTCAGGGGTCCGGCTTCCACGCCAACATGGCTTCTGTTAGTCCCGATTGTGCCGCACGTCTCGCCCGCGTCGCAGAGGATGCGGGAATTGCCTACATCGCCTCCCCCGTTCTGGGCAGACCCGCCGTCGCCGCGGCGGGCAAGCTAAACATCCTTGCCGGCGGTGACGCTGACACGATCGCACTGGCCGAACCGTTCTTCTCCGTGATGGGTGTGCGCACCTGGCCAATGGGCGACCGGCCTGAGGTGGCGAACTTGGTCAAAGTTGCGGCCAACTACAACATCATCCACGCCTTGCAGGCACTCGCAGAATCCATTTCACTCGTGGAAGACAATGGCGTCAACGCTGAGGACTTTGTCGAACTTCTCTCCTCCACCTTCTTCGGCGGAGTGGTCTATTCGGTCTACGGCAACATCATCGCTAAGAAGGAATATCTGCCTGCGGGGTTCACCATTGACCTCGGACTCAAAGACCTCACTCTGGCCGAGACGGCAGCCCGCGCAAGTGGAAACATTTTGCCCAGCGCACCCGTTCTTCGGGAAGTCTTTGAGGCCGCACTCGCCGACGAGACCCTGGCGGGTTTTGATTGGGCAGCCATCGCGGAAGTTACCCGGAAAAAGTCACTATAAGAGCGGCAGGAGAACACATGCCTTTCATTCACGTATCGATGGCGGCGGGGCGCACCCCCGAACAAGTGCGAGAACTCATTCACGAACTCACTGATGTCGCGGTGAGAGTTGCAAAAGCTCCCCCGGAAGCTGTCACTGTCGTCATCACCGAAGTGGAGCACGACAAATGGGCGACAGCAGACAAGACCATCGCAGAAAGTCGGGCCCAGACGGCGCGTTAGTAGCCGGGGGGAATAATCCCCTTTACTCCCCCAGCCGGCACGGCATACATTTCGTGAACGTCTACCGGCTGGGCAAGGTGACCGGCAATCTGTTCATTGATTCGAGTGACCGTGCGAAATTCGCTGTGTTCTTGCCACAGCTCGCGTGAATCCCACGCTTCCACAAAGCACAGTTTCCCATCGGGCATTTCGTGGAGGGCATAGAACTCACACCCTGCCTCTTCGTGGACCTCGGGAATGATGGCGGTCAACACATCTTTGATGGCTTGGGTGTGCCCGGGCTTCGGGGTGAACACCGCGACGACGACACAGCGTTTTGATACATCAGTCATTTCTCAGGCTCCTCGACGGGGTGGGAAGGGTAGAAGCTCGTCCGACTTCGGCAAGCTCTCGGGTAGTGACTGGGTGAGGTGGTTGACCTCGTCGGCGCTCAGAGTAACCTCCGCAGCCGCCATGGTGTCACGGACACTCTCTGGGCGAGTGGGCCCTGGAATCGGAATTATCGCCGGCGAGTAGTGCATCAGCCAGGCGATGACAAGGCGCTGCACGCTGACGCCCTTCTCTGCCGCCATCTCGGCAAACCCGCCGAATTCACCGGACTCAAGCTCGGGAATGCGCTGCTTGCCACCCAGAGGCGACCAGGGCAGGAAGGCGATGCCAGTGCGCTCACACACGTCGAGCACATCGAGGTCGTTTCGGTAGAAGGGCGAGAACTCGTTTTGAATTGAGATCACTCCCCCATCATCTGGCCCGCCCAAGATGTCGATCGCGACGTCGAGCTGCTCGGCTGAGTAGTTCGAGAGGCCGATCTGCTGAATGAGGCCGCGCTTTTTGAGCTCACCAAAGTTTTCAATCTGGGTCTCGAGGTCAATAGTGGGGTCTTGCCGGTGGTGTTGGTAAAGCTGAATACTCTCTACACCCAGATTCGCGATCGACTTTTCGACGGCATCCAGCAGGTGATCCAGTGAGCCGTTACGACCCCACTTCTCGCCCTCGCTGCGGGTGATGCCGCCCTTGGTGGCAATCACCAGGTTGTCTTTTTGCTCCTTCGTGCCCTCCCACATATCAATCGCCTCTTTGACGACGAGTTCGTTGTGGCCGATGGTGTCCCAGAGGGGCGCATAGATATTCGCCGTATCGAGGAAAGTCACGCCGCTGTCGAGGGCGGCGTGCATTCCCGGGATGGCGTGGCTATAGCGACGCTCCGGGTCAGTGGCCGCCCGGCCCTTCCAGGAGACATTCATACACCCCAGTCCGATAGCGCTAACCTGCCAGGGCCCTAGTCGGTGTGTGCGCATGAGTCCTCCTCGACTTTCCTAACCGCCCATTCCTGAGAGCTTGGCCTCTGCTTGTTCTTGCGAGGCGCTCTTAGTGCGAAGCGGCACTTCTTGAATGAACCAACTCACCACAAAACCTACCCCCAAGACGATGGCGGCGATGAGGAACACCGATAGGGACGATTCCACAAAGCCCATCCGGAACGGCGCACTGAGTCGCTCATCCACCCCGATTAGGAACGAGCTGTCACTCGTCACTGAAAGACCCGCAGAACCACCGTTGAGTCCTTGAACGAGAGCCTGATTTGTAGGGTCTGAGAGGACCGCGGGGTCCAGCGTCGCTTCCTGGATTCCTGAAATCACCTCGGGGTGCTCAAACGCCCGTGTGATGGCGTCTTCCACCCGCGAAAACAGCAGAGTCATGAACACGGCGACTCCTAAGGTCCCACCAATTTGACGGAAGAACGTCGCGGTGGATGTGGCCACACCAATATCTTTTGCATCGACCGCGTTTTGGCTCGCCACCATCAGCGTTTGCATCATTTGGCCAAGCCCCAGGCCAATGACCACCATGCCAATGGAGAGCACCCAGAAGGCGGTATCCGCACGCAACGTCAACAGAAGGTAGGCATAGCCCACGACCATGAAAGCCGAGCCGGCATTGAGGAATACCCGGTACTTGCCCGTCTTTGAGGTGAAACGACCCGAGAGGATGCTGGCGGTCATCATGCCTCCCACCATCGGCAACATCAAAAAGCCCGCCATGGTCGGGGTGGCGCCATACGCCACCTGCAAAATCAACGGCAAGGTCACCATGCCTCCGAACATGCCGATTCCCACAATGAAACCCATGACCTGGGTGCGGGCAAACGGAATATTGCGGAAAAGGGAGAGCGGAATGAGAGCGGACTCCCCCGCCGCGCGCTCGGCAAAGAGGAAAAGACCCAATCCCACCGCTCCAAGTGCTAACAGCCCTGCTGAGAGCGTGGAGCCCCAGCCCCACTCGCGACCCTGCTCAGCGACTACAAGCACGGGGACTAGGAACACGACGACGGTGATAGCACCCCACCAGTCGATTTTTTGTGGACGAGGGAAGTGAGGAATATGGAGGAATTTCAACACGAGCGTCAGAGACGCAAGACCAATCGGCAGATTGATGAGGAAAATCCAGCGCCAGCCCTCGATACCGAGGAAGGTGTCGACACCCGCAAAGAACCCACCCACGACGGGGCCAATCACGCTTGATGTGCCAAATACCGCCAGGAACATGCCCTGATAACGCGCCCTCTCGCGCGGTGGCACCACGTCGGCAATGATCGTGATGGCTAGCGAAAATAAACCTCCGGCACCAAGGCCCTGGAGGGCACGATAAGCAGCCAACTCATACATCGTGGTCGCAAGCCCCGAGGTGAGCGAACCGATTATAAAAGTGCTGATTGCCACCATGAACCACGGGCGCCGGCCAAAAATATCGCCGAGCTTGCCGTATATCGGGGTGGAGATGGTCGAGGTGATCAAATAGGCGGTTGTCGCCCAGGCTTGCAGCGACAGTCCCCCCAAGTCGTCAGCAACCGTGCGCATCGCCGTACCGACCACCGTTTGATCGAGAGCGGCGAGGAACATCCCAGACATCAACCCCGTGAGCACCAGAAGAATCTGGCGGTGGGTCAAGGTGCCGGTGGAGGCGGCGTGTTTCATTTGGTCAGAACGAGACGGAGTAGACATCAACACCTTGGAGAAATCGAAGCGGACCTTCGGAGTGTAGTCCCGAAACTCAATGAATGAGCCGCGAACATCAGACGGGCAACATCAACCAACTAATGGGCTTTGAGCATGACGTCGTCAGGTTTAGTAGCGGGTGGTTGAAAGTCGTTTCTCTTAGACTTTGTCGAGTACCCGAGCGACATTCCACAAATCAACTTGTATCCGACCGGCACGTAGAACTCTCGTCTTATTGGTTCAGACCAAAAGGCCAGGAAGCCCTGGGCGCAGGTATCGAGGCCGCGGGCCTTAGCCGCGAGCATGAGGTTTTGCATTAGGTGTCCCGTGTCGAGTGCTGAGTAGACACCCATCCCTTTCCGGGCAAAGAAAAACAGGGCAACAGGGGCACCAAAGAACTCCATGTTTCTCTTGATTTCCGCATCGCGCCCGGAAACATCTTCGCGGGCAATACCCAAGTGACCATAGAGAGCCTTGGCAAGCTCAATTTGTCGGCGTCGAAGGTCATCGGGGTAAACAATAGGGATGCGGAAGTCACTGCGCAGGAGCTTCAGGGCGGTGACGAAACCTTCCATTCGAGTTTTCCAGCGCGAACTGCGCACTTTCAGAATGTCATCTGCGCGCTCGAGTAGTGCCTGTGAAATCCGATCCCGAACGGCGCCCGTGGCGATAGCAATTCGATAGGGCCTCGTGTTTGACCAACTCGCCGCGGTGAGGGCATCGGCGATGATCTCGTTGATGAGTTCGTCGGGAACGGCGGTGAAGTCAAAGTCGCGAATGCTGCGGCGGGAATATGCCACCTCACGGAAACTTTTCTCTTTCGCGGCCACCTTGCCTCCTCGCCTCTCCACCAGTGTGCCAGGCGCTCGACACTCCCGACACTCACACCAGCGACCGGTGTGAGAGGAGCGGACTTAATCTGAGCACATGGGAGATGAGGAACTTCTCGAGCTCTACTTCAGGACCACCCTGGAGTTGCGAGACGACGAAGGTCGCACGTGGAGAATCACTCCGGTATCAAGCGATGAGCGTCACACCGACCCCCTCGAGGTGCTCTCCCCATTTACCGATGCCTTCATCCTGACCGCAGAAAACCCCGAGAGCAGGGGCGAGTACAGCGCAGACCAAAACGCCTTGGCGACGGCCGAATTACGGTCGATTCTTGCCGATTCACCCGTGACGTTTCGTGACTGCCCGGGCTATGCCTGGGATGGCGACCACGTCGAACCGGGTTTCGCCATTTTGGCAAGGGACGAACAGGCAACTGAGCGTCAAGAGCTCGCGTTAGATCTGGCGCGCAGATTCCACCAAAACGCCATTTTTCACCTCAGCGCCGACGGGCTCGCCATCATGGGTGCACTGCGCAGCGAGATGCGCGGGCTGCGCAAAGTGATTTGCGAGCGGGCTTAGAGCTCTGGTTCGACCCGCC